>Ga0307378_10004924_pt1 | contig 18801 bp, 9 predicted proteins | sample UN1MG_FD_202238 | JGI IMG/M metagenome (GOLD analysis project Ga0307378, IMG submission 202238) | Soil microbial communities from Risofladan, Vaasa, Finland - UN-1 | ecosystem: Environmental > Terrestrial > Soil > Coastal area > Acid sulfate soil | place: Finland: Risofladan, Vaasa | collected... | reverse complement strand
ACTGGAGATAGCGCCTTCTTTTCAAAAGGTATAGATTTCCAGAAATTAAATTACACCTAAGATTCTCTCAAATACCCTCTAAAATGGGGGCGAGAGGGAAAGTCTACTGTAACTATTTATCTGGGCTTCTATATAATGCAGTCACCCCCGATCATGTTCTGCCAGTACCTTTAATCCTTCACTCTTATAAGCCTCATCCTTAAGAATTCTGTCAAAAATATCCATTACTTTTTCTTTATAGGCAGGATCGATTAATTTGTTATATGCGCAAATAAGGATCTGAACAGGCCTTTCATCCAAGCTTAGAACGCCCAGTTGTGTGAGAGGCTGCTCTAAGCTGATATGGTTGTAAATTAAATCTATACATCTGCCAGGATTAAAGGACACACACTTCAATAAATATTTATAGAAAGGCCAGATAAAGGAGCTATTGTCTTTTCGAGCAACTCGTGACTTTGTATACACCTCAATCAAAGGGTAAAGCTCATCGAAATCCTCCGGTTTAAACTCTTCAAAACTCCACTCATATTTGTTACTAATGTCTTCAGAATCCTCATTCAAAAATCTAAGATATATGTTCTTTGACTTTTCAGATATTTCTTTATTTTTACTTAGCATACGTCTGGCAGCAAAACCAATAGCTCCTGCTTTTATCTTATCAGATACCTTGAACCCCTCCTCTAATAAGTTACAGCTATCGGGATACTCCTCTACATAAGCGGGCATTAAAATTTGCCCTACATATTCCCCCACATGATGATGGCCATATCCCTCATCTATCCCTATGGCTACTTTTAAATGAGGTATGAAATCCTGAAAATTATCTTTTGTTATTAGGAAAGAAAGACATTCAAGCCCATATTTGATTACCTGGGGATGCTTATAATCAGTCAATTTCATGAATAAATCATAAGTCTTTTCCCTATTCCAGCTTAACATCCCTTGCAAAAATCTGATCAGACAGCATCGGACAGAAACGGAATGATCATTTGTAATATTCTCCATTATTTCAAACAGCTTATCTGGATATGAAGTCTTATATCCATGTATTGCCAGCATCTCAACCGCAGAGCCTCGAACAGTATTTATCCCATGCTGAAAGGGATCTCCTAGGTAGTATGGAGTTCCATTCCCTGCATTAATCATCCAGGATTCTTTCACAGGATCAGGATCATTCAATCCGTATTCTTCGAGGATCGAAATCAAATCTAAATCAAGCGTATTTTTTTTATCGATGTAGCCAATAGCCCTAACAATTTCCCTTCTGAATTCTTCATCTTTATTTTTCCAGCATTCTTTCACTAACTCTTTAATCTTTACTACATTATAGTCAGCTTTCACTAAACCATCTATACCTGCTGCCAGATAGCTAATATGAATATCATCTCTTCTTCCCAGACTTAAAATGAAATCGTAAAATTCATCAGGTCTTTTGGAAACCTGTTCGGTAAATGCTCTTGAGTGCTCCTCTATTCCTCCTTTCAAAAAATCTCTTCTTGGCTGATTACAACTAGTACACCTCGGCGGAAGTCCCCCACCGGTTAGATTGGAATGGACGTATAAATAAGTAAACATTAATTGGTTGAGGAATTGATAGAGGAGTAGTATAATTTTTGAGAAACAAATCAAAAAGTTACTACGATATCGAAGGGAGATAAATATGCCTGGTCCTCAACCGATTCAACCCGAACTCACCGCTCAACAAAAAGAGGTGTTAGAGCATATGGCAAGGCGTCAAAGCAGCCCGCAGTGTTTGACCAAGCGAGTAAAAATTATTCTTGTTTGCACTGAAGAAATCAATAATGAACGGGTTGCCCAAAGGCTGGATCTAGACCGCAGTACGGTGCGATTGTGGCGTGAACGTTGGTTTGGAGCCGTGCCAAGCTTATTGACAGTTGAAGACAAAGGTGCAACTAACAAGGAACTGGCACGGATGATAGAGGAAGTGTTAGTTGATGCGCCGCGGTCAGGTACACCGGGAATATTTACTCCAGAACAAATTGTGCAGACTGTGGCGCTGGCATGTGAGGAGCCGCATAATTCAGAGAGGCCGATCAGTCATTGGACACCAAGGGAGTTAGCAGATGAGCTGATTAAGCGCAATATTGTTGACTATATCTCTCCTCGCAGTGTAGGGCGTATCCTTGATGAGGCTGACTTGAAGCCTCATCTGAGCAGATACTGGTTAAATGCCGAGCCAGGAAATATGGATGAGTTTAATGCAGACATGAAAACGGTGTGTGACCTATACCCTCAAGCTCGCCAACTCTATGAGGAAGGCAAGCATATGGTCAGCACAGATGAAAAAACAGGTATCCAGGCTCTGGAGCGCAAATATCCCACGAAGCAAATGGAACCAGGGAAGGTCGAGCGGCGTGAATTTGAATATAACCGTCACGGCACCCAGTGTTTGATGGCTAACTTTGAGGTGGCAACGGGAGAAGTGATTGCACCTTCCGTCGGCTTCACTCGCACGGAGCAGGATTTTGCCGCTCACATTGCCCAAACCATCGCCACCGATCCAGAAGCCGAATGGACCTTCATTACTGATCAGTTGAACACCCATAAGTCTGAGTCCTTGGTTCGATTAGTGGCTCAGCAGTGCGGGATAAAAGAAGATCTGGGCATTAAGGAGAAATCGGGCATTTTACAATCTATGGAAACGCGCGCAACTTTCTTACAAGATACCACTCATCGTATTCGTTTTGCCTATACTCCCAAACACGCATCCTGGTTGAATCAAATTGAAATCTGGTTTAGCATTCTGGTCCGCAAACTACTCAAACGCTCCAGTTTTACCTCAGTCTATGACTTACGCAATCGCATACTGGACTTTATTGACTACTTCAATGTAACAATGGCTAAACCTTTTAAGTGGACCTTTTCAGGCCGCCCATTGAATGCCTAACCGGTGGGAGACTTCCGCCGTGCTGTACTAGTAAATCCATCGTATCTTTTAAAGGAGCTTACCCACTGCCCTAGTGTCATGCTCTCATAAGCCTTTTTTGGCAAAGGAGGGCCAATCTCCACCAACCCAATCCCTTTTGGTGGATGATCTTCGTATTTACCAAAAATCCTTTCCAATTCATAAAATTGCCTTTTCATATTTGGAAAGCTTTTTAATTCATCTTTTGGGATCGCACAAAGAAACATATATTTTGAATATCCTGCCCATGATCGGCGTCCCTTGCATCTTCCCTTCTCCCACGCTGGAATAACGGCTGATAATATTAACTTGTTAATCATCTCTTTTTGTTCCGGTGAAAAAAAAGGGTAGATATTGTTTAAAAGGCATCTTAATTCATATCCTTCTGATTCGCTCGATGCTATTTCTTCGAGGATCCCTTGGCGTATCAATAATCTGAATCCTTCTTTCACATAACTCTCAGGATTGGTGAGATGGCCACGGACTAACAGTTTCAGCAGAGTGAGAGAATTACTACACTGAAGGTCAGTAGCTAATTTTAAAAATGTAGACTTATCATTTTGGGCTATTGATTTCCATTTTTTTTCCAATATCACGAAAAACACCCAATGTTTGTATATATCGCTTTCGGATCGATCAAAGTACGAGAAAGCCTTATCTCTATAAAAATTACGGTCACTCACATATTTTGTTTTCTCCACAAGCTTATGAATTATTTTAAATCCCTCTGAAAATGCAATTTCTTCATTCCAACTCCATATTTTTTTTAATAGCTCTATATCATGATAACTACAGAAATCTCTATTTTCAAAGTCATCAGGTGATAGGATATTGTCCAATTTTTTATTTAAGCTATCAAAAAATACCTTGCATATAATTTCTGGTTTGTGTTTGAAGACTCTTTCCAGAATGAGGTCATACTGGTAATCGTCTGGGGAGTTTTTAAGTTTATCTAATTTATCCTCAAACAGCTTAACTGACCTTTCGTTTTCCCAGTGATCAAGCCTTCCAAGTATCCTGCAAATGTATTCATCCTTCTTCTCAACTTCAGGAAAAGCATAGAGAAAATCAACGACCGTATCGGTAAAGATGTTAACGAGGGAGACTAATTTCCATACTACAAGGCTGACCAGCTTATTATCTGAGGATTCCAGGAGTGCTTGCAAATAGCGGTGACTAATTAAATATCTTAACCACTGCTCACTTCTAAGTGCCTCAACAAAGTGCCTTAGAAAATCGGGCGACGTATCAAGTAGTGGTTTGATAACCTGCCATTCTTCATCCGTGGGATCTTCGACAAAAGCCAATTGATTTAATACCAGAAGCCAAATATGAAACCGAACTTTTTTATTATTCAGAAACTCTTCTAACTCAGTGAGATATCCTGGAAAATCACTACCTCGAAGATATGACAGGACCTGTTTAATTTGTGATCTCACAAAAAGTCCTTGATGTTGCTGTATTACAGCGTTAATCAGCGAATCGTGGAGAGACATAAAAGTTCGTGCATAGCAGAAGTCAAAAAAGGACTGATGGAAGAACTGTAATTTTCTTTCTTGCTTAATCAGTATTGACTGACTCAATAAATATCGCCTGCCTTCATCATTTCTATCTAGTAAGGCGAAAGGAATATTTAGTGATTTTGACCTATCCATTGTCTCCGTAATTGTTTCCACTGCATCTAGCACGGACTGCTTATCCATAGCTGACAAGATACGATGATTCCAGAGTTCTTCATATAAATCCTGGAGAGTATTTAATGAGGCAAGGTTAATCCCCTCTTTGTAAATATTGGAAAAGGCCCTCAAATGTAAAGGAATTTCTAGAAGTTGCATCAATGTCTTTGAAACTCGCCCTTTTTCAATTCCCAACCTGGACAATACAAGTCCGACTTGCTCTTCACTCAAGTTTTTTACTTCTACCGTATATTTATCCTCAAGACGTTGAAGTAAAGGGTCGTATTTAAGGTCAAAGGTTCTACATGAAATAATTATCATTAGGTTGCGTATTAAACTGAGTTGGGATATGAGATTAATGTAAGTATTTATGATTTTTCGGTCTGTTGATAGGGTTTGGGAAAGGGCATCCATTTGATCGAATAAAATGACCGCTACACCGTACCTTTCAACAATTGTAGCTAGCGTTTCCTTGATTCCATCTGGAAGGCCAAGTTCCTGGGATAAAGAGGGGATAGAATCTATCATTAGCAAATCTGTTTTGATGCCGAGAACAGCTATATTTTCCTTTCTCAGTCTTTTTAACAAGTCCTTAAGTATCACAGACTTTCCACAGCCTGCCTTGCCGATCAAAACAGCAATGGGTGGTTTGTTATCTGCTAAGGGAGTCTTAACCCAGCTCAACAAGTTGCCGACTTCCTCTCTGTCAATATGGCAATCATCAAAAAAGGTATCAGGAACAGACTCTAAGCATCCTGAAGCAAGGTATATCTTTTCTAATAGCTCTTCGGATCTAAGGTGAGCCTTGAGATGGATGTTATTGTTTTCAAGGTAAGAGACAACCTCATTTCTACTAACAACCCTCCCATCCTTCGCTGCTTCTATGGCTAAGTGATACAACCAATTGGGTGCAGATGAGGCATCGGTCACGTGGTGCTCCAGTTTTTGCCAAATGAGGTTTTCAATCTCTTTGATGTCGATGATATGCTTATATCCCACTTGGCCTGCAAAGGCGATCATCTCTTCATCTGAGAATCCCAATTCACTCTTTAAACTATCCCACTGGTCGATGTAGTTGTTTCTCTTCAAATTTATTTCTAGTTCCTCTCTTGAGGAACAGTTTTTTCCACTTGGTAGAATTTCTTGGAAAACGGGGCAGGGACTTTGGGTAACAAAATATAATGTCGCATGGGGTGACTTAACGAATTGTTCCTTAAGCTGCAATAGGACTTTCTGATTTCTGAGTTCACTTACTCTCCAACTTTTAATATTGGGGGCACGGAACTTCAAATTGTAAAACTCATCTTTTTTAATGGAGGGCTGGTAACTTATATGTAGATCATCTATAGAAGTTAATTCGATCCGCTGGGTGCCTGGATCAATATATGTCTGTGCCTGTGGCCTTACCCTTAACTCATCATTAAAAAATGCGTCTGTAAATTTCAAGGCAACAAACCACGCCTCAAAATCTATACCGGTTACAGTTGATCGACCTCCAGCACTTGGCATTATAAATCTTCCTTTTCACTTAATTGGGGATGAGAAGGGTATCATACAATCCGGGCAACCCGAGGTTACTGCGTAGATTTATACTTCTCGCAGGGAAAATATAGCCTATTTAATTCTCACATAAGCAAGATATAGTAGTCAAGGAATAATACAGTAAAAAGGGGTCAAGCACTGGAATACAGTACTCAGAATGCGGCAGAAAAAGAGACTGTTGGTTAATTGGAATTGCGCATGAAAAAGATAATGGTTTGAAGGGGTTGACATTATTAACTTTATATCTGATTCTTAGTCGGGGAAGGGGTTATTATTTACCCTGGTAGGTATTCCGAAGAGATTGAGTTTAGAGGAAAGGTAATACGATTAAAAGCATCAATCATGGGGACCCAAATGTCATATATACCACAATTATCGATGGGAACCAGGAGTCAAGGATTTTTACTATTGGTTGCGAAGATCGAAGGGTTAGTACCCTAACCTTTCACTAATATCACAAATATAATATCACAGAATCAGGCTCCGGTTCCTGCCCTTGCCCTGTATGTGGGCGGCCACAGCAGGGAATCCCTGTGGCAGGGGCCGCCCGTACACCTGGCAGCGAAATTCTCGCTGCCTGTAAATGGAGGCTATCCGAAAAGTGGGTATGCCTCCGCTTTCACCTCGCAATATGCAACCTCTATGCAATAAGCAACCTTTATAGAACCTCGCAATTCTCACCTGGAATAAGTTTTAACTTTTTCTTCCGGAATAAGTTCTAACTTTTTCTTAAGGATGGAACATCGGCTCCATATTCCTTCAGCCTTCTCCACAGGGTTGTTCGTCCAATTCCCAAGGTTCTGGCTGTCTTTTTCTGATCCCAGGAATTGCCTTCCAGTTTTCGCAGGATATAAAGTTTTTCCACTTCCTTCAGGGTAAGGTCCTTTTCCTGAACAGCATGAGGAAAGGGGGAATCAATCTCTCTGAGGTAGCTGGGCAGATCTTCCAGGGTTATTTGATTCTGACTCGACATAAGTACTGCGTATTCGATGACGTTTTTGATCTCTTGGACATTGCCGGGCCAATTATATCTCGTGAATCGTGATAATACTTCAGGAGAGAGGGATTTCATCGGTGAAATGGCATACCTGCTTAAGAAGTGATTAGCCAAAAGTGGGATATCGACTTTTCTCTCCCTTAAAGGCGGGACATAAATAGGGAGACCATTGATTCGGAAAAATAAATCCTGACGAAATGCTTTTTTCTCAATCAAATCATTCATATTTTTTTTGCTTGATGCAATGATCCGGACATTTCCGATAAAATACTCCTCCTGAACATCCGGTCGGGAAGCATTATCAAGGAAGAAGAGCAGGCTTGATTGAATGGAATCCGTGGCCTTGTCAATATTTCTTAAATAGAGCGTACAGTTGACCTGCTCGCCATTGACATTTTCTGCTTCTTCCAGAATCCTTCCCTTTAAGTACTGGAAAGTTTGTTCCTCGGATAATTCACCCGGAATCATTGAGCAGTTAAGGGTAACGAAAGGAGATGCTCGCCAGGGACTGTTCTGATGTATGGTTTGGGCCAGAGTCTTTTTACCGGTCCCATCTTCGCCAACAATCAATATTGGACTTTCGACATCAGACATCCTGGCCAGGAGTTTAAAAATTTCGACCATTTGCCTTGATCTCCCGACCAGAAAGGGTGTGCCCGCGAAGGACTCACAAACAGGACGAGTCATGAAGTTCCTTCGTTCAATGGCGTGGTGAACAGTATCAATAATCTTTTGGGGTTCGAACGGCTTCAAAAGATAATCATAAGCTCCCAGCTTCATCGAGTTTATTGCACTATCAATAGATTCATTCCCGGTAATAACGACGACCTCCGTATTGGGCGATATCTCTTTGACTTTTTTCAGTAGCTCCAACCCATTAATATATGGTAAGAGCAAGTCAACAAAAACTAAATCATACGGTGTCCCTGTGATCATGGCTTCAGCCTCAAAGCCATTACATGCCTCGTCTACCTGATATCCTGTATTTCTCAAAAGAGCGGTTAATCCCTGCCGAGTACTTTGGTGATCTTCGATAATAAGAATGTTATCCATATTTACCCCCCCTTTAGTTAATTATGCCAATTTACCATAGTGCTTTATTTATGTCAATATTACAATCGATTTAAAAAAGAAAAATTTTCATTTTGCTGGACGCGGGTTGCTGGATGTGGGATGCGAGTTACAGGATTCGGGGTATTTATTGGACGGGGGTTTGCGGGTTGCGAGTTACGGTGTGTGGGTTAAGAGTTACCGGATAGTCGATAACTGCTGCAAGTCTCCGCCGCATCTTCTTCAGATTGCTAAGCTCCATACGCTCATTCGTGGTTAAAAGTGCGGATGATATCCTGTAATTTTATCCATTCAACCAAACGTACCACACCCAGGCAAGGCCCCTGAGAACCTTACTTTTTGATCATTGGCAGTGAGGTAATGGGAATCTATCTCCAAGGTGAAAACCGCGAAGATAAAGCCAAGGAGAAAAAAATTTAAAAATGCTTTATTCAATATTCTTCGAATGTCCAAAAGAGGTTAAGTTCATCAGTGGGGCAAGTTCTATCGAAAATGTAGTATTTAAACGTAACCTCATCAGCAGCAGGTATAGGATCGAGATAAATACTGTCTGTCCCAAGCATATTGTAATTACCGTCTTTTATCCTTATGTGCATGATAATACGGTCCTGTTCTATTGGAGTATCGTTTCTCACGGTGCCTTCAATTTTTATCCAGTTCATATAGATATCGCTCTTCCAAGTATAGTACACTTTCCCAATAAATTTAGAGGTCTTAGATTGAATAATTTGTTTTTGATTTTGGCTATCTTCGCGTACTTCGCCACAATTCATAAGTGTTAAACATACAGCAATTAATAATAAAAAAAGATTAATTTTCATCTTTAATTACTCCAATTTCACGTTCCTTTTGTCATTGATACCAGAGAGATCAATATCTCTCTGTACGGCCCTTCTGAACTCCTGTCAAACCTACTTTTTTATCTATCGACTTGCTATCAATAAGTGCACCTTCCATTCCAGAAATCATTTTTATATAAGTTATTAATATTGAATGATAAGTTATCCAAAAATTGGCTCTATGGAGTATAGGGGTTATGCATATTTCTCCATACTAATTATGTATTACTCTTCTAAGGGCACTACCGAAGATTCATGCGGATTTATACGGTAGGGTTTAGAGCGGTGTGGAAGATCAAGGCCGTTGAGCCTCTTCCATCTTTTCCAGAAGGTGGTGATACTGCGAAGATCCGTACATCTCATCTGTACGGAAAAGGTGTTTTTCTAAAACCACACCTTCCCCATCGCATCCTGATACTTTTGGGGAAAATTGCGCATTCAGGGATACTACAAGGAAAGAGAAAAGGGCAGGATCATTATTGACCTTGCCCGTTGCCCACTTTATCCCCCTGCCGGATATCTCTTTGCTCCATTGCCTCTTCGATTTTCCGGCGGTTTTCCCCTTTGTCCATAACCCAGGCAGGGGCAAGCAATTCATCAGGGTGGGGGTCGCTGATGAGTCTTTGGATAACCACATTGGGAGGGAGGTGCTGGATAAATTCACAGAGAATATCGATATACTCCTCTCTGGTGAGGCAGCGGTACTCTCCCTGCTGGTACAAGGTGGCCAGGGCTGTACCTTTGATCACGTAAAGAAGGTGTAGTTTGATCCCGTGAATTTCCAGAGCTGCGAGCCTGCGGCTGGTATCAATCATTTCGGATCGGGTTTCTCCGGGCAGGCCAAGGATAACATGAACACAAATATTAATTTTTTTTCTACTCCGCGTCAGCTCGATCGCCTCAAGAAACTCTTTTGTCCCATGTCCCCGGTTGATCCTTTGCAGGGTTTTATCATGAAAGGATTGCAATCCTAATTCGAGCCAGACAAGGTGGGTCCGGCCATAGTTTTCCAGAAGGTCCACCACTTGCGTATCAATGCAATCAGGCCTGGTTCCGATACACAGCCCAACAACCCCTTCCACGGATAATGCCTCCTCGTACAGGCGCTTCAAGGTCTCAATATCTGCATAGGTGTTACTGAAAGATTGAAAGTAGGCAAGAAATTTTCTGGCTTTGTACCGCCGTTGAATCGACTGCTGTGCCATGAGGATCTGCTCTTTCACCGACAGACCTGCGATGCTCTGCCCCGTGCCTGAGCCCTTATGGTTACAGAATATGCAGCCGCCTATGGCCTTGGTACCGTCGCGGTTGGGACAGGTAAAACCTGCATCAATGGTAATCTTTTGCACCCGCTCTCCGTAGAGGGTCCGCAGATAGGTATTGAAGTCATATATCCTGCTGCTCATGAAAAGAGGCTCCTTGTTTTTCTCATTCCTCATAGTATATTAGGGATTAGGGGAAATACCTTGATCCCTATTCCAGTTTTTCTCATTCCTCATGCTTTTCAATTTGATTCCAGCGCTTCGTTGTAGTATAACATAGGGAATAGGGGTTAGGGAATAGGGGTTATGGGAAATACCCTGACCCTCATTCCCTGATCTCTACCCCTCATAACCCTTATAACCCTTAACCTTATAACCCTTAACCCTTGCTAACGAACATACGATGCCTGAAAAATATGACGTAATTGTAGTAGGAGCAGGACACGCCGGATGTGAGGCTGCTCTGGCCAGCAGCCGGATGGGGTGTCGCACGCTCCTGGTTACCATGAATCTGGACGGTGTAGCCTACATGCCCTGCAGCCCCTCCATTGGAGGGCTTGGCAAGGGGCATCTGGTGAAGGAAATCGATGCCCTGGGCGGCGAAATGGGCAAAGTTGCGGACAGAACTGCCATTCAGTTCAAAATTCTGAATACCAGCAAAGGTCCGGCTGTTCAGGGGTCCAGGACCCAGAATGACAAGCTCCGCTACCACATGGCCATGAAGGAAGTTCTGGAAAAGGTAACTCAACTCCATATCTGCCAGGGCATGGTTGAGGGGCTGCTTGTCGATAAGGGCAAAATTTTCGGAATCAGGACCAGGCTTCAGGGCGAAATCACGGCTCAGTCTGTGATTCTGGCCACCGGCACCTACCTGGCAGGCATAGTCCATGTCGGGACCATAAGTATTTCGGCGGGTCGGGCAGGTGAATTTTCCGCAGAGGGGCTGGCCAAGGACTTACAAAGAATCGGCCTTCAGATCGGCAGATTGAAAACAGGGACTCCCCCCCGTCTTAGACGCTCGACAATCGATTTTGACGGAATGAAGATACAAACGGGCGATGAATCTCCGCGGCCCTTTTCCTTTTCCACCACCCGCGTGGATCTTCCGCAACTGCCCTGTCACCTTACGCAAACAAATGCAAAAACCCACGACCTGATCCGAAAAAATATCCACCTCTCGCCCCTCTATAACGGAACGATTACCGGAATTTCTGCCCGTTATTGCCCTTCCCTGGAAGATAAAATCATGAAATTCCCGGATCGGGATAGTCATCATGTGATCGTTGAGCCGGAAGGTCTGGAGACTGAAGAGACGTATGCCAGCGGCCTTGGAAACAGCCTCCCCTATGAGCTTCAACTGGCTATTGTGCGATCGGTCAAGGGCCTTGAAGAGGCCCAGATCATGAGACCCGCCTATGCCATTGAATATGATTTCATCTTTCCCACCCAATTGAAGCCCACCCTGGAAACCAAGCTGATTTGCGGCCTCTATCTGGCAGGCCAGATCAACGGCACTTCAGGCTACGAGGAGGCAGCAGCGCAAGGGATGTGGGCTGGAATAAATGCGGCTCTTGCTGTTCGCGGGGAAGGGCCGTTTATCCTGGACCGGTCCGAAGCCTACATGGGTGTCCTGGTGGATGATCTGATTACACGGGGGACCCGTGAGCCTTACCGGATGTTTACCTCTAGGGCCGAATACCGGCTGCTCCTGCGGGAGGATAATGCCGACTTGCGCCTTGCGGAAAAAGGATACGAATTGGGCTTGATCAGCAGGGATAGATATGATGAAGTCAGGGAGAAAGAGCGGGCCATTCGCTCTGGGCTGGAAAAGCTTTCCAAGGCCAGAGTTATGCCCAATGCCAGGGCAAATCAGATCCTGGCCAGACTTGGATCTGCACCGCTTCAAAAGGTGGTTTCCCTGGAGGGGATTTTGAAAAGACCTGGGATTACCTTTTTTGACCTCAAGAATTTCGAGCCATCTCAGGGTCAGGGTCAGGGCCAGGGGCATGGCCAGGGACATGATCCGGATGATCCTGGTCAGGATCAGAGCCAGGGGGAACATGGACAGGAGTGGCCGCAATTGAGTGGAATAGACGCTGAAGTGGCCCGGCAAATTGAAATCCAGGTAAAATATGACGGATATATCCAGCGCCAGATGCAGGAGATCAAACAGTTTCAGAGCCTGGAAAGAGTCAAAATTCCGCAGGAACTCGACTATCAGGGCCTGTCCGGTCTTTCCAATGAGCTGAAGCAAAAACTTACCCAGATTCGCCCCATCTCTCTTGGCCAGGCATCCCGCATTTCGGGAATGACGCCTGCGGCCATATCTGTTTTGATGATCCATCTCAAAGGAAGAAAAGGATGATGAGCCCCTGTGGCCCTTTTTACAGCAGCAGTTTTTAAGATAGGGTAACTGCTAAGGCACAGAGGGGCAAAGACACAAAGGCACAAAGGCACAAAGGCACAAAGTTATCTTGCCTAATTTGCTGTTTAGCTTCCGCCAAAACCAGGATAAAAATTCGGAAACGAAAAATAAAATTTCCCCGAAGAGCTAGACTTGTGCTGCCGATTAATAACAATGGGTATAGGGTTTAGGGTTTTTGTATACGGCTAGTGGCATGCTCTTGTTTTCCATAGAGGAGGCAATAAGAAGCCATTAGCCGTTTTTTATTGCCTTCCAATAGCCTGGAAGGGTTAAGGACCCGTGTCATAGTTCAAATGACGTTGAATACCAAAACTTGTGGACGTATGCGAGCCGTATCAAGATAAGTGCGATATAAATGCATTTGTCGAAGAAAAGGATGAAGAGAGAAAGATAAGGTTACGATTAATAAGTAGAGAAAGGGTTTCCCCCGTATTCAACCAGGATGCCCAGACCTGTCCAATATTGATTTTGCTCACGGGAAAACTTTCGATTGCCTTATCTTGATTCCCGCATGAAATTTTATTCATGCAGGCAAAATAAATCCCATGTATTCCATGCATCCGGTCGGTCGATATAGGAGGGGGGATCTACGATAGTTATCAATCTGAATAGCTTACCATTCGCACCCCTGACTATACCAGTAACCATATCCGTAACAACTCAAATTATCCCTACAACAACTCGGGGCCCGTAGCATTCCTAACCATTATGAAGATCTTAGCCTTGCCGGTCTTCCTGAACCTACGCAGTAAAAAAATAACGGAACCCAAACGGCAGACCGTCAAGAATTATCAAGAGAAGTCCCAGGGCAAATAAATCTCGGGGATGCAGAGAGCAGAGAGAATAGCCAGGCATTATCCTTTCTGCACAAGCTCCTGTCTCTGTGGCTATCTTTTCCTTATCCGGTACTTCTGATCCAAGCAATCGCTTAGCCGGATCGAGAAATTTGCCCAGCAATCATATCCCGGCTGATATCTTTACATTGGCCGGGTTTTCTTTTTCCAAAAGGGGAATATCCCCCAACACCCCTTATAAGAGTAGTTTTTCATATCCCTCCTTTTCTAGCGGAGTAACCGTAGATGCCAGCGGCACTGTCTATGTGTCTGATACGAGGAAACACCGCATCCAAAAATTTACCTTGGGAATGGCTGCATCAGTGCACCTGGCAGCGAACACTGTGGCAGTATTCCTGTTGGTTGCCAGGATTATTAGCTTGGTGAAAATAAAAAGGCGACGCTAAATCAGTGGATTATCGAAGGAAAGCGGGTGATTGAAGGGGTGATTGAAGAAGGTATAGTGAGGAGATAGATCACCCGTCCTTAGTAGGTTCCCGTGCCTTGTGATAAGGTCTGATTGATCAGCCTGGCCATGCCGATAAGGGAATAAGAATTCTCCGTACAAAGGGAATCTTGGGTACGGTTAAAAAAAATCCACATGTGGTGAGGAGGCGAGCGGAGACGATGAATGGCATAATCATACTGGCACTGGGAGATGATTCCTGGCGAGCAACGGTGAAGCACGCCCTTAACACCATGAACTTTGATGTTCGGGAAGTGAATCAAGGCCCCCAGGCAATCAAAGATGTGGCTGTATTGAAGCCAAATCTGGTAATCGTAGATGATACCTTGCCTTATCTGAATGGGTATCAGTTTTGTCGGCTGCTCAAGTTTGGTCTTCACCTGGATATACCGCTGATTCTGATTATTTCCTCTGAGCAGAAGATGGATCAGTTCTGGGGCAGCTCATGTGGCGCAGACTATTGCTTATCCAAGCCAATCGATCTAAGTGAGTTGAAACGAATCGTAGAGCAAGACGTAAGAGGCAGAAAGGCCCGGCGGCACTCCTTTTTCCAGCCACCCCTCATTATTGGCCGGAACATGAGTGATCTGGACATCTTAAAAATGGCTAACGACCTTTTAGATCGCCACCTTTTTCAGGAAAAAGTGCTGAATGAGTTGACATTTATGAGTCGGCAGGTTGACTCGATCCGGGATTTGGTCTCAGCCATGATGCCTGTTCTCAATTCCCTGTTTCCCTTCCGGAGTGCCGTGGTTTTCCTTTATCATGAAGCCAGAGCCAGTCTTCTTGTATCGGTGATGGAGGAGATCGGCCAGGATCGGGTTGAGTCATCGTATACCCATCTGCTGGCTTACATCAGGGAAAAGGAGGGGGTAGACTTATCTTTGGATGATATTCCCATCACCCTTGTAGGCCCGGCAATACCTGACCCGGAGGCAGAATCCGAGGATCTGGAAGAGAGTGATATTTCCATCTTTTTTGGGCAAGGCCTTCGCAGCGCCATCTGCTGTGTAGCTTTTGACGGACTGGGCATCGAAACCTTTCCTGAAGAGGAGGCCCAAACTTTCCGTCTCATCTTGCAGCAGGTCCTTGAGACGATTGAGGAGAAGATCGTCTTTGAAAAATCCATTCCTTTTTCCATTATCGATACAGTTACCCATGAGACCAACCGCTCCTTCTTCCTGAAGATCCTGACCCAGAATATGGAGCAGGCACGAAGGTTTCAAGCTCCCTTGGCTCTGGTTGGTCTGTCTCTGGAGAATTACCAGCATATGGTCAATTCTTTAGATAAAAAGGCGGAGTTTCATTTCCGCCAGAACATCTTCACGACTCTTTTGAATGCCGTTCGGAAAATGGATGTGGTGGCCAGGATTAGTGAAAACAGGTTCATACTTGTCCTTTTCAAGGCCAATGCCGAACAGGCAAGGACTGTTTATCAGCGGGTGAAGAGTCTTTTGGAAGATCTATCCTTACCGGATCTGCCCCTTCAGGTCCAGGGAAATTTTTATTCGTACAATCCCTCCATTGGTCTGCAGGCCGAGGATTTTCTGCTGGTAGCCTGTTCCCGGATCTTTTCACAAGGGCCTGAAAAATCCTCATGTCCCAAAGATGAGTTATTAGGAAACCCGTTGTGGGTTAAAGACATTGAGGGTTGTGAGTTAGAAGACCCAGTGCGAGTTAAAGACATTGAGGGTTGCGAATTAGAAGACCCAGTGCGAGTTAAAGACATTGAGGGTTGCGAGTTAACCTCTGCTCCAACGAGCAATCCAGATCCAACTTGTAACCCGCAACCCGCAACCCGCAACCCGCAAAACCCGCAACCCGAAACCAGAAATCAGAAACCCGCAACCCGAAGCCAGAAATCCGCAAAGCCCGCAACCCGAAACCCGAAACGATCCTTAAAGATGCCCCCTCCGTCCAAGGATGTGTTAAAAAAACGCCCCTCACCCTGCCCTCTCCCCCTGGGGGAGATGATGCGGGGTAAGGAGCGGCCATGTATCGGCAGTTCTCCGTTGGCGACCATAGAAGAGGTCGAGCATGAGTCCAGATAGCCCAAAGAAAAAATTCCGCATCGGCGAGATTCTGGTCAACCACGGATATATAACAGAGGAAGAGCTTCAGCAGGCACTAGCCCACCAAAAAGGGACCATCCAGACGGAAGACCCGCTGGCAGAGGGAGCCCCTCCGTCACATATTCCGCTCGGTCAGATCTGCATCAATTTAGGATTTATCTCAAGTGTGGAGCTATCCAAGGTTTTGCGTAAGCATTGCAAGCATATCTACCTGGGTGAGCTTTTGGTCAATTTAGGTATTATTGACACGGAACAGCTTGATCAGATGCTGCAAAAACAAAAAGAAGAAAAAAAACGTCTTGGAGAATTGCTGCTTGAATCAGGATACCTGACCGAAGAGCAACTGGCCAGATCCTTAAGCATGCAACTGGGATTTCCCTTCATTGTTCCCAATATTCAGCTCATTGATCAAAAATTGGTCCTGCGCTTCCACGAGTCATTCCTGCGCCGACAGGAAGCGATACCAATCTTTGAGAAGGAAGGGATTGTTACCCTGATCATGGTCGATCCCATGGCCGATGAAATTATCAATGATTTTAAAAAATCTCTGAATGCGGAGATTGAACCTGCCATTGCTACCCGCTCAGCCATTCACAGCCTCCTGGATGTCCTCAACCACAAGATCGAATATGGCCAAAAGGGCGATGATGCTCTAACCGAAAAGGACCTGGTCATTGGCAGCGAGCTCTATACCAGGGATGCCAAAGGAGTGAGCTCCACTGGCGGAGGAAGCCCATCTGGCGATAATACGATAAATATTGTCAACTACATTATTTCCTCGGCCATTACCGAAGGTGCCAGTGATATCCATATTGAACCACAATCGTATAACCTGCGGGTCCGTTTTCGCATCGATGGTGTCTTGCAGCATAAGACGGACCTGCCGAAGCGGATGACTCCTTCTGTTATCTCCCGCATCAAAATCATGTGCGGAATGGATATAGCCGAACACCGAAGGCATCAGGATGGCAGGATTGAGGCCAGGATTTTGGATAACGATATCGACCTTCGGGTTTCGGTCTACTCTGCCATTTATGGAGAAAATATCGTCATCCGGGTCCTGAAACGGCAGACCTCGCTGATTGATCTGGACAAACTGGGGCTCTCTCCCTTAAATCTGAAGCAATACACAAAGGTTCTCGATACTCCTACCGGCATTGTTCTGATTTGCGGGCCAACCGGCAGCGGCAAAACTACCACACTGTATGCATCCCTGCACTACTTAAATAAGCTGGCCATGAAAATTATCACCGTGGAGGACCCTGTAGAGTATATCATGGAAGGGTTGGTGCAAGGGCAGTTAAATCCCAAGGTTGGCCTTAGCTACTCGGATTATATTGCCTCCATGATGCGCCAGGACCCTGATGTGATCATGGTGGGAGAGATCCGTGATACTGTTGCCGCCGCAGCTACCATCCAGGCGGCACTGACCGGCCATAAAGCCCTCAGCACCTTTCATACGGAAGATTCCACCGGAGCCTTGCTGCGACTGATGGATATGGGAATTGAGACTTTTCTGATTTCGTCGACGATAGTATCGGTGGTTGCCCAGCGTCTGGTTCGCAGGATCTGCACAAACTGCAAGGAGAGCTATGAGCCTGACCCTGTTCTCTTTCAAAACTTAGGCATCAGGAATGTCGATCTATCCAAGTATTCTTTCAGCCGGGGCCGGGGATGCAATCATTGTCACCAGACTGGCTACCGGGGAAGGATTGGCATCCATGAGCTTCTGGTGGTCAACGAGGATATCCGCGATGCGATCTTAAGCCGAAAAACCTCCAGCGAGATCCGCCAGATTGCCAGAACATCAGCAACCATGATCAGCATGCGTGAAGATGGCTTTTACAAGTCAACCCAAGGGATTACCAACCTGGAAGAGGTCCTTAGGGTAATCTTCTACAGCGATGAAGAGGCGGCACTCCTTCGAGATGCCGATGAAATCATACGGCATATTAATGGAGAGGAAATTAAATTTACTAAGCAGACACCAGTGCCAAGGATTAATGATCGTAAAGAGTTAGGCGTTTCAAGTTCCGTATTACAGGTTGGCGAAGCATCTAACCCGCAAGCATCTAACCCGCAACCGTATAATCCGCAGCTATCTGATCTGCAACCGTCTAATCCGCAAACACTTAACCTGCAACCAGCAATTCATAACCCTGATCCAACGCTCAAACCTCAACCTGCAACCCGCAACTTAGAGGAAGAGATGTATCGAGTCCGCTTTGAGGTAGATACAATCTCTCTGGAACAGGACAGCATCCGTGATCTTTTCCAAAAATACCAATCCTTGAAGAGCGTGTTCGGAGAGGATATGTCAGAGGATTTACTGGCTGACTTTATTGATTTCATTCTCTACTATACAACCTTAGCCCAGAGAAAATACGGGGCAATTTTTATCGAGTTCTATCTTAAGATGATTGAAGGGAAAGGCCCCAAGATCTTCGTTCAATTTCAAAGCGGTAAACTTACTCAATCATCATCGCCATCATCATCGCCATCATCATCGCCATCATCAGTGTCATCATCAGTGTCATCATCACGTTATTCTCATCTTGAAAAAGCTCGTGGCAAAAGATTAATGGAATTCCTGGCCTAAAGGAGAGATCCCCGTGCTCAAAGAAAAGGTGTCTTTTAAAAAAAAACCACTTCATTTAGACTTTTTTTATACCAGTCCGCCTGAATCAAAGAA
>Ga0307378_10004923_pt1 | contig 18804 bp, 16 predicted proteins | sample UN1MG_FD_202238 | JGI IMG/M metagenome (GOLD analysis project Ga0307378, IMG submission 202238) | Soil microbial communities from Risofladan, Vaasa, Finland - UN-1 | ecosystem: Environmental > Terrestrial > Soil > Coastal area > Acid sulfate soil | place: Finland: Risofladan, Vaasa | collected... | reverse complement strand
TGTCAAGTGATTTCTTTAATTTAATATTTCTTCAAAAACAACGCGTTAGGACATAATGAACGGGTCCGAGGAATTATTCAGCGTGAGCCTGACGTGTATTTCAGAGCCGATCCTCCGTGCGCCTTTCCTGACAACATCCGGCAATACCGTCTGATGCTTAATTCGGATTTCGCGCCGGAGTCGGAGGCATCGGTGCAGAATTCACACGACGATGACTGACAAGGACCAGAACACTCCCGACGCGAGCCGGGAGATTTGCAAGAGCGACGCCCAGGAGTTGGACAAGTGGGTCCGCAACGAGAAGGTGCGCGAGAAGGGCCGTGGCGCGCCCGAGGGGAACTTGCGCGGCATGGAGCACGGTATCTACGCCAGCCGCTTCCTGGCCGAGGACGAAAAGAAGATTTTCGACAAGATCATTGCCCAGCTTTACAAGGACTTTGTGTTCAACAAGAGCTCGGACTTCATGCAGGTGGAGCTGGTCGCGGTTTACTTCATCAAGCTGAGCCGCGCCCAGGAGGAGGGCAACTGGGACGCGGCCGAGCGCCTGGACCGGATGATCCGCTGCCACTTGAAGGACTTGAAGACAACCAAGATCACCCGCGAGGGTGAGCTCCCGACAAAGAGGAGCGCGACCCCGGCGCAGTGGGCCAGCGCCCTGGTCAAGAAGCTGGCGGATGAGAAAAACCCCGAGGAGAAGCCAGCCCGCGGGCGAAAACGTAAAAAAGATGGCGCATAACACCGGAGAGCGAAAAATGAAGGGCCGCTTGTTTCAAAGAGTTAGCGAGCAGGGGATGGCGCGGAAGACCTGGCCGAGAAGACCAAGCAGGAAGCCCTCGATAGCGCAAGCAAGGAGAAAATCAAGAAGGCCAAGGAATCCATTGAGCAGGCGGCCGCTAAGGTGGTCGTGCCCAAGTCACCGGGCGGGTATTCGGACTTTCTCACGGCGGCCAAGGAAGTCGAGGCCGCGCTCGCCCAGGGCGCGGGCTTGCCGCAGGAGATGCTGGAGTCCAACGCCAAGGAACTCGCGCTCAAGAAGAAACTCTTCCAGGACCAGGTCGCGGCCATGAAGTCGGGAGACCTCAAAACCCTGGCCAAGGACACCAAGCTCAAGCACTGGCAGTGGGCGAACAAGGACGAGATGGTCACGCTGTTCACCGAGACCGACCCGGCCACCCGCTCGAAGGTACTGCACGAGAAACGCGAACTGAAGAATGGCGACCTGGTCGTGGTGAAGGAGGACGCGGACAACTCGGCCATGTTCAAGGGCCACAGCGTGAAGGCGGGCGAGCAATACGAGGTGGACTTCGGCGACGGCGTGAAGGCCGTGTACCGTCCCTGGTCGGAGAAAAACCTCTATGCCCAGCGCGGCGAGTTCGAGATGGTGCTTCCGGACCGTCCCGACGCCAAGGGCATCGAGCGGGCAATGGGCCACATGGAAACCTTGGGCCTCAAGTCCACCCCCGCGACCGCCGAGGACGCGGAACTCCTCTACCTCCACAAGCAAGCCTACCTGTCCAAGGCCGACAAAGATGCCGCATACAAGAAAATGATCGCGGACCTCGAACGCCGCTCGGCAAGCAAGGAAGTCAGCGTCCGGGAAATGCGCGGCTTCTGGGAGAAGCGGCTAGGCGTGAAAGACCTGACCCGCATGCCGGGCTACGATCCCATGGGCGAGTACCAGTTGGCGTTCAAGCAACCGGGCCAGGGCGCGGGTTACCGGCAACAATACCGGTTCGACATCTCGGACGATGACATGGAAAAGCAGATGAAGGGCTACGCGCTCCATCACCACCTCACTAACGGCGAGAGCGTGTCATCCTTCATCGAGAAGGTGGTCGAGCAGAATGGCGCGGCTGTGAGCACCATCGAGAAGCTGCGGGCCGGAGTCCAGGTGGGCGGCATGTCGCCGGAAGAAGACATGAAGACCGGCGGCGCGAGCTACTTCTTCACGCGGATAAAGAAGGTGCCGGACAAAGGGCCGGACGAGACCGGGCTGTATTTCAAGAAGCGGCTTCTGCGCCGGATGGACGCGATCAGCTACGACCATGACGCTTACGGCAAGGTGGTGGACGACTACGTGACCCAGCATCGCGGTAGCACGCCCGAGGAGTGGAAGAGGTTTGCGAAGAAGAGCGGCAACGAGACCATCTTCAAATACTCGGTGACCGTGCTCGACAATATCGAGGTGATCGTGGCCGGGAGCCAGAACGAGCGGAAAAAGATATTGGAGTCCTTCCGCAAGAAGGGCATCGTGAAACTTCCCGACGGCCGCAAGGTCGAGGACATTGTGATTGCGAGGTGAGCATGAAAGAGTTCATCGAAAAGGAGAAGGAACGGCTGCAGGCGCTGTTCGCGGAGTTCAACCGGCAAGGCTCGTGGATCGAGATGAGAGATCGCGGCGAGAAACCGATCCGCCTGGGCCTGGTGGACGGCTACACGGTCACCCGCGTGGCCCCGCACTTCAACGCCTCGGGCGAGATGACCCATGCGGACTTCTGGCTCCTCTTCAAGATGGCGGGCTACGATCAGGGCTTCCAGTTCTCGCACACCATCAAGGTCCGGCGCTGGGAGCAGGACGACACCTACCTCATTGACCTCGACGATGACCGGGACCGGCGCTTCCACGCGGAGTTGATTATGGATGTGGCGGAAGCGGAGATGATCAAGGACTGGAAGGCCTGGCAAAAGTACAAGGCCGAGAACAAGGAGAGGTTCGAGGCCGCCGATCAGAGCATCCTCGAAGAACACATCCGGATCGCGGAGGAATGGGAATGAAGAGTCACGGACTCAAGCTCCGCTACATGATCGAGTACGCGCTCCGCGACCGCCTCCACGATCCCCACTATAAACCCATCGGCGTCTGGGTCCAGGGGCCCGGACCCGGCCTCGACCTTGTGATCGAGTACCTCCCCGGCAACCCCGAGGCACAGGAAGAGGCCGACTGGATCATCAATCGGATGGTGGAGAACGGGGTCAAGTCGCTGCCGGAGGATTTTCTTGAGTACCACCGGGCTACGCTTTCACCTTATCATGGTATGAGAGGGCCAGTGATAGAGGATGAGGAGTTCACTTCAGCGGAGGCATGTGCTAGAGCCATCAATAATCAAATGCTAACCAGCTAGACTTGGTTTGGTTCCGCGAATCAATTTAGGTCCCATTTCAGCTTTCAAAATCTGGGCAACGGGTGGCCTATAGAGAATCGCTATAATGCGATTTGAGGGCATGCTGAAATTCGCCTCTTGAATTTCAAGCCATCCCTCACCGGGATGAGTACTTTTAGTATCAATGAAGGGAGTTGATTGGGTACCAGCAAAGGAGTCGTTATTGAAACAATATGAGCCGTTTATAAAAGAGGCTTCAACCCGGCCTCTATATTTTTTCCAAATGCCTTCTATTCGAAGAACTAAAGCAGGTCTTTCAGGCTCCTCTGAGGATAGATTGATGTCAACAGCCCAATTATTAGGGAACTGTCCGGTCTTTGTAATCTCCGACACGGCAGCTGACTCGAACTTATGATAGGTCTCTTGCAACAGGTCCAACACCGATTCCCCATTTGCGAATGAAATGCTAAAGAGATCATCCCACGTTGAAAGCTGAGATGGGATGTTATCGCCTACAATAAAGAGGCCCATTTTAGCGGAGCAAGCAAAGGAATCAAACCAGAGTTTCGCAGGCAACTGTGGCGGTTGGTTTTGAAATAGTTTGCAACAAGACAATCCATTTGCTACAGCCTTTTCTAAAGCAGGTTCAGAAAAACCAGCCCTGCTATAGATAACTCCAGTACTTGCACTTGTTGACCTAACCTCATCATTGAATGCCCCGATATCACCGACATCAAGTTTTTGATTGTGGTCTTTGCAGCTTATTAAGATGGATATAGGCCAATGGCCTCCAATCTTCGCATTGACCCAAACATCACACTGGCGCATCGTCCCAGTATCCCGATCTTGGACTTTGTGATCAAAAATCACCTCCGCCGTAGGATCAAGCGTTTGGATGAAAGAATGTACTGCTTGTTCAAATTCTCGCCCGGGTCTTGCCATCTCAGTCACCTTAACAAGGCAAAAACGATTTGTCTTCTACCATATCATCACTTGGAGTTTCATTCTAGAAGAATACAAAACCGACACATCCCAACGACCTCCGGTAGGTATCCGGCGAGGGCCATCTCTCTGGTCGGTTCGGCCAGTGAGCCGTGGCCCAGGAATAACCGGAGAACCGAATGGAGCTTTTCGCTACTGATTACGAACGGTTGGCATTTCTGCTGGAGACCGACGCGGCTTTGGAGTTGGACTTCGAGGCGCTGGCGGCCCTGGCCGGTGAAGAAAGTCAACCCGAACTTCCCGCCGAAAAGCGCCCCAAGTACATCACCAACTACATCGGCTCCAAGCAGAAGTTGGTGGACTGGATCTGGAAGCATACGCCCGAGGGCGTGGAGTCGGCGCTGGACGCCTTCTCCGGCTCGGCGGTCGTGGCCTACATGTACAAGACCAAGGGCCTCAAGGTCCTGGCCAACGACCGGCTGCGGTACTGCTACCACGCCGCGCGGGCGATCATCGAGAACGACAAGGTCCGGCTCTCGGACGACGAACTGGAGGCGCTACTCGCGGACAACCCCAAGGCCGGGACGTTTGTGCGCGACAACTTCAAGGGCATCTTCTTCGCCAAGGGCGTGCACGGCCTGATTGACGTCACCACTACTCGATTACCTCGCAGCACGGCGAGGCATCGCACGCCAAGGAGCGGTTGTTCATCTGCAAGCGGGGCAAAGAGCAGAAGGCCGCGGCCTCGCTCGATGCTTATGTCGAGGACGAACTGCAGACCCAGGCGATCTGGGACGAGACCCCGAACGAAATCCGCTTCCGCGTGCGCGACCCGGAGGAGTTCGAGAAAGGCAGCTTCCGCCGCAAGTCCCTGGAGGGAATCGAGGGCGTCGCCATCATCATGGGCCGGCTCAAGAAGGAACACGTCCAGGAAGGACACGACCCAAGAGCGATGGTGCTCCAGGCCTACCGGTTCCCCTCGCCGACGTTGCCACACAGCGCCGCTTCACCAAGAAGCTGGCCCAACACCTCGCCCTCCAGCCCCCGGACGCGCCCGTAGGCGACTGGGGCCGCGTGTGCGGCGAACTCTTGACCTTCTTCGACCCCGAATCCCGCCTCCCGGTCATTGACCGGCTGGAGGGTTTCCACTCCGGCGGTCCCTGCCTGTACAAACGGGTTCTTGTGCCAATAGCTGTTTCCGATCAGGTCTCGATAGCATGGATTTATATCGGAGACCCCGAAGGCCGGGAATGGGAACGCCTCTTCAGTGGAACTTGGCCCGAAAACCATAGGTGAACCAATCACTGCATTTTAGAGCCAGGATTCCCGAACATCCCTGACCGCCCTTTGACCTTGACGGGGTTCGTCTGTTTAAGTATACTTCCCTCTACTTTCGTTGGTGTTTGTTCACATGTTCCCCATGATGGACAAAGAGGGGTTGATATGGCCATAGATGAACGCTGGGTAGGTGTAGCGGCTGTTGCGGCGCACCTTGGCGTCAACAAAGATTCCATTTACCGGTGGATAGAGGATAAAGGTCTGCCGGCTCATCGGGTAGGACGACTTTTCCGCTTCAAGCTTTCGGAAATTGATGAATGGGTTCGTGTTGGCGGTGAGGGCAAGGCAGGCAGGAAGCCCCCACATGGAAAACAAGCACGATGAAGAAAACAGACAGCAGTACGAAAACACTCGCTCAAGACATGGTCTGCGACAAGAGACCTGTCCGTAAGAACAACTTAGGCGATTCTCATAAGTACAGCAGCAAGATCATCAAAGCGGGGGCACTTCTCCCTGATTCGAAGGCCCTTCTGGCATGCTTGAACCCCGATCTCACGGTCAGCGAGAACTTAACTCGGATTCGAAGGCAAAATCTTCTCGGGAAAGCATCGAGATCAAGGGCTGAAGATGTGCTTGCCATTTTTCGCCAACGATATCTTTCAGAGGAATCCGTTGCCAAGGCCCTCGCTCGGTTGGTAAGGAATCAATGCAATGGGAAGACACTTGAACGCATTCTCTATTTCCATTCTGTCCGCGCGGATTCTCTGTTGCATGATATGGTCGTGGAAGTTCTGGTGCCACAATGGTCACACGGGGTAGTGGACATTGATGTTCGAGAGATGGAACGGGTACTGAAAAGGTGGGTTGATGAGGGAAAGACATTGGCCCCCTGGAGTGAAAACACCATACGCAGAGTATGCCAAGGTCTTCTTTCGACTCTTCGTGATTTTGGAGTTCTCCACGGGGCGGTCAATAAAAGCATCGCGCCCGCCTACCTGCCTGTTCAGGCCTTTGCGTACATTGCATTTTACTTAAAGCAACACCAACCATCAGGAGCCAAGCTACTTGATCTTGCTGATTGGCGCTTATTCTTTCTTCCCCGGGAGGGCGTTGAACGTTTTATGGTTGAGGCTCACCAACATGGGTTACTTGAATTTCATGCGGCAGGCAACGTCATTCGTTTAACCTTTCCGGCCCCCACTCTTGAGGAGTACGCTGATGTCCTCACTCAATAATAGAATTGAGCAACTCGAAACTGATTTACAGACCAATCCCCCTCGGATCAGTGTTTACCACGATCTGCCTTTCGCCATTCTGCGATATGATCCTTCTGAAGAATGGGAACTTCGTCGGCAAGCGCGCTTATTGGCAACTCGTCTGGAGAAGGCAGGCAAGAAGGTGCACCTTATTTCAATGTCAGAGCTTCTATGGAAGGCCATTGATGATTCCGAGGGGATACAAGCAATACTCGACCTCGAAAGGGATCGCGGGTTTATTGCTGCCCAAGAACAGGTCACCACTTATCTGTCGGATCGAGATTGGTGTCCTCTTGAAGGTCTGCTGACGGCTCGACTGAAAGGGCTTGATTCAAAAACAGACGTGGTTTTCTTGTTAAGAGCAGCAACAATGGCCCCGGGCATCTACCACATGTCCAAACTCCTCGATCAGATGCACGGAAAGACCGATGTAACAACAATACTCTTTTATCCTGGCTCAATAGAGGGAACGACAGGACTCAGGTTCATGGCCCTTAAGGACCGTGATGCTTTGGGCAATTATCGAGTAAAGATTTATGGTTGAAGCCGAGGAGAACAAATGAAGACGATTGGCGAACTGCTTGTAAGGGACTTGAGCCGGAAAATCGAAGAGATTATCCAGGTTGATCAGGCTGATGAACAATCAGTGCACTCGGAGATTACAGAATACGTCGCGACCAGCAGCATCCAGGATCAATATGCATCATTGCTTAAAGCAATAGCTGATGCCCCTACCGAGCCGCATGAAAGCGTGGGCGTCTGGGTTTCCGGGTTCTTCGGCTCCGGTAAAAGCTCCTTTGCCAAGAACCTTGGCTATGTTCTGCAAAATCGCAGTGTCCTCGGTCATCCCTTCTCCGACCTGTTCAAGCAACAGGTCAATAAAAAAGGTGTTTCCGAACTGGTTGATTTCATCAATACCAGATACCCCACCGAGGTTATCCTTTTCGACATCGCCAAAGAGCAAGATACCCGTCGCATGACTCAGCGGATTGCCGAATTTATTTATACCTCCCTGTTGAGAGAGCTAGACTACGCCGAGGACTTCGACATTGCCGAGCTTGAAATTGAACTTGAGGCGGAGAATAAGCTGGATCAATTCATCGCGAGGTGCATGAAAGCTCACAGCCAGGAATGGCGGATCGTCCGTAAGGGCGCGCAGCGGCTCTCCCGAGCCAGCGCAATTCTCCATGAATTGGAACCTGCCACCTACCCATCAGCCGACTCATGGGCGCGCACCCAACGCAGCCGAGACGCTGCCATCAGCGTCAGTAAGGTGGTGCACCGCACTTTTGAGCTGATCGGCCGCCGTCGTCCCGGCAAAGCCCTTGTCCTTGTCATTGACGAAGTCGGGCAGCATGTGGCGCGAAGCGGAGACAAGATTGAAGACCTTCGGGCCACGGTCGAGGAGTTCGGCAAGGTCGGCAAAAATCTGCTCAAAGCCAGAAAGATACCAGCGCCTTGCTGGATCATCGTTACCTCCCAAGAAAAAATTGACGAGGTGGTAGCTGCTATCGACTCGAAGCGTGTCGAGTTGGCCAAGCTCCAGGACCGGTTCCGGTATCGGGTTGACCTCGCCCCTTCCGATATAAGGGAAGTGGCTACGAAGAGAGTCCTTGCCAAGAAAGATGAAGCTGTTCCCCTCTTGAAAAAGCTATATGCTGAAAACCAAGGACAACTGAACGCCGCCCTTAAACTAGAAAAGACCTCGCGCCGGACCGATGTCAACGAAACAGACTTCATCCAATTCTACCCCTACCCCCCGCACTACATAGACATCTGCATCAACATCATGTCGGGAATCCGGCTCCAGCCCGGCGCGCCCCGCCATTACGGAGGCAGCAACCGGACGATTATCAAGCAGGCCTATGAAATGCTCGTATCCGAGCGAACCAATTTGGCCAAGGAACCTGTTGGGACGCTCGTTACGCTTTCCCGTGTCTATGAGCTGGTGGAGGGGAACCTCTCCAACGAGAGGCGGACGGACATCTACGAGATTGGTGAGCGTTTCAAGGACGATCCCACAAATAGGGATTGGATACTTCGGGTGGCCAAGGTGATCTGCCTGCTGGAATTCGTGCGCGACCTTCCGCGAACAGAGGCCAACATCGCCGCCTTCATGGTGGATAAGGTTGACAGTCCGGCCCCTCTCGCAGAAGTGCAGGCAGCTATCAAGAAACTTCATGACGCGCAATTCATTCGAAAAACCGAGGATGGCTGGAAGCTGCAAACCGCCCAGGAGAAGAACTGGGAAACCGAGCGCAAGGCCCACGATCCAAAACCTCGGGATCGCAACGAGATAGTCCGACAGACCTTGCGCGATATTTTTAGTGAGCCAGCGCTCCGAACTTACCGCTACAAGGATTTTCGCACCTTCCGAACAGGCATCAGTGTTGAAGGCACGACCATCGGAGACGAAGGTGACATCATGCTGGCGCTGTCCCAGGCGGACGATGATAGCGACATAACGAGACGCATCAATGAAGCCCGCGATGCGAGCCGCCATAAGGACCATGAGCGGGACCTCTACTGGGTGTTCTCGTTGTCTCCGGAGATCGACGATCTTGTGGCGCAACTTCATGCGTCGAGAAAGATGGTCGAAAAATATGACCAACTCCGAGCGCAACACCAAATCTCCGGCGAAATGGCGACTTGCCTCCAAGATGAAAAGAACGCCGTTCTCAACTACCAGTCGCGCTTGCGAGATAAACTTGTCGAGGCGCTTGAGAAAGGCACGGGCATGTTCCGGGGCGTGGCCCGCGATGCTTCATCATTGGGCAAGACCCTGGGCGAGATCGTCAAGAAGCTGCTGGACCAGGTGGTCCCCGACCTATATCCGAAATTGGAAATGGGATCGCGGCCCTTGAAAGGGGATGAGGCGGAAGTTTTTCTGAAGGCTGCCGATCTCACCGCCCTGTCCCAGGTCTTCTACGGAGGAGTGCGCGGCCTCAACCTGGTGACCAAGGAAGGCGCGAAGCATGTGCCTAACCCGAACGCTGATGTGGCCAAGGAGGTCCGCGATTATCTCGCCAGCCAACATGAGTACGGCAACCGCGAGGCCTGCCTCGGCAAAGCGCTGGAACGCCAGTTCAACAGCACTCCTTACGGCTGGGAGCGCGACATGTTGCGACTGGTCCTTGCCATTCTTTTCCGGGCTGGAGTAATCGAAGTCTCTTTCGGCGGCCAGAAGTTTGACTCCTACACCGAACCCCGAAGCCGCGACCCGTTTATCAACAACACCAAGTTCAAATCCGCCGTATTCACTCCCGTCAAGCCGATTGATCTCAAGACGCTCACCCGGGCGGTCCAAAGCTACGAGTCCTTGACCGGACAAACCGTGGATGTGGAGAAGAATGCCATCGCCCAAAAGGCCAAAGCCTTTGCCGAAGAGGAATTGAAGCACGTCTTGCCCGTGGAAGCCCAGGTGCGGGCCCATCACCTGCCGATTATTTCCGTCGTGGAGGAGTACCGCGAGGAGTTGGCCGGCATTCAAAACGGTTCCGCCGATGACTGCGTGAACATCCTGGCCAGTGGCGCAGCCTCGCTGAAGGACGGCCGCGAACGAATCAGGAAGATCGCCGAATGCCTGAATGAGCAGGGACTGAAGCTTCTGCAGAAGGCTCGTCTGGCTGCCGAAGAAATGAGGCTTCAGCTTGAGGCGCATGGTCAAACCGAGCTTGCCAATAAGGCCCAACAGTTGAACACGCTGATCCAGTCCGAGACCTTCTTCGAGTCAATGGCGGAGATAAAGTCATGCACGGAGGAGGTTGCATCGGCATATCGCCGGCTTTACGAGCAGGCCCACACTGAACGAACTTCGCAATACCAGGAGGCAGTCGAGAAGATCAAAGGTCGCGCGGAGTGGCAACAGGTGCCCGAGTCCATGCGTGATCCTGTCCTGGCTCCGCTGACATCGAGGCGCTGTGATGATTTCGCTCTCCCAGAGATCGTGCTGGTTTGCGCCTCATGTCGAGCCGGTGTGAACCAGATGGAATCAGACCTCGAAGCCCTGGGCGGCCTGTTCGCCAAGGTCGTCTCCGAAGTCCAGCGGTTGACCACGCCGCCGGACTTGAAGGTCGAGCGTGTCCGGGTATCCACATTTTTCTCTGGCTCCTTCGAATCGGCGGACCAGGTCAAAGAGGCCGTGGCCCGACTGCAGGACCACCTGCTCAAACTGCTCGACAAGGGCGTCAAGATCGTGGTGGAGTGATCAATGGACCAGGCCGTCCGCAATAAGCTCCGCAATGTGGTCACCCAGTGCCGTAAGCTGCTGGAAGACGCCACTGCCCAGGCGCTGCAGGGGCGCTTTGGAATCTATGCGACGCGCAAGAAGGGTGAGGTCCAGATCGAGGAAGATGCCCGCATGGGGCATCTCACCGATGAGGATCGCTCTTGCCGCCAGGACCTCCTGGACCATCTAGAACACATCCAGGCCCTGGGCTACAAGCCCAGCGAGGCCCTGGAGCAACTCATCCGCGAGATATCCTTTACCCACCTCAACCGTCTGTGCGCCTATAAGATGATGGAGGCGCGCGGCCTTATCCGCGAGGCTGTCAGCCGGGGCGTCAAGTCCCAGGGCTTTCTCTTTTATCTGGCGGATCATCCCAATGATGAAAAACTCCACAACGCCGGCCAGCAGGAGGCGGCTTACCGAAATTACCTGGACTGGTTGGGCGGCACGCTCTCAGAGGAGATCGGGGTCCTCTTCAATCCCAATGACCCGGCCAACCGCATCTACCCGTCACAACGGGTGCTGGACGAGATACTCGGCCTTATCAATAGTCAAGACCTCAATGGCATTTGGACCGAGGACGAGACGACTGGATGGGTGTATCAATATTTCAACTCTAAAGAGCTCAAAGATTCGCTCAAGAAAAAGGCTAAGGTACCTCAGAATTCTATCGAAATCGCAGTCAGGAGCAATTACTACACTCCTCGATTCGTGGTGGAGTTTCTCACCGACAACACCCTCGGCCGCATCTGGTACGAGATGCGTAAGAGCAACACCATCCTTAAGCACGAATGCCGCTACCTGGTTCAACGGTTGAACGAGGTATTCTTGGTGTCAGGGGAAGCTGCTCCGGCTGTTGAAGAGAACAAAGCCAACCTTTCCAAGGAAGACCTGCTCAAGCTACCGAGCTACATCGAGCATCAACCCAAGAAGGACCCGCGCGACTTTCGGGTGCTCGACCCGGCCTGCGGCTCGGGCCACTTCCTGCTCTATGCCTTCGACTTGCTGGAACGAATCTACGAAGAGGCGTGGACGGACCCTGAAAGTCCGAAGTCCGAAGTCACGGGACACACCCTGCGCGAGGATTTCGAGACACTCGATGCCCTGCGCAGGGCCGTCCCTAAGCTCATCGTCGAGCTCAACCTTCACGGCATCGACATCGATCCACGCTCGGTGCAGATCGCCGCATTCGCCCTTTGGCTGCGGGCGCAGAAGACCTGGAAGAGCCTCGGAATCAAGGCAGCCGAGCAGCCCCGCATCGTCAGGTCAAACATCGCCACCGCCGAGCCTATGCCCGGCGAAGAAGACATGCGCCGGGAGTTCAGTGCTGGACTCAAGCCGCGGGTGCTCGGGCAACTCGTGGATGTGGTGTTCGAAAAGATGAAACTCGCCGGCGAGGCGGGCTCACTCCTCAAGATCGAAGAGGAGATCAGGGACATTGTTGCCGAGGCCAGGCAGCAGTGGCTACAAGGCCCGAAACCGGAGCAACAGCTTCTCTTTTTCCCTGGCATGTCCGTTCCACAGCCCAAACAGCAGGAACTGCGCTTCGATGTGAAGGGGGTCACCGATGAGAGGTTCTGGGAACAGGCAGAAGACCGCATCCTGGATGCGCTAAAGGACTACGCAGAGCGGGCGGAAAACGGGCATACGACCCGTCGCCGACTTTTCGCCGAGGACGCCGCCCAGGGCTTCGCCTTCATTGACATCTGCCGACAACGTTACGACGTTGTGCTGATGAACCCGCCCTACTCCGAGACAGAAGGAGATCTGCAGTCCTTCCTTAAGAGAAGCTACTCGACGAACTGGACCAATCTCTATTCAGCATTCATCGAGCGTGGAGTGACGGTCGGGCGCATGCGCATCGGCTTCGTTTGCCCGGACGGTTTTTTGTCGGCGTATCGGATGAGAAATCTGCGCAGTGAATTCATAGACCGGGAGCGTTTGGAAACATTGTCTTGTCTTGGCAAAGACGTCTTTGACGAGATGGGTCTTTCAACAATCGCTATAACAGTCAGCTCTGAGAGTTCGCCCCTTCATCCGGTTCTTGTTGATCTGAATGAGGCCGGGCCAGGTCGAGTGGATTACATCGACCGGGCAGTGGTGAACAAACGGACTAACTACATTCTGACTCCCGATCTCATACGTGGTGGCTCGGTCGGATGGGCCGAGAAACCTCTTGCCCCGACATATGGGCTTGTCACCAAGGGGAATTGTACATTCGATGATTATCGGTTCATCCGTGCGTGGTGGGAAATCTCGCCGGTTGATATGGGAATCAGATGGCAACGATGGCAGAAGGGCGGCGAATATCAACCCTTCTTCTCATCCACCCCTTACGTAATCGATTGGCCGAAGGAAAACGATGGCGCGGTGATGCGCGCGTTCGGAATTAGCAAGGTCGGCACAGATGCTCAGGTCGCCCAGAGTTCCCGGTATTGGTGGAAATCCGGCCTGGTCGGTCCCGCCTTGAACACCACAGGAGCCGGATTCAATATACGTGTACTGCCGAAAGATCAGATATTCTCGGCCAAATCGACGGTCGTTATACCGAAAGGTCGCAAGCAGGCGATGATCCTCTTGAGCCTGCTGAACTCTCGGACCCTGAGATGGTTCCTTTACCAACAGGGAGCGGGCTTGGCCGGAAACACTGGGAAGATCAAGACGCTTCCTATCATCTGGCCGAACGGAAACACAGAACAATCCTTGGAATCTTTAGCTCAAGACGCCACGATGCTGATGGCCGAATTGGAATCTTTCAGAGAGACATCCCCATGCTTCAAAGATTTGATTCGTCAGCATTCCGATCTTGTGGAGCGGTATCGGGAATGCGCTGATCGGCTTGATGCGACTGTCTCGGTCCTCTATCAGCAAGATGTGGAAGATGAGGTGGTCAGGCCGACCACTGATCTTGCTGAGTCGGCACTGGTCGAGGCTACGGATGGCCATATTCTGAATCCACATGGTGATTCGCTTCTGGCTTATTGCCTTGGGATCGTTTTCGGCCGCTGGGACGTCCGCATTGCCACTGATCCATCACTCGCCCCGAAACTCCCCGACCCCTTCGACCCGTTGCCGGTCTGCCCGCCGGGGATGCTGGTCGGACCGGACGGCCTGCCCGCGGAACCGGACCGAATCGTCAGCGAAGAATGGCTCCGCGCCCGACCGGACGCGAACACCCTTCCGCTCGAGGGCGCGGCCAAGATCCCGACCATCCCGGATTCCAATTATCCGCTCCGCATCGATTGGGATGGCGTCCTGGTGGACGACCCTGGCCATGAGGATGACATCATCCGTCGCGTTCAAGATGTGCTGGAGGTGATCTGGAAAGATCGCGCCGAAGCCATAGAGCGGGAGGCCTGTGAAATCTTGGGCGTGCGGGAGTTGCGCGATTATTTCCGCAAGCCTGGCAACGGTGGTTTTTGGATGGATCACGTCAAGCGTTACTCCAAGAACCGGCGGAAGGCCCCCATCTACTGGTATCTGCGCTCGGCCAAGGGCAACTATGGTCTCTGGCTCTATTACCACCGTCTGGACAAGGACATCCTCTTCAAGGCGCTGGTGAACTATGTGGAGCCCAAGCTTCGCCTGGAGGAGGACCGCCTGAAGACCTTGCGCGGGCGGAAGGAGGCTGCAGGAAGCTCCGGCCGCGAGGCCAAGCAGATTGAAAAGGACATGGACCGCCAGGAGCAGTTCGTCTCCGAGCTTCACGACTTCGCCGACAAGCTTCGCCGCGCCGCTGACCTCCACCTAGCCCCCGACCTCAACGACGGCGTGATCCTCAACATCACCCCCCTCTGGGAACTCGTGCCCTGGAAGGAAGCCAAGGATTACTGGGAAGAACTCATGGAAGGCAAATACGAGTGGTCAAGCATCGGCAAACAACTCCGAGAAAAGGGGTTTGTAAAGTGAGATCGCTCTGCGGGAGACGAAAGAGAATGAACACATTAATCAAGCCAGATAAAGTGATCTTTTTAGGTGCAGGCGCGTCCTGTGCCGATGGAGCGCCCATCCAGAGCGAGCTTTTCCGAGAGTACTTTCGTTATTATCAAAGCCTTCCTGAACGCAGAACACATCATACTTGGGAATACGAACTGGATACATTCTTTATTGAGTTCTTTGGGATTGACGTTAGGGACACAAATAGTATTGATAAAGCTAATTTCCCGACCTTCGAAGAGGTTCTCGGAATTATCGAGCTTGCGGAATCTCAAAAAGAAAGTTTTAAGGATTGGGGAACATCACACATTGTTGATGCCCAACAAAAGCCTCGCCTCCAACACATGCATGATGTTCTCATCCTTCTTATAACTGAAATCCTTGATCATAAACTCAAAGGTCAGGACATCCACCATCCTGGGTTGGTTGATTCATTAAAAAAGATTGACTGGCTAAGCTCCACATCATTCATCAGCCTCAACTATGACATCCTGATGGATAATGCTCTACTGAGCGCCCGAGAAAAGTGCAAACTAGACTTAGATTATGCAGTCGATTTTATAAACTTCGGGGCCGAATGGGCAAAGCCCAATCCGGCACACAGTATCAAATTATTAAAACTTCATGGAAGCTTGAATTGGCTTTATTGCCCGACATGCAGGATGCTTAAAATTACCCCCAAAGAGAAGGGGATTTGTAGGTTGAAATGGCACCCTGAAGATTGTCTTTGCGATAAATGTGAAACGCTATCCATCCCCATTGTCATTCCACCGACCTATTTCAAGGCATTAGAAAATATGTATCTCCGGCAAATATGGCATGCCGCCGAGCAGGTTCTAAATGCATGCGACAAGCTCGTTTTCTGCGGATACTCTTTCCCTGATGCTGATGTTCACATTCGCTATCTGCTAAAAAGAGTTGAGGTTAATAGACAAGCTACTCCAGAAGTCTTTATCGTCAATGAGCATGAAGGCAAGAAAGACGTGGCTCGCGAGATGGAGAAAGAAAGGTACTTGAGGTTTTTCAGGGATAAGCGTAAGGTCCACTGGACAAAACTATCGTTTGAGGATTTTTCTAAAAACCCAGCTTCAGTTGAGGACCAGTCCCAATGGGCATGACGTCGACAGAAATATCATCTTTCCTAACTGGCTATCAGGACAGATGTGCCCGGATTGTCGAGGAGATGATCGATGATCCTGTTCTCGGCCGTTATGTTGACGCCTCACTTCCTGTTCCAGAACCATTTGTTGGAGCAGGTCCGATAAGGCTCCTAATTCTCGGCCAAGACCCAACCGTGGATAAAAAAGCGACCAGGCAAAAAATTAGCACTGTCCTCATGCTAAACCAGAACGGCACTTTGAGACGGTTTGTAGAAAAGATTTGTGTTGCGCTTAAGCTGAATATGCAGAATGTTTACGCAACAAATGTGGTGAAAAATTTCTTTAACCAGCGGCCAAACAACAACAAAGAAGTGAATCTTTTAGGTCTTGCTTCTGCCTTTTGGAGACCTTTTTTGCTCGAAGAACTTGCCGCCCTAAAGAATGCAACCGTTATTAGCCTTGGTGAACCTCTTCTAAAGATATTAATACATCCTGGTAACCCGCAGGAAATGAGGTATTACTGGGGCCATGATCCAAAATGGAGAAGTGGGAAGGTTCGAGATTTACATTTTATTGCCGCTTCTCAATCTACTTTAAGCCGGGACATCTTCCCGGTAATTCATCAACCATGCAGACAAAAATATTATCTTGATCGCTTCGAGGCATATATGGCTTTTATCTGCAAGAATCTGACAAAGGGCGCGACATGAATGTAGTAACCGACCATCTTTTTAGCCTGATCGCCAAGCAAGTCCAGGACTACTACCTGACCGTCTGGTATGATCCGGAAGGCGTTTACTCTGATGCGGCGCATGAGTTAGCGATACCAGATACCACGGTGCTTTTCTATGAAAGAAGCTTCTTTGAACTTCGCAGCAAGATTGATCAACTCAAGCTCATGGATGGAGAGCATCCTCCCCGCCTGGTTATTTATGTCCCGCTGGCCCAGGATGAGACCCACCACGCCCTGATCGAACTGGAAGCGGCCGGAGTAGTCATGCAGCCGGGTCAGCAACCGCCAGCGCGCAACACCCGCCTAGCCATAGTAGGCCGAAACGCTCTCAAGGGAATACTTGGCGAAGAGACAGCCGCCCAGATAGAGAAGCAGGCCGACGCTGGCAAACTGACGCTGGCGGACCTCAACTCCCTGGCCGATAAGGGCGGCGAAATCTCCAAGGGAGTGCTGGCCCTCATCTTTGGTAATGGTAATCCGCAGGAGGTCGCCCTTGCCTTCCTTGACAACGACCGTCTGGACGAGAGCATCACCAAGAAAGACGCCAAGGGCGAACTTACGGAACTCTTGCGCCACGATTTCGACCTCGACGCGCCCGAGAGCGCGACCCTCGCCGAACTTCGCCAGCGCCTGGCCCGGCATGTTCTCATGACCGATCTTATTTTCGGCCTCTGCGACTCTGTCCCGTCAAAACTGGTCTCGGTTCCGGCGGCCACAACCCCTATGAGTAAAGAAGCTTGTGTGGCCCTAACCCGGACATGGCGTCTGCGGCGGGATACACGGGAAAGTTACGTGTCCGCCGCCCAGCAAGTCGAGCAGGAATTCAGCTTGGCCGTATTGGAATTCGATTCGAAAGCGATTCTGGAAATTGAAACCTTCCCGGCCATTGAGAGGTCGCTTTTGCGGAATGCCGAGAAGCGACTTCTGGAGAAGACAGACGGTGATTTGCTCACGTTGGCAGTGTCCCGCTTGTCTCGGTTCTGGTGCGATGTAGAGCCAAAACTCCAGGCTCGCTGGTCTCTAATAGCCTCGGTCGCGGAGGTGCTTCTTGAAGCGGACCGTGTGGAACAGGCGCTGAAGAAGGCCCCAGCATCTACTCAGAAGTTGGTCCAGGAATATGCGGATAGCCGTCAGCCCTGGTGCCTTCTGGACACCCACCATCGTCACATGGAAAGCCGGTGGTACAACTTCGAGCCGCAGATCGGCGATGGCCACGAGAGCATTGAGAAGCTGATTGTCAAAGCTCGGCAACGCTATGTGCAGGTGGGGTCGGAGGCCGCGCGTATCTTTGTGGCGCAACTTGCGAAGGAGAAAACGAAGGGCAAGAGCCTTGCTCGCCAACGCGATATCTTCGAGAAAAATATCAAATCCATGCTGGGCAAGGAAAAGATCGCCTATGTTTGGGTTGATGCGCTTCGCTTCGAAATGGCGAGAGAATTAGCGCGTCTGCTCAAAGAGGATTTTGAAGTCGAACTCCAAGCCTCACTTGGGGCGGTTCCAACCGTGACTGAAATCGGCATGGCGGCCTTGCTCCCCGGAGCGCATGATTCTGCCAAGGTGGTATCCGTGGGCGGTGGCAAGCTGGCGCTGGAGATTAATGGGAAGGTTATAAAAGACCGCAAGGACCGAGTGTCATTCTTGAAGGAACACGCTGGCGTTGAGGTCTTTGACACCAAGCTGGACAATCTCCTACCCAAGCCATCAAAGAAGGTTAAGGATGGAATTGTGGCCGCGCAACTAGTCCTGGTGACATCGCAGGAAATAGATGAGCTTTGCGAGCAGGACAACATCACCCAGGCCCGGCGTCAAATGGACGGCGTCTTGAATGACCTGCGCAGAGGAATCCGTGTTCTTGCCGAGCTAGGTGTTGAGCGCATTGTCTTGGCATCAGACCACGGACACCTTTTCGCCGAGGAATTGAGTGAGGACATGAAGGTTGATCCGCCCGGGGGTGAGACCGTGGACCTTCATCGACGGGTGTGGATCGGTCATGGCGGAAGCGCGGACGAAGCTTATTTGCGTGCGCCATTGAGCGCATTAGGTATGGAGGGCGATTTTGATATTGCAGCGCCCTGGACGTTTGCGTGCTTCAAGTGCAAAGGTGAGAGTGTCCCGTTTGTAGTTGAAGGCAGGATGGCGGCCCACTCGGCCATAATTTATCCCACCTTCCTTTCCTGAACAACTCTGTCTTCAGTAAAGTCTTTATCAAGGACCGATTTGAGGACCCAGA
>Ga0307378_10004922_pt1 | contig 18805 bp, 15 predicted proteins | sample UN1MG_FD_202238 | JGI IMG/M metagenome (GOLD analysis project Ga0307378, IMG submission 202238) | Soil microbial communities from Risofladan, Vaasa, Finland - UN-1 | ecosystem: Environmental > Terrestrial > Soil > Coastal area > Acid sulfate soil | place: Finland: Risofladan, Vaasa | collected... | reverse complement strand
GGGAAGAGAGTTTTCATTATCATCCTTCTCTATGCGCGGGGGACCGCAGCAAGAGCTGGTAACTCCTCCGATTCTCGTCTACAAGGTATTTGTCGAGGACGGAAGGGAGGAACTAGTGCGCGGAGTTATCGTGGCAGAGATGTCCGTCAGAATGTTGAAAGACATCGTAGCGGTGGGCAACGACTATTATGTGAACAATAAGCTCACGGCTGGCGGTGGAATAATGGGACTCTTTTTCTCCTATGCCTTTAGGTTAGGCATTCCCACCACTGTGATTGCTCCATCAGTACTCTTTGAAGAGGTCGAGTTGAAAAAACCTGGTGGTGCACAGCAGAAACCCGTGTTCCTTAAGCATCCGTTTTTTAAAAAATAGGAGAGCAGGGCATTTTCCAAAACCTTTTCTACTAACGGAGCTGGGAATGGCTGCACACTGTAAATTTTTCTTGTATTATTCGGGAAATTATGTATAATTTAGATCTTCCATGCAGATATAAGAATACAGATGAGAATTGGAAGAAACATAAAAGGCGTTAAATACATCTAGGATTTAGAGAGAAGGGGGAAAATTCAAAATAAATTTTAGTTAATGCAATGCTGGATGTGAAATTTATTAAAAGGAGAAAGAATGTAAGAAAGCAACAAAAAAGGAAAGGTTTATTTGATGGATAATATTTTTTAAGGGAGTAATAATGGACGAAGAAAACAAGATTTATATTGGGAATATGGACTATGAAGTAACCGAAGAAGAGCTAAGAGAAATATTCAAGGAGAAGGGCTTCGAGGCAAAAGATGTAAACATTATAAGAGATAAATTTTCGGGTAGATCAAAGGGATTTGGGTTTGCAGAATTTGAGAATGATGAGCAAGTCCAAAAAGCGATAGAGTCGTTGGATGGTCATGAATTAAAATCAAGAAAGCTCAAGGTTAATAAAGCGAAAAAAAGAGAGCCCCGGTTTGAAAATCGCGGGGGATTCAAACAATTTAATAGATAATTTCTTATCTAGCTTCATCTATTTGGGATCAATTATCCGGGGTTAGGTCTTAATATTTGTTTTTCTGGCCAGCGCCTTCTCAATCCTAAAGGCAGTTCTTATCCGGCTTAGGCCTTATTTGAACTTTTTAAGCGGTACTTCCGCATTCTTAAGAGATAGTTCTCTCCAGCATTAGCACTTAATCTCTTTCAGCTTTGACATAAAATTTTGCTTTTGTAGTTCTGCTTCAATTCTTTATTTATTATCTTCAGCCTGTTTTTTAAAGAAAGAGCATAAAGTAACTTTTTCTCATTACTGGATGAAAAGGAGGGTTATAATATGAAGGTAGTAAACAGCTTATTAAAAAAATGGATTATGCTTGTTTTCTTTTGCCTTGTCGTGGCTGCAGCTTTTTCTGCTTGTGGTTCCAAGGGGAAATTACTGGATATGACCTATCCCTATGATGGAAGCACGATCTATTGGCCAACTGCAAAGTCTTTTAAACTAGAGAAGGTTTCCTGGGGAATTCCTGAAGGAGGCTGGTGGTATGCTTCCAATGAGTTCAGTGCCTCAGAGCACGGAGGAACTCATGTCGATGCGCCTATTCATTTTGCAGAGAAGGGACGCACTATCGAACAGATTCCTCTGGAGGAGTGGATAGGGCCGGCTGTCAAGTTAGATGTCACTGAAAAATGCGATGAAAATCGAGATTATCTTCTTGGTGTTGATGATATTAACAACTGGGAGAGAAAACACGGGGAAATTCCTGATGGCGCCTGGGTAATCATGTACACAGGTATAGATACCAAATACTACCCTGATAAGAAAAAAGTCCTGGGAACCGATAAAACAGGCGAAGAAGCTATTCCCGAACTGAGTTTCCCTGGTTTCTCACCTGAATCAGTCAAGTTTTTAGTAGAAGAGAGGAATATCACCGGAATAGCAATTGATACTCCGAGTATTGATTATGGAAAATCAAAAGAATTTAAAGTTCATCAAGTACTCTGTGGAGCTGATAAACTTGCCTTAGAAAATATAGCCAATTTAGATAAGTTGCCTCCCTTCGGAGCAACGCTCTATGTCATCCCGATGCCAATTAGGCAGGGAACGGGTGCACCAGCTCGAGTTTTCGCCATTATTACTTAATTTGCGAAAATCTTGACTTTTTGTCCTTAATTTTTTGACATCAAATTTTTGTTGTGCTATAAGCTTTTTGAGCGTGAAATTAGAAAGACTTTCCTTTTCGATACAATAATCCATGTTTAAGAATAAGAAAACAAGAGCCAAAATAAGGAGTCTTTTCTGGTGAAAAAGGCTTTCTTCCTGGTCCTGGTTTCAAGCTTGATACTTGCCGTTGTTTGCCCGTTGTTTCCGGAAAAGATTACCTTTATTCACTCGAACGATACTCATGGCAACTTTAAATCATACAAGATCAAAGTAGAAAATGGAGAAAGATTAATCGGGGGCATGGAGGCAGCTAGTCATTATATAAACGAGATCAGAGCCAGGGAGAAAAACGTATTTTTGATTGAAACAGGCGATATTTTAACTGGTACACTTGCCGCAGAAATTGAATATGAAGGTGTGACTGGTGGAGCAATGATGGAGTTCCTTAACAGATTAGGCTACGATGTTTGGAGCTACGGCAATCATGATTTTGATAGAGGACAGCACAATGCATTGGGGCTGGCAAAGTTGGCTAAGTTTCCTACGGTAATGGCCAACATTATCTATAAAAAAAGCGGTAAACTTTTTCCGGCAGAGCCATACCACATCTTTGATGTAGGGGGGATTAAAGTGGGAGTGATTGCAGTTATGGAGGAGAATTTCCTGACGGAAGTCCAAAAAGAAATAGTCGAGGGTCTTGATGTGTTACCGATTGTCCCCACCCTTAATTCTTATGTCCCGGTGCTGGACAAAAAGACAGATTTGATTGTGGTAATTGTTCATGGCTGGTTTGATGAGGGAGTAAATGTAGCTAAAAAAGTAGCAGGAATTGACATAGTTTTGGTCGCTGCTGAGGACGGAAGATTTAAAGATGTAGATGGGGTATTGGTCAAGTCAACAAAGGGACATCAAGAAACCTTGGGTTATTTAAGAGTGGAAGTTGATAATGATAAGGTTACTGGCTATGAAGAGAGATTGATCTGGCTCTGGGCAGATATAGACCTGAAGCCATCGCCTCAAGTTGCTGCCTTTGTTAGAGAAGTTGATGACCTAGTCGGGGAAGAATATTCTAAAGTTATAGGAGAAGCCAAGGCAGACCAGACTGTAAATTACTATCCAGGAGAAGATATATTTGTAGAAAGCACGCTAGGAAATTGGATAACTGATGTAATGCGATGGAAGACAGGAGCTCAAATCGGATTTCACAACACTGGAGCAATCAGAGCAGATATTAAGGCCGGGCCAGTAACCAGATCTAATATATTTGATGTTGCTCCTTTTCATAACACATTGGTTGTATTCAAGCTTACTGGTCAGCAGCTTAAGGACGCTCTGGAGGCAGATGTGGAAAGAGGCTGGGATAGAATTCAGGTTTCAGGAATAAAGTACAAATATCATCCTAAAAAAGTCAGACCTTATGGGGAAAGAATAGATTATATAGAAATCAAAGGGGAGGTTTTGGTAAAAAAAGGCAACGTTCTCTGGCCGGGGAAAGTATATACTATTGTCAGTAATAATTACCTGGTTGGACATGCAAAAGAAAAATACTTAGGTTTCCCTGTGACTGCCCCAAAGGATACTGGCATTCCTTTAGACAATATTCTGATGGAATGGCTTAATAAGTACAAAGTACTTAATTACAAAATCGAAGAAAGAATCGTAGAGATCAAGTAACGGTATCAGGTCCTAAGTTTGAATATTTCAAGTATCGTTGTCTTTGGGAGTTTTCCTTTTTAATCCTGGTTATTAAATATCCAAAATCAATGCATTGTCCTTTTCTTAAAATAATTTACTTTTTTCTCTTAAATCACAATAATTTTGCTACTATTTTATTTAAAAGTGATTTTATAATAATAAATTATTTAGCAATGTCCAGAAGATACTTGATAGAAAAACCTGGGTTGTTCATTCCTTTGTGTCATTGCGAGCGACCATAGGGAGCGTGGCAATCTCATAGAAATAAAGATTGGAGGAGGCAAAAAATGGATAAAAAAAGTATGCCCAAGAGGATGAATGTTAAATCCGTAATGCGGTTCTTTTCTTTTCTGTTATCCCTCATTTTCTTAATTACCTCAATCTCAACAGGTTATAGTTTATCCCGCAATAATTTATTGAAAAATGAGATCGTTGAAGGAGAACTGGGGAATAAAATAGAGAGATACCTGAGACAGATAACTCCATTCGGATTTTCTGGAGCATTGCTGGTGGCGAAAAATGGAAAGATCATTCTGAATAAGGGGTATGGAATGGCAATCAGATCTGAGAATATTCCCAATACATCTGAAACTGTGTTTACCACTGGCTCGATTACCAAACAATTCACCGCAGCTGGAATCATGAAATTGGAGATGCAGGGGAAATTGAGTACAAGTGACCCTATAACAAAATTCTTCGAAAAAGTTCCAGAGGAAAAAGAAACAATAACCCTCCATCATTTACTGACCCACACTTCGGGAGTGATAAACTATACTGGAATGGATTATGAAACGGCGAAGCGGGATGAAACTGCCAGAAAAATCCTTGATGCTCCGCTTCTTTTTAAGCCCGGTGAACGTTTTGAGTACTCCAACGCTGGTTTCAGCTTGTTAGCAGCAGTTATTGAGAAAGTTTCTGGGAAGGGATATGAAGAGTTCCTTCATGAACATTTATTCGAGCCGGCTGGGATGACATTCACAGGGTACAGAATACCCAAGTGGAAAAAGAAAGTTGTAGCCCACTGGTATGTGGGAGAAAGGGACAATGGGATTCCCCTTGAAAAGCCATATCCATACTGGAACCTTCTGGGAAATGGAGGAATACTATCTACAACCGAAGATATGTATAAATGGCATCTGGCACTCAAAGGGGATAAGATTCTTTCGCCTGAGGCCAAGAAAAAAATATTTACACCATTTTTAAATGACTATGGCTATGGCTGGGATGTGTTGGAAACTGAGCGCGGTATCCTCATCCAGCATGACGGGGGGAGTCTTCTGGGCAGCAGCGCAGAGATCCGCCGGTATATCGATGCTGATGTGGTCACCATTCTTTTCTGTAATCAGAGTTTTGGCAGGGGAGCTCTTTTTGGGCCGATAAGAGACAAGATTGAAACTCTTGCTTTTGGGGGAGATGTTGTTATTCCGCCTTCGGTAATTACGTTAGATATAGAAAAGCTTCGTAAGTTTGAAGGGACATACGGTCTTTCAAGCGGAGGCCATCTTGAAGCAGATGCCGAAAGCGGAAGGCTAACAATCAAGGCAAATGGGCAGGATGCCATAAATGCGCTGTTTTTTCCAGAAAAAGCTAGTCCAGGTCTTTTTAAAGATTTGAACAAACTCTCCGTATCTGTTTTTGAAGCCGCCTTAAAAGGTGACTACAAACCTTTTGAGAATGTTCTTCAAGATAAAGAAAAACGGCTGGAGCGGGTCCGTCAGCTTATAGAGATGAGAATTCAAAGATACAAGGAAAGAACAGGGGAAATTCAGAATGTGAAGGTTTTTGGCACATTGCCTTCAGATTATGGCGACAAAGATGCGGTGATGACACAGGTTCAACTCAAGGGGGAGAAAGGAAGTATCTATTTCAGCTTGTACTGGCGCAATAAGATGAACATCGGTGTGGGCCCCTTAATGGGTATTCAAGAGATTTTAGTTCCTTTTATGCTGCTCTCGGGGACTGAGTTTGCGGGCTATCATCTGGGTATGGCCAAAAACATACGCTTGAGTTTCGGCGTTGATAGCAGTGGCGCGATAACCGGTCTTGCTGTGAATAATCCAAGCGGAGATTTATCTGCCCGGAAGATAAAGTAAAGAAACAATCACTCGGATTATTTCTCATTTTCATTTTCCTTTTTAGTCAAGAACCAGAAGATATTTCTCAATTTCTAATTTGACTTGAAGTTTTTCCTTTGTTATAAAAATTTTAGAATAGATAAGGTGGGCTTGATAAATCAAACACGTACGGATAATAAAAGTGCGAGCTTGATAAATAAAGCCCCTGCAACAATAAGGAGAAACCAATGAAAAAAATATCTTATATGACTCTGATATTCCTTCTTGCTATCTTCATCTTCAGCCCGGTTAAGGCAGAAAAGATTCAGGTTAATACTGTCGATGGAGTCCAGGTCGTTAAAAACCCGAAAAAGCCTACTCCTCCAAAAGGCGCCCTGATCCAAATGATTCTCGAAGAAGATTTCACAATAGGAGAAGGGGAATCAGAGGAAGAAATGTTTTCTGAGATAACTTCTGTTGCAGTCGATAATGATGGCAATATTTATATTCTTGACCGAAAGGAGAAAAAGGTTAAAGTTTTTGACAGTGCAGGGAAGTTTATAAGGAAATTCGGAAAACAAGGTCAGGGGCCAGGGGAAATGAATATGCCAATAGTTGTCCAGGTTACTCCAAATAATGAGCTGGTTGTTGAGGATGTTGTCAACCGGAAATTAATGTTTTTCTCTTCTGAAGGAGAATTTCTGAAAAGCATCTCGACAGCCAAGGCTGCTGGTTTAGCTGCTATTGTGCTTGATTCTAAGGGAAATTTAATCGGTCAGGCGGTCGTTCCTGCTGAGAAAAAACTAATCCGGGAAGTAAAAAAATATGACAAAGATTTAAACCCGCTTTTTACTATTGATACTATTGATTTTACGAGCATTATTGAGGGTAAAATTAATCCTTATCGTTTAGCCTTATTCTATGTTCTGGGCAGAGAAGATAATATTATCTACGGATACCCTGAGGAATACGAGATTGAGATATTTAATCCAGAAGGAAAACTGATCAGAAGGATCTTGAAAGAATATGATCCTGTAAAAATTACAAAAGAAGACCAGGAAGAATTCATGGATAGACTTCCGCCCGAAGCGACCATGATCAAAGATAGAGTAGAATTTCCAAAATCGTTTCCACCTTATCAAAGTTTCTCGCGTGATGATCAAGGAAGAATATTCGTGAGAACATTTGAGAAGGGGAAAAAGGAGAGAGAGTATTTCTTTGATGTCTTTGACGCAGAGGGACTATATATAACGAAGATTCCTCTTGATGTTGATCCCAAAATCTGGAAAGGAGAGAAGCTGTACGCAATAAAGGAGAACGAGGACGGATTCCAGATTCTCAGATGCTCCAGCATCCGCTGGGAAAAATAGCCTACTGTTTACCCTGCATTATCTCGCTGGATTTAAATCCTCCCTCTAATAAAGTGAAATAGAGAATAAAACAATAAATATATTGCCATAATTAACGCAGAATTTAGGGGATCTCTAAAAATTCCAGTTCTAATATATAATGGGGAAGAAGTAACTAAATTTTGACTTAATTCGGCATTTTATTTATCTTCTATTTATGATTATTATACTTGCCGGTTCTGTCCATTCCGGAAAGACGACTTTGTTGAAAAAAGTAGTCTGTGAGTTAAAGAGGCAAAAATACAAGGTAGATGGCTTCTTGAGCGAAGCTGTTTGGACGAGGGAGGAGACTGTCGGTTACGATTTATTTGATTTGAAAAAAGAGAGATCGATCCCGCTTATCCGCAGAACAGGAGAGGAAGAATGGCAAAAAATTGGCTCGTATTTCTTTATTCCTCAAAGCTTGGCCGAGGCTGAAAAGATAATTCTTCGGGGAAAAGAAGCGGATATTCTTGTCGTGGATGAGGTCGGACCCCTGGAATTATCAGGAAGAGGATTTTGGCCAGCCCTTAAGCAAGTGGTTTTTCAGCCCTTAACAAGCTATATTCTTGTTATAAGAAAAAATATCATCAAGGATTTTCTGGCGATGCTTGGCAAGAGTAAGGTCAAAATATTTGATATTAAAAACAAAGATATTTTTGCTCAATTGATTGAAGAAATTAAAATTGAAAAAAAAGGCCAAAGAACCTAAGATGCAGATGATATGAAAAGCATCTATGTTCGTCTTCTCGAGGGGTTTACAGAGCAGAAACCTCTGGTTCTAGCTACAATCGTAGCAACAAAGGGCTCAACTCCCCAGGTGCCTGGAGCCTCAGCTTTGTTTTCATCCGAAGGACTCCTTGAGGGAACTCTGGGAGGTGGTCTGTTAGAAGCAGATGCTCAAAGAAAAGCTTTAAAGATTCTGAAGAAAAAGGCCTCACTACTCTCCGAATTTAGTCTTAAAGGTGACATGTCTTCGGGGGAAGGAGCCATCTGTGGAGGTGAAGTTAAGATCCTTATTGATGCCTTTCCTGAAGAACACGGAGATGCGTTCCAGGCTTTAAGCCAATCTCTTATTAAGCGGGAGCCAGGCGTCTTAGCAACCTTCATAAACAGGATTTCTGAAGAAAAATTATCTCTTTGCCGGCGTTGGACGGAGAGAAAAGAGAAATTCGCGGCAGATCCTGGTGAGCATCTTTCCTTCTTTAAAAACGAGATAAGAAAAGCTTTTTTGGAAGGCAAGCCATTCCTCTTGAAAATAAAGAAAGAAATATTCCCTGAAAAAGCAAAAGAGAGATTCCTTTTTTTAGAGCCCATTTTCCCCTTGCCTCAACTGGTTATTGCCGGTGCAGGTCACGTCGGTCAGGCGGTGACTCATTTAGGAAGTCTCTTGAATTTTGAAGTAACTGTAATAGACGACAGGCCTGAATTTGCCAATAAAGAAAAGCTCCCTGATGCGGATCATATAATCATTGATGAAATCGGGAACGCTATCCAGAATTTTCCCATCTCTTCTGATACATATTTTGTAATTGTTACTCGAGGACACAAACACGACGGGGCAGCTCTGCGGCAATGCATATCTTCTGAAGCTTCTTATATTGGTATGATCGGGAGTGTTCGTAAGATAAAGCTTATGCGAAAGAAATTCTTGGAAGAGGGATGGGCCACTTCTCGCCAATTTGACCGTGTTTGTGCTCCGATTGGTATCGATATCCAATCAAAAACTGTGGAGGAGATCGCCATCAGCATCGCAGCTCAACTCGTTCTTGTCCGTAGCCAAATCCAAGAAAAAAGGAAGGAGATAGAATGATCTGGGCAATGATTTTAGCTGCTGGGGAATCCAAAAGAATGGGAAAACCTAAGCTTCTTCTACCTTACGGAGAAAAAACCATAATTGAGACAATCGTCAAGACTGTTGTCTCCTCGAACGTTGAAAACACTTTAGTCATTCTTGGGTCAGACCGAGAAAAGATAGAGGAGAAGATCAAGAATTTTCCTGTAAAGATTGTCTATAATCGTGATTTTCGGAGCGGGATGCTTTCATCCGTCCAATGTGGATTTAAGGCAGTGCCTGAGGAGACTCGCGCAGTTCTGGTTGTGCTTGGTGACCAACCAAAAATATCGGCCGATGTCATTAACAAGCTTATAGATGCCTATAAAAGCACAGGAAAAGGGATTGTTCTACCTGTCTATAAAAAGGAGAGGGGTCATCCTGTGCTCATTGACGTGAAATACGGGGAGGAAGTGGAAAACCTGAGTCCTGAGGTTGGCCTTCGAGGAACGGTCTATAATCATCCTGAGGACATACTGGAAGTTGATATAGAAACATCTAGCATATTCCAGGATATTGATGACGAGTCGGATTATAAGAGAGAATTAGAGAATGAAGAATAAAAACATAGGAAATTCGTTTTCCTCGTCGTGCAAGAACTTCACAATGTTCACCCACTGATATGCTGGAATGTAGCTTTCGCGCTGAAAAAGCCTGGTCAACGGAGGGAAGAAGAGAAGAAAACAGCTTGGGGCAAGAAGTTTAGTCACAATCGAGAACAGACAGGCAAAATAATAAACAGAGAGGTCAATAAAGTGGAGACAACAAAAACGATTATTGTTATTTTAGGCGTCTTTTTTTTAATAAATTTTGTTACCTGTAAAAAAAAGGAAATGGAAATACCTCAAGCTAATTTGGGCAGGGGTATTAATTTAGGCAATGCCCTAGAAGCTCCACAAGAAGGGGAATGGGGAATAGTCATTCAAGAATATTTTTTTGACAAAATAAAAGACGTTGGATTCAAGGCTGTCAGGATTCCTATCCGATGGTCTGCTCACACAGAAACACACTTTCCTTACACTATAAATGAATCTTTTTTCCGGCGTGTTGATGATGTTATCAATCAAGCCCTGGCAAGAAACCTGAATGTCATTATTAATATCCATCATTTTGATGAACTAGCAGAGGCTCCTCTCCAGCATGAAGAAAAGCTCTTTCAAATTTGGAGGCAAATTACTGAACGATATTCAGGTTTTCCTGATCAATTGATATTTGAGCTGTTAAATGAACCTCATGAAGCTTTGACATCAGATCTTTGGAATCAATTCATAATTAATCTCTTGGAAATTATTCGTGAAGCAAACCCTGAAAGGTCGGTTATAATTGGGTCTGTCCAGTGGAATTCCATATCAGGTTTGGATTCTCTTATATTGCCCCAAGATCAAAATTTGATAGCAACCTTTCACTACTATTCTCCCTTCAACTTCACTCATCAAGGCGCAGAATGGGTTGAAGGAAGCGATTCGTGGCTAGGAACAACATGGGAAGGGACAGAAGCAGAAATGTCCGTCATCACAAACGACTTAGATAAAGCAGTAAGATGGGCAGCCAGGAATGAGATCCCCCTGTTTATGGGTGAGTTTGGCGCTTATTATAAAGCAGATTACGAGTCAAGAATCAGATGGACTCGATTTTTGGCAAGGGAAGCAGAAAAAAGAGATATTAGCTGGGCTTATTGGGAGTTTGGCGCTGGATTTGGCATCTATGATATTGAAAATGACGAATGGGATATGGGACTCTTAAATGCCCTAATCCCTCAGGTGTTAGTTTTTGATAAGGACGCAAGCCCTCAATCCCAGTCGCATTGATAATTCAGAGCAAATAATCACAGGACAGTGTATTTAAACGCTCAGGAGTCAACAAATCAGGCGTGAATCATCGGTGTACGTTTTAAACCACACTCAAGGAGGAGGAATTATGGTTATTAAGGTTTTATGTATTATTCTGATGGGTCCGATGCTTGTCTTTGGTCAAAATGCCAATTCGGAGCATCTCGAAAAGGGTGTCAACTTTATCAGAGTCCCAACATACTCTCAGGAGGAAAATGAACAGATCTTAAAACTGTACGAGGGATTGAGAGTGGCTGATGTGACGGACGGCATGGACAGGATTGGACTTCAAAATGTGGGATTAGTGAATCCAAAGATTCGTGCGGCTTGGAAGGATTTTGAAACTTTAAAACATCAATTCCGTGGGATTGCTTTAACTGTACGTTACGTGCCTTCGAATCTATCTAATAGGCCTGAAGCGAACAAAGACTTTGGCTCATGGCTGAGTAACTTCTATACCAGCTACTCCTCGGAAGCGTTCATATCTATAATTAAACCTGGCCATGTCATCGTAATCGATGATGTGGAAGATGCGGATATTGGTTCGATTGGCTCCTTCAATATCCTGAGCTGGTACGCGAGTGGTGCGGTTGGCGTAGTGACAGATGCACGCGCTCGGGACACGGATGAGATTGTTCTCGAACAGGTCCCACTGTATTTTCGGGGTGAAGGGCGGGGGGAGCGACCCGGCCGCAATATGTTGGAATCGGTCAATCGGCCAGTTTCAATCGGAGGAGTTCTGGTTTGTCCAGGAGATGTTGTGGTTGCTGATGGTGATGGAGTTATAGTGGTTCCACGTCGGGTTGCCGAATCAGTAGCTATTCATGCGCGGAAAATACTGGAAAATGATAAGAAAGCCAGGCGTAGCCTTTATGAAAAGCTTGGCTTGAAATTGGACAGGAGCGTGAAATAGGCCCGCTACTCCTCTGAAGCATAGAGTTAAGTCAACCTATTTTTCTAATGATTTTTTACAGGAGGGATGATGCCATCGAATTTACATTTTTTGAACATAAAAGTGTTACACTTCCTCTGATATCACCCAAAAGACAATCGAGCATAAAATAAAATGGATATATGTTTAGATATTTCCAAGGTCAATCTAATAACGAAACAATGAGGGAATTGATTTAGAGCCAGCAGTTTATTAGAATTCTTTTAATCTTAATATTTTCGAGGAGAGTGTCAGATGAATAAAGGGAGAAAAAACAAAATCCTTTCTGTACTTTTTTTGTTTTTTATACTTGGCAGTACCTCTGCCGCTATCCCGGGTGAGAAGAAGATATTTCTCAAAGAAAATTGGTGCCTGAAATCATCCTATTTGGTGAAGGAAGATGGAAAAAAAATATCTTCTGGTGAGTTTAGACCCAAAAATTGGTACAAGATAAACATTCCTACAACAGTTTTAACAGCTCTGGTGAAGAATGGTGCCTATCCTGATCCCTATGTTGGCCTGAATAATATGAAAATACCGGATGCTTCAAACGAGTTTAATCGTGAACATAATCTGGAAAAATACAGCCATTTGCCTGACAAGAGGAATCCCTGGGCTGATCCCTACTGGTTTTGGACCCAGTTTAAATTACCAGGAGAGTTTGCAGGAAAGGTAATTTGGCTTAATTTAGAAGGAATTAACTACCGGGCTGAAGTGTGGCTGAACGGAAGTTTAATTGCCGATTCAAAAGAGGTCGTTGGCATGTTCGGAGACTGGTTTTTTGATATTACAAAATCTACAAACATTGACGAGATAAATACCTTAGCGATCAAGATTTATCCTCTTGATTATCCTGGTCTGCCGGCTGAACCTCAGCTTAAAGCTTTTGGCCCATTCGGACCGAACGGAGGACCAACCGGAGACATTGGCAAAAACGTTACTATGCAGTGTTCTGTAGGATGGGATTGGATGCCAGCTGTTCGTGATAGAAATATGGGAATATGGCAGGACATATACATTTCGGCAACTGGACCGGTGGACATTCGAGATCCATTTATCATTTCAGATTTACCCTTGCCAAGTACGTCAGAGGCTGAACTAAATGTTACAGCTGAAATAATTAATTTAACAGAATCATCAATTAAAGGTACATTAACGGCAAAGATCGTTCCTGAAAATTTCAAGGGCGATGAGGTTGTCCTGAATAAAACAGTTGAATTAGCACCTCACCAGGTTTCCAAGATTCAGTTTGACAAAGAATCGTGCGGTGAACTGCTGATTAAAAACCCAAAACTTTGGTGGCCAAATGGACAGGGGGATCAGAATCTTTATGAATTGGATTTAATATTTGAGATAGATGGGAAAAAGGCGGACAGCGAGCGAAAAATATTTGGAATACGAGAAGTTAACAGCAAAGTTAAGACGGTGGAAGGATGGACTCGCCGGGATTTTTTTGTGAATGGTCAAAAAATATTATTAAAGGGTGGAGCATGGGTGCCGGATATGATGCTTAACCGCAATCCGGAAAAACTATATAATGAGCTGCGTTTCTCGAAGGAAGCCAACCTGAATATCGTACGGATATGGGGGGGTGGTATCACACCGCCAGAAGATTTTTTTACCTTTTGTGACGAATTAGGACTGCTTGTGTGGCATGATTTCTGGATCACCGGTGATTGCCAGGGAACATGGGACAAGGGCAGTAAGGATTATCCCTATGACGAAGATGTTTTTCTAAAGAACGCTGCTGATGTCGTTAAAAAATTACGTAATCACCCCTGCATTTTGGTATGGACGGCAGGTAATGAAGGTTATCCTCGTGAAGAAATTTATGTTCCTTTGAGAGAGGAGATATTGGCGAAATTAGATGGGACTCGTCCATTTATTCCTTCCTCCGGTTATAAGGAGCCTCCTGGAGGGTGGGGGCTTGCCTGGCCGGATAATCAGGTGGCGGGCACCTATTCCGGAGGGCCTTATCATTGGGTAAATCCACGCGTTTATTATAGTAAAGTGGACGGAGGGAAAGATTGGCTGTTCAAGAATGAAGTGGGTATTCCTTCTTTACCCACTTTGGAAAGCCTAAGAAAATTTATTCCTGATCTTACTCCAGATGCAGAAGTTAAATTCCCTTTAAATCATGTCTGGGGCTATCACGATGCCTGTGAGGGAAACGGAAAATACAGCCTATATGATAATGCAATTCGTGAAAGATATGGTGAACCTAAAGATCTTGAAGACTATATGAAAAAAGGACAGTTGGTTAACGCTGAAAATTACCGTGCCATTTTTGAATCAGTGAATCATGCCATGAATCGAGTGGCTGGCGTTCTTCTCTGGAAGACAAATTCGGCTTGGCCAAGTGTCGCTTGGCAGCTTTATGACTGGTATCTTTGTCCAAATGCAGGATTCTACTATGTAAAGAAAGCATGCGAACCTTTGCATATTCAGCTAAATATTGATGATTTGAGTGTTTCAGTAGTTAATAACCATTTCGAATCAAAAAAGGAATTGTTGGCAATAGTCAATGTCTATTCAAGGAATATAGAGAGAATCTGGAACAAAAAGACTAGAATCAATATAGGCCCAAATACTTCAGAAGAAATATTCAGTGTAGACATACCTGAAGAATTTAAAGTCGACGTTTATTTTGCGGAGCTACAATTGAATGATAAGAAAGGAAACCTCATCTCTGAAAATTTTTATTGGTTGGCTGCGGGTGAAGATTTTACCTTTCTCTCAGAGCTTCCTGAGGTAAAATTAGATGCTGAGATCGATAAAGAAGAAGATAGTGAGCTAATTATTTCGAAAATTCGATTGATGAACCCCTCTAATAATCTTGCCTTTTTCGTAAATCCAAGTATTCGCAAGGGGAAAGAAGGTGAAGAGGTCCTGCCAAGTTTCTGGAGTGATAACTATTTCAGTATTTTACCAGGAAAAACCAAGGAGTTAACGGTTGAATTTCAAGAATCAGAACTTGTTGGAGAAGAAGCATATTTGAAATTGGATGGTTGGAATATTGTCCATCAAGTGATCAAAATTGATCAATAAAAACTCTATCTTATGAGGGAAACTTTAGAATCGATTCGGTCACCTGGATATCTACAGAATGCTTTTCATTAAATTTATCGGCCTTGACACCTGCTCTATAAACATAGAAGAAGATTCGTTTTCTCTGTCGCGTAAAAACTTCACAATGTTCACCTACTGATATGCTGGAATGTAGCTTTCGCGCTGAAAAAGCCGGGTCAATGGAACGAATAAGTGAGCCTGATCTATGGCAAAGCCGCTCTGATCCGTTCAGGTGTCATCGGTAGTTGGAAGAGCCTGGCGCCGACAGCATCGTAAATCGCATTGGCAACGACAGCCCCCATACAAATAATTGCCGGTTCACCACCTCCCTGGGGAGGAGAATTTTTAGCGTCGATCAGAACTGTCTCAATTTTTGGCAGCCAGGAGAAGCGTGGTATCTCATACGTATCAAAATTGAGGTCAAATATCTCTCCACCTTTGAAATGGATCTCTTCGGTCAGAGCATAGCCCAATCCCATTGTGATGCAGCCTTCTATCTGCATTTTTGCTCCCTCAGGATTAATTGATAAGCCCATGTCTTGGGCGCAGACAACACGTTTAACCTGAACAGCTCCTTTCTTATCGACCTCAACTTCCGCCATGTGAGCCACATAGGTGCCCGAATCAGTGCCTAAGGCTATGCCGTAACCGCGGCCACTTGGAGTTTTTAAAGGAGTCCAGCCGAATTTCTCTGCTGCAGCCGTGAGAACTCCAAGCATTCTTTTATCCTTTAAATTCTTCAGACGGAATTCCAGAGGATCTATGCCTGCTTTTGAAGCCATTATGTCAATATGCGATTCTCTGGCAAAGGTGTTGGTGTTGTTGGCAGGTGCACGCCAAGGCCCTGTACCAAACGGGTGGGAGCCAGGAGTGCCCCGCCAGCCGCCTCCGGTGGAGGCTGTTCGATGATGAGGGATATCATAAAATTGCGGAGAACCTCTTTCGCCTGCGAAATAAACAATATAATCCCAGAGAACAATTTTACCTGAGTCTTTGATTCCGGATTTTATTTTAACCACTGCTGCAGGCCGGAAGGTATCATAGAAGAATTCTTCTGCGCGGCTCCAGGCAACCTGGACAGGTTTTTCAGCTAATTTCGCTAGCCGAGCTGCTTCTACAGCTTGTCTGTTTTGATTCTTTCCACCAAATCCTCCTCCTACAAAAGGAGTGATGACGCGGACATTTTGAGAAGGAACACCAAGAGCCTGGGCGACTTCTTCTTGGACGCCAAAAGGCCTCTGAGTAGAAGCCCATACTGTAGCTTTATTCCCTTCAATTTTGGCTATGGCTGTATGGGTCTCTATAGGGGCATGAGCGACGTAGCTGTTCAGGTATGTTTCATTAAAAATAGTAGATGCGATCTCTTCTCCTGTTTTGATATTTCCTCCCTGGGCTACTACTTCTCCTTCTGGGGCAACGTTAAGAAAATGTTCAAAAATGGATTTATCGTCTACCTTCGCTTCTGGTAAATCAAATTGGGCTTTAACTTTTGCCAGGGCTTTTCCAGCTTCATCTGGATGTTTGTGGAGGACCGCAACTAAATCGCCGTCCTTGACTACTTGTACTTCCTTTATTTTTTCCGCTGCAGAAGTGTCCACACTCTTTATTTTTGCCCCATGGGCAGGGGCTCTTAAAATCCTGGCATACAACATGCCAGGTATGCGGATGTCTCCCGCAAACATAGCTTTGCCAGTGACTTTTTCTTGTGCATCCGTTCGGGAAATAGCCTTGCCAACTATAGTAAATTCTGACACAGCTTTTAATGAGGCTTTTCCAACTAATTTCTTTACAATTTTCTTCCCTTTGGTCAGTTGGGCGTAGGTAACCTGGTTTTTGTTTTGTGTTTTGTCGAATATTACGCCGTCCTTTGCTTTCAACTTGTCCAGAGATATCTTCAGATATTCAGCCGCCAGCTCCATCAAAACTGCTCTGGCTTTTGCAGCGGCTTCTCTGAGAGGAGGTCCAAAAAAGCGCGTGGTCATGGAACCGAAGGTCCCCATGTCCCAAGGACAGAGATCTGTATCTCCCATCACCATATCAACTGAGTCCAAGGGTACTTCCAGTTCGTCTGCTAACATCTGAGCCAGTGAAGTTATGACACCCTGGCCCAGCTCAACCTTTCCTGTGAAGCAGCTGACTCTGCCGTCCTCTCCGATTCTAAGAAAAGCATTGAAATCTTCGGGCAGTTCTGGGCGAACCCTTGTGCGGCGTGTTTCTTGCAGCAGGGCTTCAGCGTCTTTTAAAGAGACGAGGATTACGATTCCGCCACCGAAGAGCTTAATGAATTCCCGTCGGTCAAGAGGGAAATGGGCTTCTATATCACTAAAATCAAGGTCCATATAATCATCTTTTTTCATCTCTTTCCTCCTCCTTTCATTTCTTTGGCTGCGGTTTTGATAGCTTCGACAATGCGGGCATGTGATCCACAGCGGCATAAATTCTCATCCATATTTTGAATGATATCTTTATGGGTAGGTCGAGGATTATTTAACAATAAACTGTAGGCATTGAGAATCATACCTGGAGTACAAAACCCACATTGAAGAGCATCGTGTTTTATGAATGCTTTCTGGAGGGGATGGAGGTTTCCGTTTTTGGCTAATCCTTCGATAGTCATTACCTCTTTTCCCTTAACATCTTTTAGAGGCAACTGACATGATCGAATAGCCTTTTTGTTAACAAGGACAGTGCAAGCACCGCAGAAACCCTCTCCGCAACCGAATTTTGTTCCGGTAAGATTCAACTCAGAGCGTAAAGCCCATATAAGCATACGCTCACCGTCTACAGTCAATCGCGTGGGTTTGTCATTGAGCTTAAAATTAATGGTTTCTCTCATGTTAATCCTCCCTTTGTCTGGAGAGAATCGATATTTTGGGCGAGGAGCTGGGGGACAACAGTCGCGCTTAAAGCTCCGCCCCCGAATCCTTTTAAAAAATCCCTTCTTGTAAAAGTCTTTCTTTTCCTCTTTTTGGCCTTTTCCATTTTGCTTCTCCTTTTCAGGAAAAGATATTATTTGCTTATACCAGCCTGATAAGAGTGATGATTGCCAGGCATAAGAAGAGAGTTGCAGGTGAGATAAGATATTTCATTTTTCTTGCTTGACTCGACTCATCAAGTTTAGTTTCTAAGGCTCTAATCTTCACTCCGGCCAGTAATCCAAGAGGAACAGTGACAAGGGAGATAAAAACAGCCAGAGGAGCATAGTAGAGGGAGAGGGGGTACCCTGTTCCTTGAACAACACAGGCAGGGATTCCTGTTGCATATTTCACGAGAGGAAAGAGGTTTACGGCCAAGAGGGCGGCCATCCCTCCCAAGAGAGCCTGGCTCCCAATCTTTTGTTTTCGTTTTTCAGTGAATATCGATATCAAAACCAAAAAGGCTACTCCTTCCATCAGAAAGGCAAAAATAGGATTTGCTACAGCTCCATGCTGCACAGGCAGGGAAAGAAGGAGGGCGTCAAACATCTTAAAAAGGCTGGCCACGACTATGAGCAGAGCAACACCAAGGATTCTTCGAGTTAAGATCCAACTGGCAGCTATAAAGAAGAGAGCAACTCCTGTCATTATAGAACCGGAAAAAAGAGAAGCACAGCTTCGGAGCCCCATACCCAGGGCAGCTTCGGAAAAACCCCATACAGCTCCTAGCATTACAACAATGCCCAGATAAGATTTGGGAATGTTTTTTTCCATGCTTTCCTCCTTACACATTTGGTTTTATCATTCTAAATATTTAGGTTTATCATTCTAAATATTTTTATGAATTATAAATTTCTTTTTTTCTTTTTACAACCCTTTCTTTTTTTAATTAATGGGGTCAGGTCTTGCTTTTTGCCTTTGCTCGTACAGACGCAATTTATACTAATGCATT
>Ga0307378_10004921_pt1 | contig 18807 bp, 21 predicted proteins | sample UN1MG_FD_202238 | JGI IMG/M metagenome (GOLD analysis project Ga0307378, IMG submission 202238) | Soil microbial communities from Risofladan, Vaasa, Finland - UN-1 | ecosystem: Environmental > Terrestrial > Soil > Coastal area > Acid sulfate soil | place: Finland: Risofladan, Vaasa | collected... | reverse complement strand
GTCCTTGAAGATTTTTGCCAGGAAATCCAAAAGGTCCTTTCCTATTGCGTCTCTATGGTGCAGCAACGGGTGATCGACCGGGCGCTTCTGTTGGGAGAAGGGGCACGGATCAAGTCTTTAGACCATTTTATCCAGCAAAGGACCGGAATCCGGATTACGGCCTGGCCGCCAACGACCATAAATGACCCATCACCCCTTCCCTTCTCCCAGGGGAGGATTGGTGGAGGGGGGAATTTGGAGACGGGGGGAGAGGGAGATGGGGGGACTCGGAGACGGGGCAGGGTTTCGAGCCCATGCAAAAGGTCGAATGATCAATCTTCTTCCGGAGACCAGGACAAGTCAGCAATTGATCATCGAGGCATGCGATCCCACTTTGAGATGGAACAATCCCCCCAACCCCCCTTTAGCAAAGGGGGGCAAAGGGGGGATTATAGGGGGGCAGGGGGGGATTCTAAAGGGGGCAGGGGAGAATTTGAACGACCCATCGAAGATGGTTTCTCAATGATAAAGGAATTGGCCGAGGATCATCCTTTTTTCGAGGTTGCTTTGGGACTGGCCCTGCGCGGAACTAAGGCAGAGATTAAGGACAAGGAAACTGAGAGGTTGGGAGACTTGGGGACTGGGAGGGAGACTGGGGGACTTGGGGACTTGGGGACAAGGGGACAAAGACATGTCTCCCCCTCCCCCCCTCTCCCCCTCTCCCCCTCTCCCTCTCCCACTGCCACTAGCACCGGACCAACACGGGGCGCTGACAGAGCAGCGCCCTCCACCGGCGACCACAGATCCACCGGCGACCATAGAAGGCGTTTTGAGGATTAGGGAATAGGGATTAGGGAAGATTTCTTCGAGCGGTCCCCTAGCCCCTGGCCCCTAACCCCTGCTTAAGAGGAGACCTGAAGATGCCTGGTATCAATGACATCAATCTTATTCCAATCGAGATCATCGAAGACCAGATGAACCGGCACAGAATCAGAAAATGGTCGGTTCTCATTATCTGTCAGATCATCTGTTTTTGCCTTCTGGGGATATCGTTTTATGGCTATCTCAATAAAATGGAGGACAGGGCAGCCACCCTCCGCCACCATAATAGCGAAGTGAAACAGGCAGGAATCAAGCTGGTCTCAACCTACACGTGCATCAAGGATATCCTGCAAAAAAAGGAGGATTTGCTGCACTTGATGAAACCTCTGTGTTTTAGCCCTGTCCTGGTCAATCTGGCCCAGGACATGAATCCGAAGACCAGACTTGTTCATCTCCAGATAGAAAGGGAAAAGGTCAATGGCCTTGGGGAAAAAGAGGTTTATTACGATCTTAAATTAGGGGGAATAAGTCAATCGTATCAAAGCTTGAGCACTTTCCTCCTGCACCTTCAAAAAGATGAATCCTTTCAGGAGATCAGACTGATTAAGTCGGATATGAATCAAAAAGGAACGTCGATTATGGATCAAAAAAGAACGGACAAAGAAGGAATGTCATCTCGCATTTCGGAAAATGAAAAATCATTTATCTGCTTTGAAATATCATTAATCTATCGTGAAACCGGAATCTAGCGTGAAACCGGCTATAGTGTGACACCGGCATCCTGCCGGTGATGCTGCACCGTTTGTTCGGGCTGGAACCCTGGGCTACCACTAGGAGGCTGTCGGAGTGATGAAATGGGAAATACAAAGGAAACCACAGAGACACAGAGGCACAGAGAAAAACAAGATATTATTACCTCTGTGCTCCTCAGTGTCTCTGTGCCTCTGTGGTGTCATTTCTCTTCTCCGACAGACTGCTAGCCAGCGTGAAGCCGGAAGGATAAGGTTTTCCTGATGATTTATGAGTCTATCCCAAAATATTTACTGCTGTTAACCTGCACAAGCGAGACACTTGTGCTACTGGTGGGGTAGGCGTCTAAAATGAATAGGCACAGTGGCACAGAGGAAAAGAGGAAAAGAGGCACGGAGGAAAAGAGTTTTTCCCCTTTGTGCTTTTGTGCCTTTGCCCCTTTGCCCCTTTCTCTTTATAGCCGAACCATTTAGATGTACGGAGTGCGCAGCACAAGCCAACGCCCTTCGATGACCGCTGCAAGGCAGGGTAATGTAAAGGGTAAAGGAAAAAGGTAAAAGGAAAAAGTTTGGTTTATTTATATGTTTTTCTTTTTCCTTTACAAAGAACCCAGGTCATCGCCCAACGGAGAGCGGCCACAAGCAGAAGAAAGCGAATATGCGACTAAGTCAGCACCAGATTGATATCGCCTTTGCGACAATAGGCATTATGCTTATTATAGCCTACATTTTTTTGTTTCAGCGACCTCTCAATGGAAAGCTCAAAGAACTGCGGTCTGAAATAAGGGGCTTCTTGGAAAATGGGCCTCCCAGAGAAAACATGGAATCAAAATTAGATCAGTTAAATCAGGCAAAAGCCAAACTTAATCAGGAAATCCAATTGTTGGAAACCGGTTTTTTCAAAGCAGACCGCGTCTGGGATCTTATGCAGAGTTTAACTGACATGGCTGAAGGGGCAGGGCTCACCGTAATCCTGGTGCATCCCCAAATAAAAACGGAAAGTGATCGCTATCAGCAAGGCTCATTACTCATCAGGCTCAGTGGTGACTTTCTCTCGTTCTACCGATTCCTGGTCATGTTCGAGAAAGCCACCCCATCTGTGAAGGCAAATTCCCTGAAAATCGAAGCCCAGCCTGAAAGCAGCCTTTACCTGGCAGAGATCCAGTTTGACCTCATTACCATGCCCCCTTAAAGACTGGGACAAGGGGACTGGGGGAGGGGGCAAGGGGACTGGGAGACAAGGACATGTCACCCCCTCTCCCTCTCCCCCTCCCCTCACCCCTTAGTACAGGCCGCGGGAATTACGCGACCAGTTTAGGGGCGGCCCCCTGTGGCCGCCCATGTATGAGGAAAGGGCAGGCACAGGGGCCTGCCCCTACGATACTGGCCGCGTATTTAATGCACTGTGTACTTAGAAAGGAGAGTCCGATTATGCCCTTAGAAGCAGGAATCTCGAAATTGCAGATAGCTAAAATTATCATTCTGATGTTCGCGTTGCTTATGATCTTGTTGTTTAATGGGAAGATCAAAAAATGCATCTCTGCCTGGCGGATGCGGTTTGCAGGTGCATCCGGGAGCACGAGCGCATCCGGGCAGGCACAGGGGCCTGCCCCTGCAAATGACTCTCCTTCAGCAATCGATCCTCAGGGCCTTGGGCGAACCATCGAAGGGAGCCTCCCGCTTTCTGAGATAAGACGTATCCTTGCGTCATCCGACATCAGCGAGGCGGTCAAAACATTATTTTCGGAAAAGGGCATGAAAAAAGTTCAGGAAATGCCGGACCATCTGGAGAGGGATATTTTCAGCTTTCAAACTCCCGGCGCAGCCCCCAGTCGCCCGGCAGGTGAGGCCCGGGGGAAGGTGCCTGGGAGCCAAAGGGCTCTCACCTCATCAGGGGGTATCCCCAGATTCAAACTGGAGGCGACCTTAACCGGAGGTGCGCCTGTCGCGGTAATCAACAATCAGCCCCTTATAATCGGCCAAAGCATTTCGGGCTATCAACTGCGGGAGATAAGAGACAGGCGGGCTGTACTCACCAGGGATGGGCAAGATATTGTCCTGGAACTCGCACGGGAGGAAAAATGAATATGCATAGAGGAAAAGAGGCACAGAGGCACAGAGGCACAGAGGCACAGAGGAAAAGAGGAAAAAAGTTTTTCCCCTTTGTGCCTTTGTGCCTTTGCCCCTTTGCCCCTTTCTCTAAAATAAGCAATGCCCTTGAAAAGCAGGGATTTAGGGATTTAGGGGTTAGGGATTTAGGGAAGACGGCTTCGCCCGTTCCCCTACAGCCTAAACCCCTACAGCCTAAACCCCTATCCTTACCCCTAGACCCATGTCATAGTTCAAAACCTGAAAACTCTAAAGCAGGCGCTGACATAACTGAGAGTGCAGCACCCTCCAAACTGATAACTTTTTTTAAGATGAGTGCCTTGCTCCTTATCATCCTTGGATTGAGCAAGGCTACCGCGAGCTTTTCCAAAGCAACAGAGATTACGGAGTCCTTGACCACCGCCGATCGAAATAGTGTCTCTGAGTATGGAGGGATCGGCCTTGGATTGAGCAATACCGCACCAACACAGGACGCTGACAGCGCGCCCGCCATAGATGAGAATGAGGATGGAGAAAGTGCTCAGGATCAGCCGCAGGCGCTGGACTCTGCACTTTGTATCCGGGATATGGATATCAAGACCCTGCTCAAGGCCCTGGCCTTAAAGCATAAAGTCAAAATCGTAAGCACCCCCAACGTGGCTGGCCGTATCAGCTTGAATCTTAACCAGACGAGCCTGGAGGATACCTTGACTGCTATTGCCAGAATCATGGGATTGATCTGGACCAATGAGGGCTCGATTTATATTCTCAGCCGGGATAACCATGTAGACATGGAACAAAACAGCCAAAAAGAAGGGGGGTATGATTCGAATGGTTCAGAAAATAGTGCGGGGATCGAGGTGCGAGATGCGGAACAAAACGCACTACGCACTACGCACTACGCACCTTCAACCCAGGAAACCATTTTTAGGGGCAGGCCCCTGTGCCTGCCCGGAGAAAAAACAGTTATCCATTATCCGTTATCCGTTATCGGTGAAAATACGGAAAACGGTAAGCTGAAAACCGATAACTCCCTTATCCAGCATGAGGCTGATCCCAAGTCGATAAAGGTATTTCACGTCAATTATGCTGATCTCAAGGAACTATCTAAAGTAATTCAATGGTCTTTCGAAAAAATCAGAACTACTGCTTACCCTCAGGAGGGGATGATCCTGGTTGAGGGCGATAGTAAAGAGGTTGCCCTCGTTCAGGGCCTGATTCATTCATTGGATATCCCTCCCAGGCAGGCACTGATCGAGGCCCAGATCCTGGAAATCAATCTCAGTGATGATATGACCTATGGGATCGACTGGAGCGGCACGTTCTCTCAGGGGCATGAAAGTTCCGGCGTGATCAGTTCCCCCGGTGCGGTGCTCCCTTCGGACACCAGCTCCGGCGACGCTTCTTCACAATTTCTGTTCGGCATCCTCAAACCCCATTTTTACTTAAAATTGAGTGCCCTGGAAAAAAAGGGCGATGTAAAAACCCTGGCCAAGCCACGCATCATGGTCCTGGATGGGAAATCCGCTCAGATCCTCATCGGTGGCAGGCTGGGCTATTACCTCACGACAACTACGCAAACCAGTACGGTGCAAAGTGTCGAATTCCTGGATATCGGCACCCAACTGAAATTGATTCCCCATATAGCCGAAGATGGCAATATTCTTATGGATATTCAGCCGGAAGTCAGTGATGGCTCACTCAGCAGCGGGTTACCTCAAAAGACGACCACCTCGGTCTCTACTTCGGTTATGGTCAAGGCGGGAGAGACGATCTTTATCGGCGGGTTGATCCGAAATTCAGAAATAAAACAGAGGGACCGATTACCTGTCCTCGGACATATCCCCGTCCTGGGGAAGCTCTTTTTTTCCAAGGCATCAAACCAAACTCAAAGGAAGGAACTGGTTATCCTTCTCACCCCATATCTGGTTCCAAACCGCGAGCTGGATACATCCAGCCAAAAAGCAGCGACCAGTAGTGGCCAGGGAAGGGGGGAGGGGGAGACGGGGAGAGGGGGAGACGGGGAGACGTCACCTTGTCCCCCTATCACCTTGTCCCCCAGTCCCCCAGGCGCACAGTCCCCCAGTCCCAAGAAGGGGGCCAGCCCCGGTGTAACACAGGATGAGATCGAGCATTGGAAGGAAAAAATGAAGGAGTTGGGGGGAAAGAAAGGGACCAGGGATTAGGGTTAAAAGAATAGGTACAAAGGCACAGAAGGGCAAAGGCTTTTTGCCTTTGTGCCTCTGAAAAGGTTGTTTAGGCTGTAGGTATTTAAGCTGTTAGGCTTTTAGCCTAAACACCTAAATACCTAAATACCTAAACAACCTGTATTACAGGCTGTTAGTCATTGTCTTTTCCTACAGCCTAAATACCTACAGCCTATCTACCTGAATTCTGCGCCTCTGCGCCTGATTCAGCACATCTCTTTTACCGGGTCAGGGTTTGTCTGAAAATAGAGGGTAAAGGTAGCCCCTTGATTAGGGACGCTCTCGACGCGCACCGCTCCCTTATTTTTTTTGATCAGCATATTGACGATCGACAACCCAAGGCCTGTCCCTTTGCCCTTTGTGGTAAAAAGAGGGGTAAAGATTTTTCGGATATTGATGGGAGATATACCGCTTCCCGTATCGGTGAAGGAAAGAACGATTTTTGAGCCCTCCCGTATCCCGCGAACCCTGAGCGTGCCGCCCGTGTGCATGGCCTGGATGGCGTTGGAGATGATGTTATGGAAGATTTGTTCAGCGTGGTCAGGGTCCACATAGGCCTTTGGGAGGTCTTTCGGGCAATCGATGAACACCTGGATCTGAGAAGGGACATCGATTTTTTGGAGCAGTTTCTGGAGAACCCTTTCCAGATCAACAGACTGAAAGGCGGGGGCAGTATTACGGGAGAAGTCCAGAAGATCCTCGACGAATTTGCTCATTTTATGGATTTCTTCTTCCAGGGTATCGATAAACTCTTCGATATTTTCCGAGTCACCCCGGTTCTTCAAAAGATAGAGTATGCCGGACAGGATGGTTAAGGAACTGCGAAACTCATGCCCGACACTGCCAATGAGTTGCCCGATAACAGCCAATTTCTCCTTATGGACCAATTCCTCTTGGATCTTTTGTAACTCTTTGGTCCTCTCATCCACTTTTTGCTCAAGCTCCGCGTAAAGTTTTCTGATTTCATCCTCTGCGTGCTTGCGCTGGGTGATATCTCTGGCAAATTCAACGACTTGAACAACTTCTTCCTGGTCATTGCGGACCGGAAAGGCAAAAACCTCGGCCCAGGAGGCAGCCCGCTCATTGCCTTCCTTGTATCGCAGCCGGTAAGAGGGCTTACCGGTTTGAAAGGCATCAATAACTGCGCATGACAGGCAAGGCTCGGTGCGGTTTTGAAAGACCTCATAACATTTTTTTCCAACGATATCCTGAACAAGCATATTGTAGAGCGATGCTCTGGCTGGATTGCACATTAAAATGGTGAGCGAGCGGTCCTGAATGTTGAGAGGATCTGCAATGCAATTAAACACCGCTTCCAACTGGTCTTTTGTATTTCGCAGGTCTTCTTCCGAGTTACGGGTTACGGGTTTTGGGTTTTGGGTTGGGGCAGGGGTTAAAAGGGAATTATCAGTTTTTGAACTATGACATGGGTTAGTTCCCCAATCAGGGACTTGCAGTTCGCGGTTTTCACTATTTTCACTGATAACTGGTTTTTCTTCGCAACACAAAGCACATAACTCGCGACGATTTTTTGACCCGTTAGCGATCAGTGAAGAGATTTTCGCCACTATCTGCAGGGATTGAATATCTTCCTGCCGCCAATCCCTTGGACCGGACATGTCTTCAAAGCCGATAAAGCCGCAAAGCCGGCCGTCAGCCCACATAGGTGTGATATAAAGCGCCTGGATTTCCGGTGCTCCGAAAGGAGAAGGGGAGCACGGAGAAGAGCCACTCTTCGTTTCCGGCCCGTTATTCCGATGGCATTTCAGATGATGCAAATCATCCTCTGGGGCGCAGCCGCTGCCTGTGGCGCAGTCGCCGGAGGCTGATTTTGGATAGATAATGTTCTGATTTTTTTTCAAAGGCTCCATCCACTCAGGAAGGGAATCCAGGGGGATACCCCGCAACTGGTCCTTGCGGGGAGAAATGCCGGGGGCGCACCATTCACAGGTGTTGTCAAGTACGTCCTCATTTGGCCGCACTGTCATTATGTAGCTGCGACTTAAAGCCAGGTGACGCCCGATCTCCCCAAGGGTGTTGACTATGGCCTGGTCGAGATTTTGAGGAGCCACAAACGAAGCTAAAAGAGAAGTCATAACCTTTTCCATAATTTGTCTCCTGTCCCTTTCGTTTATGGTTTGGAGATGGTTACTCATGAATTAATCAAGGAGAGAGGGAACTCTTTCCTTTAGGATATATATAAAAAGAGGAAAAAATCAAGAAAAATGATCATGCCAATTATTATTTTAAAATTTTAGGGCTTTGAAGAGGGACAATATAAATATGGACGCTCATGGCTAGAATTGGAATTGCCAGTTGCCTACGACGGCAAGTTGATTTCTTGAAATCTATTACTACAACGAGACTTCCAATGATCACATCAGTCGTAAAGGCAGGCCCCTATGCCCAATGGTACTAACATTTCATGCATATTCCAAGGTATTGCTATATCATGGATTCAGGAAAGGGGAGCATTATTACCTTGCACTCCAAAAGTGGCCCCAAGCGGTATCGGATTGACGGCCTTGATCATACATTCGGCCACCACATAAACGTCATTCCCGCGAAGGCAGAATCCAGAAGGGAGGGCATGGATTCCCGCCTTCGCTTGAATGACGAAATGGCCGAAACGACGATCATTGCCGGATTGACTTAAGGTCATGAGGCGGAAACTTTCTCTTCCATTTCAGTCAAAGAAGCAACAGTCACAGCCTTTCTTAGCAGATCAGCCAGAATGGCCTGATCACGGATACCTGCCAGTTTTTCCTTTAAAGATAAAGAAATATCACCAAAGCGGATCTCCAGAACATCCACAATATCCTCCCTGGCCTTTTTTACTTCGCCCTGCTGTACGCCCTGTTGTACACCCTGCTGCATACCCTGCTGTACACCCCGTTGTATACCCCGTTGTATACCCTGTTGTATACCCTGCTGCACACCCTGCTGCACACCCTGTTGTATACCCTGTTGTATACCCTGTTGTATACCTTTTTGGATTAATTGTTCGGCTACGGTCATGATGAGTCCCTCCTTATCTTTGTCTAGAGATTTTTCGACTATTTCTTTTAATCCCTCCACACTCACCCGGTCACTGGCATTGAAGATATAGCGAAAAACACTCTCCAGCCAGTCCATAAATTCCTGACCTGCCCCTGACTGAATCAGATCCTTCAATAAAGAAAAAATCCACGGCAAATGCTTTGCCAGATCAGGGTGATGGATATATTTGAGCAGCAAAAGGGAGGACCGCAGGATAGCCATACCCTTGATCTGATCATCAGGACAGGCTGGTATATCACACAAAAGGTATGAGAAGTCAGGAAAGTATGGCCGCAGTTCCTCTCTTTGGCCTGCCGGGACAAGATCGGATAACCGGGTTCCTATCTTCCACTCGTCTTCACCGTGGTAGAGCACCAGGGGGATAATCACCGGCAATATTCTGGCTTCTTTATGTTGCTTTAGGTGTTGTTCCCAGATTTTTACCTGGTAACGCAACAGGTGAAGGGCTATCCACCGCTGGGGTGTACTCTTGTGCTCAAAGAGTAAATACAGATAGCCCGGCTGCGGAGCATCCTGATCTCCCTGCTCCCCCTGGCTTTCACCGTACAGAGTGAGCTGATAGAGCAGATCGGAGAAGTATTCCCGCAGTTCCTTCTCGACAAAGCTGTCCTTGCAAACTTCCAGGCTCTTCATATCCACCAGAGCCAGAACCTGGGCAGGCAGGTAGTTGGAGAAAAAATCCCTGGCATTTTCCCTACTGCTCAGAACTTCCTTAACAAAAATATCGTGTGGTGATTTAACAACCTTATCCATAATGCTTTTATCATAGATGATCCACGAGCGAATTGTCAAGTTGTCAGGGCAGGTTTTATCACCTCGATGTGGTGTGGTGAGGGCGGTGTGGTGAGGGCGGTGTGGTGAGGGCGGTGCAGCAAGTTATGTTTTGCATTGGCTGCTCCCATAATACTGCCAAGCGGACGTCTTGATCCGCCGCACCCCGGAAGTGGCATAATGTGGCATCAATGTGGCCTCATGAATTATGGGGTTGACTTAAGGCCATGAAAAAGTTAGCGCCATTACCCCCCTGTGGCCCCGTTACGGGGCCACAGGGGGGACCGCCCCTACAACAACCATTCCCGCGGCCTGTACTAATTAGGCTGTACTCACAAAACATAAATCCTCATTTTTAAATTTTATCTTTCTTTAACCCCGTAATTTTCGTCATCCCCTGGGGATTACCATTATCGTTACTATATCGCTCAAAGCCAATAAATTCCTCTGTGGAGACAAATCGACAATGGTCTAAAACTTTGGTGCCATCGTTTAATTCATATTTGACAACGAATATTGTTTTGCCATACATACCGGACAGCGGAATCGGCTCCTTGCCCGACAGATGGGCTTCGCCCGTAATTGTACCATCATCATTAAAAGTCACCGTCAGATATCCCTGATCCAGGCTTCCCACCCTAATGGCGTAAGTATGAGTGCCGGAAAATTGCGCCATAACACTACTGACCATGAGAACTACCCCAACCAAAGCAGTAATAATTACTGGACTTAATTTTCTTAGCATATAAATCATCTCCTTTGTTTCCATTATGATACCTTTTGAGGAAAATGCAAGGTAGAAATGCTTAAAATAGACATAAAAAATACAGATCATCTAGCTGTTTATAGGGGATTACGTTTCGGTCACTCTTGCGAAAATCTCTTTTGGTATGATATAGTCACCGGGTCATGATAAAGGTGAGAGAACTGCCCGAAAAAAAATATTCCATTTTTCTCTGGTGCTGTACGGGCCTGGCTGTTACGGTCACTCTATCTTTCCTGGTCAGATACTTGAACGACTTCCGTGACGCTTTAGCCAATGCCGGGCACATGGCTGGCTACCTCGTTTTATTTATCCCCTTGAGCATAGGACTGTATAAGGATTCGGAGGAGATTGGTCAGAAAATTTTACTCTTTTACGGGCTTCTGACCATGTTTTGGGTTTATGGATTGCTTCTTTCCTCTGCCAGTTGGCTTGCTTTAGGTCTTGGGCTCCTCTTTATGTGCGGATGGATAAGAAGGTATGATGCAAAATGGTCAAACCTTCTTTTTGTGACTATTCTTCTTTGTTTCCTGCTGGTCGGAGAATCAATTCCACAGTTCGGTGTTCGGCTTGCCGGAAGCAGGAACCTTTTGTGGGCCAGTTTATTTGATGAGTTTCTGCACGTTATAGCCGCCCTATGGGTGGTATTTCCGCTGATTTTATCTGAGAAAAAACCGTCAGGGAAGATATATTTGCTGGCTATTATTCTGCTGGCTGCGGTGCTCATTGATCTGGATCATATAAACTTGTTGCTTTTTCTTCGCACCGGCAGGGGAATTTTATGGGCACGGACGCCGGCCCACAGTTTTTTCTTTGGGGGTCTTCTCTCCCTTCCCTTCTGGTTTCATCGGGATAAAAAGTTCGGCCTGGCTTTTGTGCTTGCGCATTTTTCCCATATCCTCCGGGATACCTACGGTGGAGGGCTTGTGCCCCTGCTCTGGCCTCTTTTCCCCCTTCAGCGATATTCAGTACTTGTTTATCCCCTTGGCATGTTTTTTTTACTTCTCATTTCCCTGGGTTTCCGTCACCGGGATCATATTCTTGCGGGGTATTTAAGGGTCACCGGGCAGGTTTTCTGGACCGGTAGTTTTGCGCTGCTGACAAGCCTTGGAATAATTTTTTTTAAAAAACCTCCGATTGCCTTAAGGGCTCAGGCATTGCCTCAAAGTGCCTCGTGGGCGCAAAGGGGAATTTTGCTGCTCCTCGTTCTGGAGATTTTTTTTCTCTCACTCTGGTTTCCTGAAGAGGAAGACATGGCGCTCGAAAAAAAATCAGGCGCAGCCACTGGCTACCCCAGCCCCTACCTTGTTTCCGGTGTTTGCGCCGGGCTTGTCTCAGGGAACGCCTATGCTCTGTCCGCCGGAATATTCACCTTGCCTTACTTTATATTCCTTTCAGTTTTTGGCATTCTCTTTTTCCTGATTACCCGCTGCCGAAACCAAGGATTATATCTCTCACCTTGAGTCATCTGAATTCTGTCTCCTGACTCCTGTCCGCGTACGCCTACAAGTGTAAGTATCTCCCGTCATTCCCGCCTTCGCGGGAATGACGGGATTGAGGCCTTTTTGGCTGAATACCTCCACTTGTAGACTTATCCGCTCCTGACTCCTGACTCCTGTCTCCTGTCTCCTGACTCCTGACTCCTGAATTCCATATCCCTCATTTTTCTCCTAAACTTTCAGCCCGAAAGAGCGATAAGAAGAATAATAGAGAAAAAAGGAGGTTTTGAGGGATATGGTACTCAGGTCGAGGTTTATCACCGTGTATTTTTGGGGTACTGCTGTAATTTTTCTTTTTTTCGCTGCCATTTCCGCGAATTCTTTTGCCCAATCCTCATTACCCTTGCCTTTTCAACTTTCCGCCAGGGAGAGAAACCCGGAGGCATTCCCTTGCCAGGACTGCCATCAGGATCTCCCGACAAAGAACGGAGATGATAAGGCAGGATTGGAGGAGCATACTCAAGTTTCGTTTAAGCATGGCGGGCTTCGATGTCTGGACTGCCATGATTCTGAAGATCGGGATACCTTGCGAACCGTCGGTCAGCGGCGGGTCAGCTTTTCCAACATGGAGGAAATGTGCGGGGGCTGCCATGCGGCTGATTATCGTGATTGGAAACAGGGAATACATGGGAAATTGCTTGGCTCCTGGAATGGGGCCCAATGGGGGCTTCGGTGCATGGAATGCCATGATGTCCATAAACCGAAGCCGATGACTCTGAGACCGGAGCCGCCGCCTCATCCGCGGACTGAGGCACATCGCAGCCAATAGCCATGCATTGAAGGAAGGTGCTAGGGGGCAGGGGGGCGCTCGAAGGAGTCATCCCTAATCCCTACCCCCTATTTAGGAGGCTCAAGCGTAACGATGATAACACGAAGGGAATTTATCGAAAAATCAGCCTTGGGAGCATCGCTGCTCACCTTGTCTTCATTGATAAGTGGTTGCATTCCAGAAGGGTTCTTTAAGAATCCGCTTCAAAAGATGAGCAAGGAGGAACTGAATCGAACTATTCAAAGGATGGAAGCCACGTATAGCCGTAAATTTTCCAAAGAGGTGACGGTCAAGACCACGCCAGCCCAGCAGGATGTTCTGTTTGGAATGGTTTTGAATCTTTCCAAATGCATCGGCTGCCGCAGGTGTGTTCAGGCCTGCATCAAGGAGAATAATCAATCCAGAGATCCCCAGATCGCCTGGATCGATGTGCTTGAAATGAAACACGGTTCAATGGATTTGGAAAAGGGAGACCGGTATTACCAGCACGAATCCGTTCCGGCAGAAGGATGTTTTTACCTGCCGATCCAGTGTCAGCAGTGCCAGGACCCACCCTGCGTAAAGGTCTGCCCGGTGAAGGCCACATGGAAGGAGCCTGATGGAGTTATAGTAATTGATTACGACTGGTGTATAGGCTGTCGCTATTGCCTGGCCGCCTGCCCCTACAATGCCCGTAAGTACAACTGGTCCAACCCCTCTTTACCGGCTAAAGAGATGAACCCGCAAGTTCATTATCTGGGAAACCGGCCTCGAGATAAGGGTGAGGTTGAAAAATGCACCTTTTGTATTCACCGGACCAGGGAGGGGAAATACCCGGCCTGTGTTGAAGCCTGTCCTACCGGTGCCCGGAAATTCGGCAATCTTCTGGACAGGGAAAGTGTCGTCCGAAAAATTTTAGCTGAGAAAAATATCTTTGTCCTCAAACCGGAATTGAACGTCTACCCCAGGTTTTATTACTATTTTGGATAGGAGGGAGGCACTCCGAAGGGAATGGGGACAGAGTTGAAATCTGTCCCTCCATTCCCTTCGGAGCGCCTCCATTAAGAGATCTCTATGACTGATCAAGTGGATAAAAAAAGTTTAAAATTTTTTCCCCTGCTCTTTGAAGGAGGAATCGGCTATTACCTCTGGTTGTCTGTTCTGGGAATAGTGATAGCGTCAGGTGCGTTAGCCTATTTTTTCCAGTTTCGAGATGGACTCATCATCACCGGCATGCGTGACCCCTTCCCCTGGGGGCTTTACATAGGTAATTTTGCCTTCCTGGTAGGTATAGCGGCAGCCGCAATTCTGGTGCTTATCCCTGCTTATCTTTATCATTATCAGCCACTGAAAGAGGTTTGCATTATCGGAGAATTTCTGGCCGCCTCCTCAATAATCATGTGCCTGTGCTTTGTAGTCATTGATTTGGGCAGGCCAGACCGCTGGCTGCACATTATCCCCTTTATTGGCCAATTGCACTTTCCCCAATCCATGATGGCCTGGGACTGCCTGGTACTCTGGGGATACCTGCTCCTGAACCTGATCATTCCCTCGTATATCCTCAGATGCAAATATCAGGGCAGACAGCCAAGCACTAGACTGTTCATGCCCCTGGTTTACCTCGCCATAGTCTGGGCTATCAGTATCCATGTGGTGACTGCCTTTATCTACAGCTCGCTCTCCTCTGTTCCATCCTGGCATCAGGCTGTCTTGGCTCCGCGCTTTCTGGCCTCGGCCTTCGCGGCAGGACCAGCTATTCTTATTCTGGCCATCCAGGTCATTGGCCGATATACCCGGTGGCCGATAGAGAAGAAAGCCCTTTATAAATTGTCAGAAATAATGACTGTGGCTTTGTTCTTCAACCTGCTTATGCTCGGTGCCGAGATCTTTGTTGAAAGTTACGCCCAAAGCTCTCATTTTGTCCATCGCCAGTACCTGCTTTTTGGGCTTCATGGACACAATGCCTATGTGGGTCTCACCTGGATAGCTATTGCAGTACAGATGTCTGTCCTGGTTCTCTTGCTATTTCCAAAGTTGCGCTGCAACCTTAAGCTTCTCAATCTGTTCTGCGGAGGAATATTTGCCGGGATCTGGGTTGAAAAGGGAATCGGCCTTATTGCTTTAGGCTGTGTCCCTTCATCTATTGGTGAGATCTTTGAATATCACCCTACCCTGCCGGAGATCACCATCACTATGGCCGTTTGGGCCATCGGCCTGCTTATTTTTACCCTTTTGATCAGGTTGGCTATCCCCATTGTGGTGGGAGATGTACGGGTTAGCCACAGTCATGATCAGAGTGAGAAAAAACCAAAAACAGAAGAGGTTGAGGTCAAGGAAGATGCCGCCAAGGGTGAAGCCGCCAAGGGTGAAGCCAAACAGGAAGCTAAGCAGGAAGAAGTAAAACCCTTGCCAAAGTTGCCTCAGCAATGAGACGTTTGATAATATACCACGCGTAACTACTTTTCATTCCCGGACACTTTTAATTCCCGCGGCGGCTGGGAATGCCGCCATGCCGGGTTATTGACAGAGTTCAAGGGAACCAGTGAAAATACTGGAAGTGGAGTTTGTAAAGAGCGGAAGCTGCGGACTGCTGGCTACTCCAGCAAATTAATCTGAGTGAAACTTTTAATCATTCGAAAATGGCTATCATGTGAAAAAATCCTGACATTATTCTGATGGGCCAGAGTTGCAAGATAGCAATCCGCCAGCCCGATCGTGATTCCCTGTCCTCTCAGTTGATTAGCCAGCAAACCAGTTTTCTCCCAGGTATCCGAAAGCTCATCGATCACAGGAAAAACGCAGGGAAGATCCAGAATGATCTCAATCTCTTTTGATCCCTTTGCCCCCTGGAGCAGTTCAGCTATAATCAGGCGACAGATCCCGACTTCCTCCTCCTCCATGAGATTATCGACTTTTGAATAAGCAGGATCTTTTTTCCTGAAATAATCAATCCAGACCGAAGTATCTACCAAAACAAGACTACCCAAGGCGATGGTCTCCGTGGCGAATATCATCCGCCTCCTGAACGAATTCGAGATGGCCAGCCATTTGCTTTATTCTCTCTTTCTTACGGAATCTGATCTCATCCTTAATAGCCAGGATGACCGCCTGGGTTTTATTTTTTGTCCCGGTTACTTTGACCAAGGTATCAATAAGATCGCGAGGAACTGTCAAAGTTGTTCGCTTCACTATCATTTGTTAAATCCCCATCCAAGACTATGGTTTAATCCTCAGGTTAATCCTTAGTTTAATCCTTATTTTAATTTATCATAATATTTAGATAAGATTATATGCTCATTTAATTCATAGATCAAGCGCATTTTTTAATGTGATTGTAAGATTAAATGGCCTCGAAATTAAATACCCTCAAGATCAAATACCCGCGAGATCAAATAGCTGCCAACATGACTTACGGTTTTTCCTTACGGATTTTTCCACTCGGCACGGTGGAGAGAAAGGAGAGACGGGAAGAGGGAACTGAATGGGAATGTAATAGGCTCTATCGTGATTGGATTGGCTATGTCCTTGAAAATGTTTCGTAGGCATGGCGGAGAGTAGAGAGAGGGAGAAAGAGTTCCAAGGGGTTATCGGGCAGAGGGATAAAACCGAATTGTCCGTAATACGCTTTTGCATCTTCATTTTTCGCATCAACAAAAAAGCCCATGATCCCAAGGTTTTCAGAAACGCTTATGACCCGCTCAATAGCATTCACCATCATGAGAGTTCCCAGGCCCTGTCGCTGTCGCTCCCTGGCTACGGCCAGCCGGGCAAGCTTTGCAGCAGGAGCTGAGGTAGGATATTTTTTGGCATATGCGCGAGGGAGTTTTTCAACCCGGATCTCGCAAAAAGCCAGGGTGAAAAAGCCCAGAATTTCTGATAGCTTGTCTGCTGCTTTGATTGGTGGGTTATCTGGCGGCTTGTCATTAACCTTGACAGTATCCTTGTCCTTGTCCTTGTCCTTGTCATCGTCATCGTCAGTATCAATATCAATGAGAACAAAGGTTCGGGACATCCCCTTATTGACATGTTGGCGTGCGATATTTTTAAGGTAGTGATTGAGTTCATCAACACCGCAATCGAATTTTGATCTGTTGTGGTTTTGATTAAGCGTCTCTATCTTCAGCATCTTCGGCATGATCTTCAGTAGGTGAGAACGAATCTCCAGCATGTGGGAATGAGTTTTTATAGGCTTTCATAGCGGCTATTAACCTGGCATGAGGAGCCGGTGGATTTTCAATGGCATCAAAAAACGTTTTTGCAGATTTCATGCTCATGCGAATAAGGTGTTCCTTTTCAATAATTGCTTGTGCCTTTTCAAGAGCAGACTGGATAAGGAACTGATTGAGCGTAGCCCCTTCCAGTTCGGCAGCCTGGGTGAGCATATCATAAACATGGCCTGGAACGCGTGCCGTAACACGTTCATTAGCACGCTCACTTTCTTTTGATGCCGGCATCATAAGCTCCTTTCCCTGTTCACCCAGGATTAAGTCAATAAAGATAATAGTAGCTCTGATAGCAATACTATTAGGTATTGCAATATGATAGGTATTGCAATACGATAAGAGTACCTGGTATTACTCTGGCGATCAATACTAATATAACAATGTGGCGACAAAATGTCAACTATTATTGAATATCATGGTGCCAAAATGACACAGAAGCATTACAGATTATTTATGGGTAGATTATTGCGGGTTTTTAAAGAGTATCTGCTGGCAGCCTGTCGGAAATCGCCTGAAATCCCTTATAAAATGAGAATCCAGTAACCGATCTTAGACTGCATTTAGTGTCTTATCCGACAGATGGTTACCCAAAAGTGCAAAAGTTTAGTAACTACTCATTCTCTATCTGAGTGGTCAACCATGCTGCCGTCGGCCAAGGTAAATAAGCTGGTTATTGGCCTGCGTTCATGGGAGTGGTTCTTTTTTACCCATGTGCGGCCAGGTCTCGGAATGGTGGTGACACATCTTCCGAGACCGCGTTACTTTAGAATAGGTTTTGACTATGGAGAGAATGATCCTTTAGAAAATTTCGAACTTAAGATGGATGAAGGGAACCGTCTTTTTTCTCGAAGCTCGATATTCTCTCCAGGCTTCAGTCCCTTCACCTGCTTGTATAGGCTAAGTACACAGCGCGGGAATTACGCAGCCAATTATCCCCCTCACCCCGGCCCTCTCCCCTTCAGAGGCGGACAGGTTTGGTTAACCATAAGATTCCACTTTTGTAAAGAGTGCCAGGGCATTGGCTTCACCATGTCCACGAGATAGAAGAACATGAGCTTTAGTTTCCTTCATGTTTTAAAGGGATTTTCAATAAAGATTCCCTCAATGACTTGCCCCTGATTAAGATCCTCCGTAAGAATTCTTGAGACACCAGCACGAGATGCTGCTGCCATGATAAGAGCATCCCAAAAAGATAGCTTGTATCTTTCTTCAATCTCTGAGGCCAATAAGACAGTATCTGGCTTATTGAGCCCTATCTCCCAAGCCAGATAGTTTCCAATAATTCCCCTGGCCTGTGTGGGAGAAAGGGGATGAAGAATTTTACGAGTGACATTAACGTAAAATTCCTGAAGAACCTGGGTTCTGAGTACCCCAGTCCCTTTTTCCCAAAGATCCTGGAGCCTTGCTACGGCAACTTCGTGCTTAGAACCAGTATCACGGTCGTGGCCATAGATTAAAATGTTAGTGTCAACAAAAATCTTATCTTTCATGGAGTTCTTCACGTGAAGAGCAAATTATCCCACCTAGATGAAATCCTTCTTTTAAATCAGCTAAAGCCTTGCGCTTACAAATTTCATAGTGCTCTTCCTCTTTAATCATTTTTTCAAGCTCCTCACTCAACATCTTGCTTAAAGAGGTCTCTTTTCTGGCAGCGATACATTTTCCTTTTTTAAGCAAATCCTTCTCAATACTAAGGGTAATGTTCTGCTTCATTCTTAAATGCTCCTTAAATTTCCTTTGGCTATCGTAACTTACAGTCAAGGTCTTAGCTGATAATAAGATAACACGTAAAATACGTGGAGTCAAGAATAGGGCGCCTTAACGTATTGGCTCAACTTTGATTTTTGATCCTTGGGCCGGTCGGTTTAAATTTTCACCCATTTTCATTGCAGATTTTT
>Ga0307378_10004918_pt1 | contig 18809 bp, 46 predicted proteins | sample UN1MG_FD_202238 | JGI IMG/M metagenome (GOLD analysis project Ga0307378, IMG submission 202238) | Soil microbial communities from Risofladan, Vaasa, Finland - UN-1 | ecosystem: Environmental > Terrestrial > Soil > Coastal area > Acid sulfate soil | place: Finland: Risofladan, Vaasa | collected... | reverse complement strand
CACGTTCAGTGCCACAATCACAACGACATAACCAATATGCTCCATAATTTCGTGAATTTTCAACCCGTCTTATCACTACCCACTTACCATAACGATTGCCTGTTTCATCAATTAACTTTCCCATTATTTAAACTGCCCCTAGAAAAATTGACTCATATGCGGTTGTGCCTCAACAACCTGTGCTTTACGTTCTTCTAACTTCTTTCGATATTTGCCTTCCTCAATTATGTCAAGCACGTCCTTAAACCAAAGCCCATATCTCACGGTATCTGGAACGTCATCTCCCAACTGCTGCGGCTTATTTGTATTGACATCTCTATTGTACGAGGCCATACTCGTCGGGCTGTACGTGCATCGTGGATGAAAGCGCAGATGTCGCACTCCTTCGCCACTGAGGATAAATGGAGCAACGTGTTTGATGCCTTCCTCGATAGGATGAGTAGCTCCCACTGTGTCAACATCTTGTTCTTCGAGTCTGCCCCGCAATTCTGCGGCAGAAGAATCAATGTAAGCGACCTTCGCTTTTGGCCATCCTTTATCTAATACACCAGCAATACTGACTTCTGCTTTCTCATAGACGACCACGTATTCATCGAAGACATTTACATAAGGTGGGATCTCCTGCACCAGCAAGAAAACACGGGGGTGTACCCTAGTATAGCCGTCATCCACCCACCACTCCACAGGTACTCCTGGCACGTAGTCGGCGTCTTCGGTAACATTAAGTGTCTCAGAAAAGTCTTCCCAGACAAGTCCTTCCAAGCTGACGAACATTCCTCCGACTTCTTGCTCACGAAATTTTCCTTGATAGGTCGTGAGCAGACTCGCATAGTAAAGTGCATCATTATGTGTGTTTTCCGCCGTGTCACAGTGAAAGCGTTCCACCAACTTTCCATCGTAGATGTCTGCTTGCTTTTGGAACTCCTCCAAAAACTTCTTATCGAAATCTTGTTTGACGAAAACGTCGTACAACCAGTGATTTACGCCCGATGGCGTGGTGGTCACCCAGCCCTGCGGCTTAATGCCAGTACGAATACGGCCACAGAGCACGTCAAACGCATCTCTATTGTTACGCATCGCTCCTTCATCAAACCAGAAAAAATTCACGGTGGGGCCTCGCCAGGATTTTGGCTCGTCGATGCCGCCGTAGAGTATTCTGACTTCTTTACCATTAATATCCAGCAGAATTTCTTTCCTCTGCGTATAAGGATGCTCCAAGTGAGCATTTTTTACTCTCGACCATGGGAGCCACTTGGAGAATTCTGGCCAAGTGGATCTGACGAAGTGCGGAAAGTTCGGCGCGACGATGATGCCAGATTCCCCCTCAGAGACTTTCTGAATGGCTTTCACAGCCCCAATCGCCGTCTTCCCAGCACCCAAACCAGCGCCAAAAAGAATGAGTCTTGCTTTACTACGCAAGAATTGCGCTTGGGTTTCGCTGGCTATGAATTCAACGGGCATTATAGTACGATCACCAATTCATCTTCCACAGGTTTAGATTCTATGATTTTACCTTCTATGACATCCTCAAGAGCGGGGGCCTCCAACAGAGGGCGACTAATTGGAGGCCCCTTTTCAGCAGGGAGGAATACTACAAGTCGGTCGTCCTCGTAGTGTTTTACGTTGAGAGTGAGTTCCTTGTTCGTCAAGCCGAGCACGTCTAAGCAAAACTTCGCCGCCTGCACGGAACCAGTCACAGCCTGTTTCACCATCGCTTCGTAGATTTCAGCGAGATGTTCACCGATATACGCGCTGGCGATGTCGGAGACGGCTTCCCACCAGCCAAGTGTCAATCGCCAGCCTTTTAGTGTATTGAGGGCGACGCCAAGGGATTTCGCAATCGTCTCATCGGTTTGAAGACCCTCTGGTCGGCTCTCCGCTGGAATTGTGAGCAACTCTTGATAACGCTTTTGTCTATACGTCCACTTCATAGATTCTCTGCACGCTTTCTGCGCCAATAGGCCCTTAATGCCTCACTAATCTTGCGTTTGGTAGCCTCGCTGTGATGCTTGCCATAGAAGTGATTTTGCTCACCCACATTTGTATCTTTCTTTGTGTTACTGATTTTCTGTTTGGCCTTCGCACTATGATGCTTGCCTTTGAAGGAGCTTTGCTTGCCTTTCTTCGCTGTACTTTGTTTTGCGCGTGTTTTCTCACTGACTTGATGTCCCATAAGTGCCTTGCTGGTTTTTCGTTTGGTTTCATCATTATGGTGCTTGCCCTGCATAGGACTTTGCTTACCCATCATCGATTTACTGATTTTCTGCTTAATATTCTCGCTATGATGCTTACCATAATTATGGTTCCGCTCGCCAATATGTGCTGCACTCATATTCGCACGTGCTTCATCAGTGTGCTGAACTCCAAGTGGACTTCCAGCCGTCGGCGAGATATTGTATTCAGGATTTAGTGTGTCAAGATAATACTGCTCGCGTACAATGAGTTGTGAAGTATCTTCGATTTGTTCTAGTAAGGCAAACGTAAATACTGTTTCACCGTACTTATCAAAAGCACTCTGCAGGTGAGTGTTGCAATGTTGCTCACGGCGCAGATCACCGAGATGGTATCGCCATCTCTTTTTGAGATTCACAGCACTACCAATGTAGCACTTTCCATTTAGTACATTTTGGATCTGGTAGATGCCACCAATCATAGTGCTTTCTATTATAACATACTTATTCATAAAATGCAAACAAAGAAACCACCGAATGGTGGTTTCAGGCGAAGAGAATGGGGGAAGTTGTTTATAGTATAAAATATGGAAATTAGCAGACAAGAGGTTAGGCAGTCTTCCAGGTTGGATTATGTTTTCTCATCTTCAATAAGGTTGCCCACCATTTATCATTGTCATGAATCGGGCAAGCGTCTTCAGGTACAAATAGTCGTACTCTCTCACCGCTATATTGACACATATCCCGCCGAACGCAGCGACGACAATATTCCCAGTAGTGATAGAATGTGGCTACGCCACATTCATATCCGCAGTCGCCAGTAAATAGGTAACTAATAGCAAATGTCATTATTCTAATGCCTCACATACTCTGTCGATGTTATCTGCCAAGAAGTCTAAAAGTCTGCTTGTGCTCGGCTTTCCGACTTTTTGGCTCCGCTGTGAAAGCAAGTGTAATCTTTCAGCTAGTCTTTCTAATTTTTCAGGAGTCTCTGAATTCACGCGCAGGGTAATTGATTTTCTCATAAATCTACGATCTCCTTTCTTGCCATCCCCCATTCTTTACGATAGCCAGTTAATACAGCCCTAGAAGTCTCGTGAATATCTAACATTGGGCGTACCTTTACCCAAGGCATATCGCTGGCCCAGGCGATCAAATCTTCTGGATGATGCAAGTAATAATTTAGTTCAGCGTCGAAGGTTTCACTGTAAGGTATTCCACAGGGGAACTTGGCGAAAAACTTAGCGATGTTCTCTGCTAAGGCAGTAACAGGAATCGTATATTTCTTACCATCTGAGAAGGTTATGAGTAGATGGTTCATTCGACTTCTATTACTAATCTTGTCGTGTTCTCTGGTAAGGTATCGAAATGGATAATACACATTTGTGAGCAACCGCGAGTAAAATGAAATCGCACAAGCTGGTTTGGTGGTACTTCGGAGGAAAGTATATCACCCTTCAATGTATCTAGGAACTCGTCGATACTTGTAGTCGGGATTTGATACTTTCGTAAGAGTTGATGAATTAGCAAGTAATCATGCTCTTTTTCGGTGGGTTTTCTATAACCAGTAATTTGCATTTTGCTCCTTTTTGAACGATGTCCTCTGCTAAGGCAGTAACAGGAATCGTATATTTCTTGCCATCTGAGAAGGTTATGAGTAGGTGGTTCATCCCATTTCCCTTACTGTATCTGGATCGAATTTAATAGTCAGTAGGAGAGTCAGTCTGGCTACCTGGTAGGCGGGTTCCAGTTCCTCGGCGGCAGCACGGAACTCTGGGTCGCGCATTTGCTCGGCTTCCCAGTCCTCGAAGCAGATGTTGGCTCGCTTGCGAGCATTGTTCAGAGATTCATAAACCTCGATGCTGTGAGCAGCTCGTTCTTCTGGTGTTCCTCTTTCAGAGAAATCTAACTGGCGAACTTGAGTTTGTCTATCCTTCAACATCATCCTTCCAACGTCCCAGCCATGCTTCACAGACCAGCGCAAGTATCTTCGTAGGCTCTTGCGCCAATAGTTGGGCGCAATGCGCCGCGCTGACCGCAGTATCCTCAACCATAACCGCCAAAGACTACGCTTCATATTATATGGTACACTCCACACACAGAAAAGGTGCTGGTATAGAATCAAACAAGGACTCTGGTTTTGCATCGTTTAATTCTTGTTCAATCTGTATGCAACGGTTAATCCGCTCGTCTCCACTTGATCCATAAGCGTAGAGGGTAATAGATGTATAACTGGGCCATACCATATCTGTCCATACTAATTGCACTTCGGATTCCACGCGCTCCGTATCGGTCTCATCGAGTAAGCGTCGTTTCGCTGCTTCGATGAATTCCAACAATGGTTGTGGAAGGCGTAAGTTTTTGAGTGTCATTTCACGGCCTTCCTGTGGCAATCATATAGGATTCAATCATCCTTCGAAAATCTTTTCCAGTGTAGGCAGAGAAGAGGCTTTCCCAAAAGTGCTCACAGCGAATTTCCACACAGTCTGGCGCGATGCAAGCACAGGAGAATCGCTCGTCATAAGGATTCATAGCGTGAAAGTATGCGGCCAATAAACGGAGCAAAATTTTCTTTCTCTTTTCCTGTGCGGTTTCCAAGGTTACTCTCCCTTTTTCCACGGCCTCACTTAGTCTCGTGTTCGTGAGGCCATACCCAGCCTGCGATCCTTGGGCCAGATTCGAGCCTGGATTATTCCTTGACGATCCAACTATCACCCAGACTTTTTACATTGTACCGCAAAGACGTGCTTTTGTCAAATACAAAGAAATCGCCGAAAACGACGACTTCTTTGTGGTGGAATAGTATACACTCAAATGATAACATAAGAGGTAGAGTTTGTCAAGTTCATTGGTTGCAAGTGCAATAAATACTTTTTGGTTTTTGTTTTTGCGCGTGCAATAAATCATTGAGTGACGAAAATGACGCTATTTTAGTGGTCTGGGAGACCTTCGAGCGAAGAGGACCCATAATGTGTAAAGTCGCGCACCACCCGCACCTGCCACCACCCGCACCTGCAACCACCCGCACCTGCCACCACCCGCACCTGCCACCACCCGCACCTGCCACCACCCGCACCTCCCACCACCCGCACCTGCCACCACCCGCACCTGCCACCACCCGCACCTGCCACCAGGCTCACCGACAACACCGATGCAATGAATCCTGCATCATCATTCACATAACCATATCGAATCGCCTCTACAATCCCGTCTGCGTTAGAATTGTAGATCAATCCTGCACCAGCCAACTATGATATACTACAATGTATCATAGCCAACGATAACCCATAGAGTATCATAGTCCTGCGCCTATTGTAGTACGGACTCGGCCACTTGACATAATTTGCTATCATGGTTTGCTGTCTTCTATGATATACTACACTCCCCCGCACCGCCGCATTGACATAACGAAGCATCGATCCCACGTCTGCGAGTATCACCGTTTGCAGTATGTTGCAGTATGCTCTATGAGAATTTGCACACGTTTGACACATAATTTGCACACGATTGACACATCAAAACCCTTGACATAGCCATAGCACTATGCTATACTGTGGGTGCTAGAGTCAACGAATACACGGAGGATGACAGAATGACCAGACAGCAAGAGGAAGCCAAGTTCTACATCAACAGCGCACAATTCGTACTCGGAATGGCAGACCATACACCAGAGCAACACCAGCACGCAGTCAATATACTGCGGAAGTATATCAAGCATCTGCCATATGGCCTGCGTCTGGAAGCACCCAGGATCGAATCGATTGACGTGAGGAGGCTGACAGAATGCGGCAACAGCGACTAGGCTACATAACAGCATATGGCACGACGGCATGGTGGAGCGAGATCATGCGCCTCCCACGACAACAGCGCATCAATCGCATTGGTTGGGCAATTCGATGGAACTATATCAGCGCAACAGCCGCGCAGGAACTCAATGGGTTATTGAATAGGAGAATGACAGAATGACCAAACCAGATAGAGTAACCAGATTGATCCGTATCATCGGAATCCAGGCTGAAATAGCTGGATGCAGAAGCCATGAGAATCCAGAAGCCAAACGCCTCGATGCCCTACACTTGCTGTTGGCTGAAGCCAGCAAGGATTTGACCAACAGCGATCATGCCAGAATCTTCTCCGCTGGCTGCCGGGCACTTCTGTACTCAACAAAGATTATGCAGACATGGGATACGCGAGATGCCGAAAATGACCGTCAACGGAGGCTGACAGAATGATGACATCGACGACCAGACTACAAGAGGAACGGGCAAGGAAAGACGCCATCAAAGCTTGCTTTGACAGCTTCCGGCCCTGTACTTGCCCAGGTTGCATGGACTATCCTCGATGCCCGATGGCGAGGCAGGACTGGGTATCCTTGCGGAACTTAGCGATGATTCTGAAATTGAGGAGGACAGCATGAAGAGACCAGGATTTGAGGAGTGGGAGGATTGCCATATGCACTACGATCCAGACAAGGCCGACGAGCGCCGGTGTTTTGGTTGTATGCGCAATTCTTATGGGGAGGAATGCTTTTACGCCTGGAAGCGGATAGAGGATGCAAAACGCCAGGAGGAACTCGATGCTATGACACCGGAGGAAAGAGAGCACCTCGACGAAATTATCACGGGACTACGGAAACTCTACTAAGTTGCCCCGTCAGTGGGCAAAGCAAGATTGGGTATCCTTGCGGAACTTGGCGATGATTCTGAAGATGAGGAGGACAACATGAAGAGATGGTATGTTGGGCAAAAGATGGGGAAGCGGGGAGCATTCCAGTCAGAGGAAGCACCCACTGAAGTCAGTCATGGCCACCTGTATGCAGCAGTGATCGGGCCGTTTCGGACAAAACGCGCAGCGATCTGGAGTTGCGACCACTAGCTCCCGTGGAATAGCGGTATACCTGAGATCGAGTGCGCAGCCAAAACTGAGGAAGGTTAGTCATATGGCCTCGGTCATAATCGGTCAAGTGGCCGAGGCCATAATCGGTCAAGTGGGGGCTGGGGCCAGGCAGGGGCAACCCAGGGGCAACCCAGGGGCAACCATAGGGCGACGAAATCGGCGAAACAGGGAGGGCAAAGTGAACGCGCAAGACGCCAAGAGCTTTACTGGTTATAGCATGGCGAACGCCTTAATAGTGGCCGCCGCTGCTGTCAAACGCGGTTGTCAATGCCAACCATATGAGGACTGGTACACCTACAAACGCTGGACGGCTCAGGGTTATCAGGTCAAACGTGGAGAGCATGGAGTGAGATTATCCACGTTTGTTGAGATGACAAAGACCGATGATGAGGGAAACAAGGTCAACGTCGGCAAACGGCCTTGGACTAGCATTGTGTTCTGCCGATGCCAAGTAGAGAAGGAAAAAGGAGGACTATAATGACAAGATGGTACATCATCCACAAGACCCATGATCCAAAAGACTCGTGGGAACCTGTCGCTGGCCCATTCGATTCGCGTGCCGAAGCAGAAGCAGACCCGCTATCTGCAGGATACCACCCACGCGACAGGCTAGGCAATCTCGAAATGCTCTACGAGGTGGAAGCGCAAATTGTGACTCGAACATGGCTCGTGCAACAAGATATGTTCCCTGCAACACCACAAGGTGAACGTGTTCTCACCGCACGAATCATAATCGCCAAAATGCTGCCCTGGCCACCTCTATCTCCACCTCCCTCAGAGTCAGTCTAGAACGCTTGTTCTGGACTGACGCGGGGACTGGGGCATCCATAGGGCGACGAAAATGGCGAAACAGGGAGGGCAAAGTGAGCGAACAAGAGGCGATCAATCGGACTGGCCAAAAGTATATCGAGGGACTGAAGGCCACAGTCGCGCAGTTATGGAAGCAGGCTTGCGGCCATGACGACATACCACCAGGGAGTAAATTCGTGGTATTCTCTGAAGACAACCCCTACGTGATATTTTACAACAAGGCCATGAGGGAATTCATGGAGGCCAGGGAACAATATCGAGATGGGGGATATGTCGGCTTGAGAATCGATCGGGGGAGGTCAAAGTGACCGAGGGGATGCGAAAAGCACAGGGGAAGGCGAATCAACTACTCAACAAGGCGAGGCGCGAAAGAGATAGTAAAGGCTATCGTGAGAATCTTGGCTATGACAAATGTCAAGCTCTCCAGGACTATTGCAGTGAAGTTGGCCTGTCATATTCCGAGACCAGTCATGTTCTGGCATACTTTGAAGAGGGGTGCGACGCTCTGTAGAAGCGCAAGGGGAGGGCAAAATGCCAAGAGACAAAGATCGTCTGATACTACATAGGGTCTGCGACTGGAATGACATTGCAGACGGCGAGGCCGAAAGCGTGATTTGTCCAGACTGCGGACAGTTGGAGATTTGGGCAATCGATGAATTGATCGATCACGGCCTCTGTCGTTGTGGTGCCGGATATACAGTGGAGAGATGCTGCCCAGTATGCGGGGAGCAACTTATCGAGGAATAGGGGATCGCGCCCAACCAAGGAGCCACAGTCAGCAAACCAAAACACAGGGGGTGCAAAATGGCATATGGAAAAGTGATTCTGCGTGACAATGAAGGCGTCGTAACCACAAAGAGGGTCACAACGGTTGGGAGGGCACAAGAGATTGCTCAGTTCTGGTGCATCGGCAAGCCAACCCGAAATGCGGACATTGTACGCTACAGGGATGGTAAACTGGTGATACATTACTGGTTTGATGGGCAACTACAATATATGCGCTATTAAGGAGGCGCAAAGTGGAAGACTACAAGGCTCGCGTCGTAGGCTACATTTGGTGGCCGAACGGGATGGAGTGCAGCCAGGAGTATCGATTCCCTGCCAGAGATGACGAAGACGCGATTGAGAAGGTTGACCGGATAGCAGGGACATTTTCACAGGTGAAAGACTTTGAGCTTTTCAGGCGCGAGAATTGCCTGCATTGTGGCCACACGATTTGGGAACAGGTGAAGGAATTCACCAAAGAGGGGGCGTCGACTTACCTTGAGTGTATGGCGTGAGGAGGGCAAAATGATCCGCGAAGGTGACTTTTTCGGATTTGGGGAGGAGGAGGAGGAGCGGCCAGAAGTGACAATTATAATCCGTTGTCATCTCTGCGGCAGAAAATTCAAGGCTACAGTGGACGAAGAGGAACTGGAGGGCTATATCTGGATGGAGGGTAACACTTATAGCGGAATCAATATGGATCATTGGTGCGACGAATGTGAAAGGGACGATCAACGACAAATCACAAAGGACTGGGGAGGGTAAAAATGAAAGACTACGACATCATAAAACTCAATCCCAGTTATGATGCAACAGACACAGGGGATTCGAGCTTTGGCCGTCTAGTACCATTCGGAACGCGGTTCGTAGTCGTGGAAACAAACGCCTCGTGGAGGAGCCGTAGAGATGCGTATTATGCAGAGCGCCGCGCATGGTGGGCAAATGATCCCAGGAATTGCAAAGAAGGGCGCAAATACGCGATCAGGGAAACACTTTACCGATACTATCTTGTACCACGGGCGAAAGCAAAGCAACAGTTGATCCGTATCACAGGGCATGTACGTGAGCAATGAAGCATCAAGAAACTTGAGTCCCACCCACTCAACTCTAAAGTCGTATAGGGACGTAAAGACAGTGAAAAAGACGTATTAGGGCGTGAAAAGCGGTGAAAAGCGTAGATTATGCTACGAAACATTGAGAAAAGGCAACAAACGATAGGCTCTAAAATACCAATGAACAAAGAAAAAACTGGTATTGAGCGTAGAAGGTAGTGAATAACTGCACAAGGGAGCAAGGAAAACAGGGAATCGGGGTGTCATCGCTAAAAAGAAAACAGGAAAAGACAGACAACGAACGTAGTGACTATTGTTTATTGCTGTGTTTTACCTTCAGGCATAAAGACAGTAGATAACGATGATAGAACACAAAGAAACGATACGTTATGGTAAAGTAAAAGTGCAAAAAACGCACTATTGCAAAGGTTGATAGGGAGGCACTCAAGTACGATACCAATGAACAAAGAGAAAACTGCACAGGAGAGCAGACGAGCATAATTGAGTACCTTGAGGCACTAAGACAGCACAGGGTGATAATAGAACACAGAAGAACGATACGTTATAGTCAAGTAGAATGCAATAAATGCACTATTGCATCAAATATTATATTGTACAAGACCCTGTGACTATTATGATTAAACCCAGTTTGACATAATACAAATATGATCCTATACGATTTAAAGTGACCAATGGGGTACAACTCCTGTGCAAAAACCATGCAATAGTGCATTTATTGCATTTAACTTGACAATAAGATGCAGTTCTATTGTAGTTTACAAGCACCCTGTGTTGTCCTTATGCCTCAAGGTACTCAATTATGCTTGTTTATGACCATTACCAGTCTTTATTGGTTGGTAAAATCAAGTTTACACTATTGCATGAGAACGCTATTTCCCTGTTTTCTATGCTTCTGTGCATTTTATGCCTTCATCCTCGCACAAGGTCACTACTTACCCGTTTTCTATCGCCCTGTGCAGTTTATGTATGCGAGTTTTCAGGACACATTGATCCACCGAATTTGACAAATCATAGCATCTGTGCTACGATATAATCAAAGTCTAAAGGAGGAAATTCCGTGAACGAAACCCGCGCTGAGAAAGCGCAACGGCTGGTGGACGAGGGTAACGTCGTAATGCTGAGCCTCTGTTCTCCATACCAGACCGCTCGTGTCCAGAGTGGCCACAGATTCTACTTCGTCACGCTCTATGCCGATGGCCACTTTTTCTGTACCTGCAAAGGGAGTGAATGGGGAGACGACCACTCCTACACCGACGACCTCTGCACTCACGCGCTCGCGGTCAAGCGGGCCGTGGAAAGGGACATACCCAAGGATACCGACCCGCCAAAGGAGGAGACGTGCAACAAGCCATAGAAGAGCTGAACAAGGCCCTAGCGCATCTGGTGAAAGCGAAGGCGAATATGGAAAAGAGGGATGAGTCAGGGGCTAACCAATGTGCCCACGCCAATCTGGAACAGGCCATCTACAGCACTAGGGCCACCCTGAAAAATATTAGATAAGAACAGGAGGAATGAAATGGGCTATATGCGACATCACGCGATTATTGTCACCTCGTTTGGTGAGGACTGGCTAGTGCCCGCACACCAGAAGGCAACAGCGATATTCCCGATTGTGAGTCCTATCTTGGAATCAGGAATGAATTATTATCTATCGTTCCTCATACCATGTGATGGAAGCAAAGAAGGTTGGTCTGCATCAGACGAAGGTGATGAACGAAGGGACAGATTCATTAATTGGCTTCGTGACCAAGAATACGATGATGGTTCTTCGTGTCTGACCTGGGCTGAGGTGCAATATGGAGATGAGGACGGAGAGCAAGTAGTTCTTCGCCATAGCAACTGATAGGAGAGAACATGAGGACAAACGAATGGTACAAATGCACCGCACGCGAGGCACAGGACGACCAGCCTCTTATGAGGGCAGCAGTGGCCGCGCAGTTCGCGGCACAACTCTTCGAGGCTTACATTAATGGCGTGATTCGTCACCTCAACAGTGCTCTTGCCGAAATCGACCGCATCGTCAAAAGCGCGATTGAAGACGGCGACGAGACATCAGCCACCTACGTTGCAGAGCGGATCATCCAAACCGTCACCTGGGCGGTCGCAAATGCACAGATCGGATACTTGGTCACTTCTGCGGCGGCACTCGACGAAGCGGCGAAGAAATTACCCAAGGAAACATAAGCGGAAAGGAAAAATCTGATGCCGAACCTGCAAGACTTGTTACACAATGCAGAGGGGCGCGTAAGGTGGGTCTCTGATTCACTCTATGCCTTGTTAGAGGCACTGGTGGAGGCACAGGAACACTATACTGTTCATCGTTCCTTCCTGAAGTTCGATACTTTCACCTGTGGTGAGTGTGGATTCTTCCGCGAGCATTCTGGTTGCAGAAGCGTAGACGATAGAGATGATGACGAATGGGCCAGCAGATTTTACTATACCGATCCAGAGAGTCCTGCTTGCAGGAACTTTGTGCAGTCTGGCGATACCCAAACCACTGCCCACAGCCTGTGTAAAGAACTTGCCGAAGCCAAAGCAGAATGTAGGTGGCTGATTACGAAGAATGACGAGGCCAAAGCAGAGTTGAAGAGGTGGCGTAACCGTTGGCTTTTGGCTATTGAGGAGCGTGATCGAGCGCAAGCCCAACTCGAAGCCCATATCCAGCGAAACACAAATGGTGGCGGTTTCACACAAGGAGCTTGGCGAACACGCGACATCAGGAGGCAAAATGAAGGAGAAGGATTGGATTAAAGTAATCGTCGTACTTCTGTTTGCAGCGACTCTGCTCCTAGTCTCACTGTATTGCTTCATTCTGGACAAAGGTGGAGAAACCATCCTCGACGGCCTACTCGCAGACGGATACGATGTAGTCATTGATCGTTCGATTCGGCCTGGAGAGGGACGTTACATAGTGCGGATTTGGCGTGACGGAGGCTGGGTGGCGGTAGAAAGATGAACGACCAAGCACAACTATGCTATGTGGAATTGCCCTTCGTGTGGTTCACGATGAATCTGCGTGAACAGTCAGGAGACGATTGGAATGATGTACCTTTCGAGCACAACGCTTGTCCTCCTTATTTGGGTTACGACCAAGATTGGGAAATCTTTCGGGTGGCCATCTTTGCCAATCCCTTCAAGCATCAATTGTTGACGCCAGACAGCGACTATTATAATAGCCCGTGGTCAGTCGATGACATAAATGCGGGCTTCGCGCCGTGGTTGAATCTGACTGACTTACATTGTCAGCCTCTAACGATAGCGAGTCTTATGGCAGGCACTACTTACGCCGATTTCAAAGAATTCGTTGCCCATTATGGGTTGTTCATCTGGCTCGACGAAGGCACTTTAGCCGAATTTGACAAATCATAGCATCTGTGCTATGATATGCTCACTAATCTAATCAAAGGAGGCGCAATGCAAACCCTAGACTTTGGTGCAATCATAGACAAAAACGAGGCTTGGTACGAGGACTACGATCTTACTTGCCCCTACTGTCACGGGGAAGGCGAATACGACTGTGATACTTGCGGTGGGGAGGGATCGGTCGAGTGCCCAGAGTGCGCGGGGTTTGGTATAGTAGCTGATCGAGAGTGTCAGGAGTGCGAAGGAATAGGGGATACTCTCTGTGAAGATTGTGACGATGAAGGTAAGATTTACTGCGAACAATGCTCCGATGGTCAATTTGAGGTCATGTGGAACACAGCCTACGAGGTCAAGGTCTGGGATGACTACCTGGATGTTGATCGAGATAGCCCTGAATGGCAGGAAGCCTATAAGCTGGCTTGGGATAATGGCTTCTGCCTGATCGAGCACGGGACTAAGCAATACCTCCTTATGGGTATGTGTGGGCAGGATTGCACTTGGCTGATCCACTACACCAGGTGGAAACTGCAAGGTTTCTTGGACTTGGAGGACTGCCAACAGTGCATCGGCTCTGGTGGCTATGTCTTCCTACGCGACCAGGAGAAAAGGCGCGAACTCTGTGAGTATATCAGGGGCAGACTCACACCACCAGAGGACTATGCTAGGAGTTACGCCTATGACATCGCCAAGATTGACCGTGCATACTTGGGTTAGAGCAACCGATCCCAACGGACATAGCATCATCGCCGAGGACAACCACGACGGCACGTTTACTACTTGGGGCTATGGGGCTATTGGAAGAACTGGTGAGCCATTACCAGGAGTCACTATCTCACCCATAACGAAGAAAGACAAAAGCGAAATAGAACGACTGGAAAAGCTGTTGGCAAAGGCCAAGGAGCGCAGCCAAGCATGGTGCGATTGCTACCGGATAGCGAAAGAGAGGATACCTTGACTGATCGACTCGACGTTGGCGACGGAGACAGTATCCCGATGACCATTGTTGCCATTCAACCAGGAGACTACATCTGCAGCCAATTAGCCCCACATATCGTCGGTCGTGTAGTGCGACGTGGCATTGTGACCCGCTATCCCGCATTCATCATTGAGGACTACAGGGGCGTTCTAGCTGTGATTTTGGAATCGGATACGGTGATTCTTGGTTTAGGCGATATGCAGAACTTAGAACAACGCATAAGTGACGAATTTGACAATTCATAGCACTTGTGCTACGATATAGTCAGGAAGACCTGGACAAGCCTGCCGATGTTTGTGCGTTGAACTTGTACTTGACCGATACTCACCTTATGCTCTAGATGGGGGGTGACTATCGAGAAAAAGGAAGCTCATCCCTTCTTACAAGTCCTAGAGTAAACGCGGTGATTCCCAGACCAGGACTGGCAAACTGTGGGGCAGGCAAGTTTACCACCTCACTACAGGAGGAAAGATGAAACGTCCCATCTGTGTCAAATGTGAGACAGAGTTCCAGCAAATCAAAACAGGGATAGCAGTGGTAGATATGTTCTCATCGCCTCCAAAGCCATACCAGATATGGTTAGCCGACTTGTTTGAGTGTCCTGTTTGCAAAGCACAGATCGTGAGCGGATTTGCGGACAGGCCATTGGTACAACATTTCGAGGCTAATCTCAAGCATTGGCTCCAGTTATGGAAAGCTGGTGATGGTTTTCAAGTCTTCAATTATGAACGCACAGACGAGTAGTTGGCAAGGAGAAAACGACATGCATGAGAACGTACTGGCAGTCATTGTGACCGTTGCGATTATTGCAGGTCTCTACGCCTTCATCGCCGTGGTCAGGTGGGCCAACCGTTAGCCCCGCCAGCGAGTGGTTTCGCAGACATGCTTCAGGGCAATAAGGAACTCTGTCGTCGTTTGCATCAGCAAGCAGTGGCCTCGGAGCAACCCTCAAAGCCGCTGGTGGATGAGCTGGCGATCTTACCAGTGGATGATGAGACAGGCGATGCCCTGCATCATGGTAGGCAAATCTACGACCGCTACCAGAAGGAGGTGGGCGATGAAGAAGTGTAGGACATGCAGCTCCCTACAGGGTCATTGTCACGTCGCTGGTGTCTTGCCTCTTGACGGGGGAACTTTCGGTTGTAGCGAGGGCAATGACAAGCGCAAGCCTCTGCTGGTGGACGAGCTGGCGGAGGCACTCTACTGGTTGCTCAATCTGCATCACAACGTGAGTAAAGCGGGCAATGATCCAGAGACGGGGCAGCCTTATCCAGTAACAGCCGAGGAATGGAAGGCTGCGATTGACGAGGGGATGCGGGTTCACGCCCGCTACAAGAAGGAGGTGGGCGATGCCTAGTCTGCGAGAACTGTTCGAGCAGCATGATCCGGAAGAGATTGTTTCTCCCAGCAAGTTCGCTACCTGGGCCTACAACTTACTGGAGGCAATAGTGGAAGAACTAGAGGCACAGCGTCCGCCGCAAGTTGATGCACGCATAGTCGCGTTGACCGCTGATCGGGACAGTTGGGAGCGGCAATGCCGGAACGCCGAGCGGGGGCTTGCTGAGGCCAAGGAGACTGTGGAGAGGCTGCGCAAGGAAAGCAACCTTGAGATGGCAGCGAGGATGATGGGGAAGCCGCTTAGTCCAGAGCTTGAGGCTCGCTTCGAGGAACTCAAGGCCGACGCCAGGATAGGCGAGTTGGTGCGGGGGATGCGGCCATGGTCGCGACTTGCACGGGGCTGGGGCGCAGATACGTTTTGGGTAGACATGGTTCCGTCGCCACTAACCCAGAGATTGATTTCTGGATCTGATTGGAGGCGGATTCCTGGACTATATCTCACCCCTGCGACTGCCCTGCGTGCGATTCAGAAGGAGGTGGGCGATGGCAAAGCCGACATTCTGGGAAGGCGTTCGGTGCATCGCCATACTCCTGGCCCTGCAAGCATTCCTGTGGGCATTGGACGTGTGGATGTGAAGGAGCAAATGAAATGAAAAGCGCATGTGCAGTCAACTACTCTCATAATGGTGACTTCTTCAACGTCATGGTACACAGAGGAGGTGATTATGGCCCAGACTCACAGTGCGAGTTGTGTCCTCTCACCAAGGAAGAGGCATGGCTGGTCGCTCTCTGGGCTGAGGAAGTGCTTGATGACAAAACTCATCGCTTTACGACAATCGCGCCTTGGGGGTGGACTATCTTCCTTCCTGAGCGAGAGGTAAACGAAAGGCCATTAGAAAAGCCTGTGATCGAGCATTTAGTAGAAGCCATAAGCCGCCATCCTTCTGCAGAGAGCGATCCAGATGTCATCGATGCCATCAACGCCGTGGAAGATGCCCTGAAACAACATTTGGAGGTTATTGATGCCAGCACCGACTGACCGGAACGCCCGCATCGCGTTGGCGAAGGGGTGGACGTGGCACAAGCATGACTTTTTTCTGGCTCCCGATTTCGGCAATCTGCCAGAACTTAGAACTCATTGGCTCGATTCCCAAGGCGAGCCTGTAATGCTCCCCGACTTTGTGGGCACGCTGGAGGGCGTAGCGGGGATGATGCGAGAGTTGCATGAAGCTGGTAGGCGGTGTTCTTGGAGCTACAACATCCACACACACAAGTACATTTGCATAGAAGATACGGAGTTTTTCGATGATGAGCTGATTGCGGAATCGTCCGAAGACCGCCCTGGCGACTGCGTGGGCGACGCTTACATGAGCGTGTTCGAGAAGGAGGGTGTCAATGGCGACTGAACGCATTTGCTACCACGAACGGCTGAGGCCGACGGAATGGAATCAAAGCAAACCAGAGCCGTGCAAGATGGTAGCCCATGCTGTCCCACGAGGATATATCGAGTGGTATTGCCCCATCTGCGATTGGGGATGGAACTCGCCAGATGAGCCTGAACAAGCAATGAGATGTGCGATAAAGAAAGCAGCACAGGCCGTGTTTGGGAAGGAGGCCGCCGATGCCAGCATCGAAGCACTCAGTTGAGAGTGATCTAACCAAGTAAGGAGAGAATCAATGCCTACTTATAAGCGTATATCTAAAGACACAGATCAGGGCCTCATCCTAGAATGCTCTTGTGGATTGAGCGAGCACCAGATAGATCTTCTCTACTGGGCTGACGACGAAGACGCGGAATTGTATCTCAGTCCCCATCTCTGTCCCTTCCCTTTCTGGATGCGTCTGTGGCTCGGCGTCAAATATGTCCTGGGCTACCGGAGCCAGTATGGGGACTACGCGGAGCTGGTGCTTTTCAAAAGGGACGTGATGGAACTTTGCGATTTCCTAGAAGGGTTCCTCAAGACCGAATGACGAGTGTCGGGAAAGCCTCCGTAATTGGGCTTGACAGCTCGGAGAGACGAGCACCGTACCCAGATTGCACCCAAAGGAGGAACACGAATGAGTATGTATAATTTGCTGTTTGGTCAGAATCCAGTCAGTGGCATCATTCTAGCCACACTGGGGCTGACCGAGGGAGACTGTGGCCGCTTTCGGGATGCCTTCATTTCAGAAGGCAAGATCGCAGTCTATACTCGTCTGGGAGGTGGCAACCGAGAATGTTACTGTGAGACGGAGAAGGAACACGCTGAGGGTGGTTGCTATGGCCCTGTAATTGAGTGCCTGCAAGCACACTCTCAATATCTCTATGATAAAGACGACGACTTTGACTCTACGTATGCAACATTCTGGTTCCGCTTTCCTGACAAATACAATGACCTACTACAACTACTAGAGGGGAAAGATTTATTTGATCCTGACAAGAGATGGAAGGAAAAGCTAGAGGCCGTTAGGAACTCATCCGCCGAAGAGCTGAAGCAGCAGTATCCTGAAGTCATTGAGATACTGGATCAAATCAGCAGCGTTCTCCATAGTGGCAACTGAGCGCGACGAGGACGGTAGAAGGAGACTGCACCCAAATTGGGTACGGTTGCACCTAAAGGAGGAGCGATGCCGAGACTGAGTGAGAGATTACCCAAACTAACCGTTACACTTACTCAAGATGCGTTCATGGAATGGCTCAAGGAGCTAGCTGGGTATGTGGAAGTCATTGACAAACGAGAGTTAGCAGAGACCCACCGCCTGGAGGGGCAACTAAAGCAGCTTTCGGAGCGACTCGACATCCTGGAGGGCAAACGCACGGGGCAAGCCCCAGTTGACCGCCAGCTCGTGGAAGAAGCACTAGAAGAGGGATTACAGGTGAGGAGAAAACTTGCGAGTGGTTCGTGGGAACCACATCACCTTGTGCGTCTAGTTGATCTCCTGCGTCGCGCCCTGGAAGGAGACTCGGATGACTCTGGATGAGGCCAAGGCCGCTATCGAGACTCTGCCCAGCGTCCACGAGGTATCCGTCTTCGTAGTCCGCGACGACCTCGCCAAGCCAGAGTATGTGCGTTTCAACATCTACTGCACCAATCCTGACCTCTTGCCAGAGGAGACGCTGCGAGACATCCAAGAGAACTTGACACGAGATTTGGATTGTATGGTATTCGTTAACCTGAAATTTGACAAATCATAGTGATTGTGCTACAATGATGGAAACTAAACCTTGATGGCCATAAGGAAGGAAAAGATTCATGGAATTAATTAAGGTAGACCTGGTGGATAAGAATGGGCGTGAACATCAATTGCTGGTGCGCCCTTTCCAGAATGATCTTGGTGAGATAGTCATATTAGGCATAGACATACTTTATCGTGACACACCAAACATCCGCTCCTGTTGGGAAGGTAATACCAAGATTGAGGTTACTGCTATTATCG
>Ga0307378_10004917_pt1 | contig 18813 bp, 16 predicted proteins | sample UN1MG_FD_202238 | JGI IMG/M metagenome (GOLD analysis project Ga0307378, IMG submission 202238) | Soil microbial communities from Risofladan, Vaasa, Finland - UN-1 | ecosystem: Environmental > Terrestrial > Soil > Coastal area > Acid sulfate soil | place: Finland: Risofladan, Vaasa | collected... | reverse complement strand
AGCTAAAAGGCCTATAAAGGTTAAAGATGACCATCCCTGGAAAAATAGCGGGGTAGAACCTAACTTCACTTACGAAGAAAGTGATAGGGAACTCGTTGCCGCTATCTATGACCCCAAAGGTTGGGAATAGATAGCATTCTGCCAGGGGTGCACTTTTGCCAGGGGATACCCTTTTCCCTTGGCAGATTCCTGATGGTATGAGTTAGCTTGATTTAAACTAATCCGCCTTTAGAGAAGGCTGACGAGGTTTTTTGTTTCCTCCATGTTTTATTATCATTTTTGACCTTAAAGGTGACATTTTCACTGACGAATTTACTCCCTTTAGGGTGACATTTTCACTGACTATTGACACCCCTCATCATACTATTTAATATAAAACCGAAAGTTATTTTTTATTATTTATATTTAGGTTTCATTATAGATTTTTTTATAATAATGATAAGAGTATATAAACATATTTTATTCCAAAGGATGATTTTATGGAAATTTTTAGGAGGACAAGTTTTTGCTGGGTTTTTATGCTAGTATTATTAATTATTATAGTAAAGCCTTTGTTTGTTTTAGCTGATAATTCAACTCTTTCTGAGTCTGAATTAGTTATTCTTGGTCAAAAATATAGTGTTAATCAGGAATATGAAAAGGTAGTTGACGTTTACGAAAAATTACTGACCATTTACCCTGATACCAGGAATGAAGCAGTCTATAGGGAGTTAGCAGATGTATATGAAACAAGATTGCTTTTATTTAAAAATGCCTTTGATATTTATGAGAGGTACTTAAAATACTTTCCAAATGGGAGGTTAAGAAAGCAATTTGAAACAAAAAGGGATTTTCTAAAAAAACAGGAAGTAAATTGGGATCTTTTAAAACAATATCGATTTATACAGAAGACATATTATGATCGGGAACCAGCTAAAAATCTTCAGATGATGGAAGAATTATTAAAGGATAATCCAGATACATTTTTATCTCCAGATATTTATTCATGGCTTTCCTGGGAATATCACACTCTTGGTAACTTAAAGGAAGCGCGATATGCTGTTGAAAAATATATAGATACCTTTCCTGAAAATGGTAAATCTGTTACAGAAGAGATTAGTGCCTACGAAAATTATGTAGTTATCCTAACAAGATTACACAGGTTTGCAAAAGCTTTTGATGTACTTGCTATGGTCTATGAAAAAGAACCTGAAAGATTTACTAATTACGGGAAGAAAGTAAGTACGGTAAAAAAAGAAAGACTTTTATGGTATGGGGTTGTAATTGCCTATCTCTATATAATATTAGTAACAATTATCAGTTTACTATTAAAACCCTGGCTAGAAAAAAACTTTAATTTAAAATTAAAACATCTTCTTAAAGGATCTATCTTAATCATTATCTTGACAATAATACCTATGTTAATTGTTGACCATATTGGATATGGAGTGTTCTATACGTTTCCTACACTTGCTCTAGCAGGTATAATATCAATGTTTCTGATTAATTTACTTTCACCACTTTCTTATAGATATAATAAGAGAATATATATTGTTATATCTATATTGTTAATTGTTGCTGTGGTATTTGTTTCATTTTACAAATGGGATAATTTATCTGTTTTTTATATGCCTTTAGGTAGTTGATTTGTTTATATAATCTTTTAATAATTGGGAAATAGTAAAATAATTATAAAGGGAGATGACTTCATATGTTAGAAAAAAGAAAAGGAAAGATACTTAAAGTTAGAATGGGTTATAATGCTAATTCAAGTTCGATATCTACCATAGTTACTGTCTTTCTGTGGGGAGCGACAGCATCTGTTACTATAATAAATACCATTTCTGCTTTAGTTTTTGCCAATAATGCTAAGGGAGACGAAGGAGAAGAAGATAAAAAATGAAACCAAAGAATGTAGATAAAGTTCGTTATGAATATTTTGGTGGAATAGCCGAAGTTGATGACCCTCCTACGTTAGCTTTTGTGGATAAAACCTACATGAAAGAGCTTGGATACAAAAATTCACTCTTATGGGACGGAGAAGATAAATACCTTTCAGCGCCAACTGAAGTGCATTTTTCTATTACTAATAAATGTCCACTGGATTGTAGTTATTGCGCTGCTGATTCTGGAGAAGCCCTTTCCCAGGAATTGACGACAGCAGAACTAAAGGAAGCAATAGATGTCTTGGTAGAGATGAATGTTTTCCATGTAGCTCTTGGCGGTGGGGAGATATTCGAGAGAAGTGACGCCATCGAAATTGCTGAGTACTGTCGAACAAAGGGAATTGTACCAAATTGTACAATTAATGGATATTATATGAACCCAGATTTAGCTCAACAATGTCGTATATTTGGACAGATTAATGTCAGTCTTGATGGCATTGGTGAAAATTATAATATTAACCGTGACACAACAAATATTTTTAATAAAGCTGATAAAGCTATTAGAATGCTGGTTGAAGCAGGTAATTCTGTGGGTATAAATACTGTTATTACAAGAAAGAATTTTGATTTATTAGAAGAAGTAGTTCAGTATGCAGATAAATTAAATTTAAAAGAGGTACTATTTTTAAGGTTAAAACCAGCTGGTCGAGGGAGAGATGTTTATGTTCGATATTGTACAACTCATAAACAAAATAAAGAATTTTTTCCTCGCTTGTTAAAATGGGCTGAAAAATATAGCCCTAATCTTCAGATCGATTGTTCACTAGTACCACATATTTGTTACCATGAACCTTCTAAGGAAATTATGAATCTTTTTGGGATAGAGGGGTGTACGGGCGCGAATGTTTTGCTGGGGGTTAGACCTGACGGCTATATCAATGCCTGTAGTCACTATCCTGAATATTATCAAAATATTTTTCAACTCCCTGAGATGTGGAATAAAGATCAGCATTTTACCTTATTTAGAGAGAGAGAGATTACTGATGTAAGTTGTACTGAGTGTTCATATTTTTCTATTTGCCGTGGTGGTTGTCCTTTGTTTTCTCTGTTTCTCAAGGATGATTTTAATGTACCGGATCCCGAATGTCCTGTACTATTAGAGAAGAAAGAACAGAAGGTGGAGTTATTGTGAAAGTTATGAGAGAGGTTTCTGGAATGAAGAGCCAAGTAATTTTGATTGTTATATCATTAGCAGTTTTATTAGCGGGTGGGTATTTTTACTATACTAATATACCGCAAGATAGTGAATTAATAGTTCCACCTGTAGTCAAGGATATATCTAATAATCAAGTTAGAATAGTGTGGGAGACTACTGAACCTGTAATTGGCGCTTTATATTATATGGAAGAAGGCGGAATAAGGGAAACTGAACTTAAAGAAGATGAAAAAAAGACATATCATAGTATATTATTAAACAATCTTCAACGTGATACTATTTATAATTATAGATTGTCAAACAGTAGTGATGTTTACTATAGTTTCAAAACACCTCCAGTTGAGAAAGCATTTCGTTTACTTGTTTTTCAGAGAGACGATTTTTTGGGAGCAAGTTGGGTGGATAAGTTTATAGAGACTGCCAATACACAACTACCAGAATTTGCTGTTGTAGCTGGTAAATCTACAGGCGATTATATAGAAAAGGAAAGAAAATTTTTGCAAGAACTTAGTAAAAACACCCTGGGGTTGCCGGTTTATGTAATTCCTGATTCGGAAACTTTAGGTTCAGCTAAAAATATGGAAAGGTTTACGAGTCATAAGAAAAACGGAACTGATTTTTATTTTGACTTTGGAAATTCACGTTTTATTATCTTGGGGCCGGAAGTTATAAATGAGACAGCCTCTATTGATGATAGAATAGAATGGCTGGAAGAAGTCGTTACAAGTAGTGGTTCATCATTAAAACATCAATTTGTTCTATTGGCACATTACAATATGAATCAAAGCATAAATCAAGAAGAAACTCTTATTTCGTTTTTAGATAGTATGGTTGCTGACGAAAAAATAACTGGAATTTTTAATGTGGACGATAGTAGCGACATAGGACTTACTAGTAACGAAAAGATATATAGAATTAAGAATAATTTTATGGTTATTGATATAGATGGAGAAGGTGTAACAGGACAAACTGGTAATTATCAATCTTCTGAGATGAATGAACTAGTTATTAAAGATTTTCCTGAAGCCGTAAAACGAAGTTGTGTATACTGTCGCAAACTATTAGAGACCGAAAAATATGAGGAAAGTATTCAATGGTATAGGGATTTTATAGATGATTTTGGCGAAGAGTATATGGTAGATGATTCACAATTTGAAATAGCTAATATTTATGACCGATATTTATATAATTATGGAAAAGCTATCGAAGAATATAAAATCTTGCTAAATAATTATCCGGAAAGCAGGAAAATACGACAGGTTAAACATAGAATTGAGTATTTAGAGGATCATTCTGATTATAATTATAAACCACTTGAAATCTTTGATAAAGCTAAAATGGAAACATATCAGCAAGATAAAACAAAGGCTATTCAAGGGGTTGAGTCAATTTTGGAAGAGTATCCTGGGTCAAGTCTTGAACCGCAGATACTTAACTGGTTGGGAATGACTTTCTCTGAAGAGGATTTAGAAAAATCATCATTTTATCTTAAAAGTGTAATTGATGGTGACTATGAGGAAGAATACAAAACAGACGCTTTGATAGCCCTTGGTGATACTTTGTATGCACATATGAAATATGAAGAAGCTATAGAGACATATCAAAAGGCGGAAAATGATGAAATAAGTGCTTCATTAGAGGGAAAATTATATAGAAGTATAAGAAATATGGGTAGAGAATCACTTAAAAAGTTGTCTATTGCTATTATAATTATTTTCTTTGCTTTAGCTATTTTTGTAAAACCACGCCTATTTAAGAAAGGCGAGGTAAAATTAGCTGGTATTCTGGCATTGATATACTTTCTTATAGGTCTAATCTGCTGGAGAATATCCTACACTAATTATCCGACATTAATTATGTTTATTCTGGCGCTTTCTGTAACAGGGGCTATGGTTCCAATGGTTATGTCAGCTATAAAACGAAAAATATTTAAGGGCCTTTCTACCTTATGGGAGAGAGTAATTGTAGCACTGCTTACTATTTTGTTTAGTTTATCTATTATATATATGGTTATTTATATATATAAGGTTCATTATTTAGTAGCTTTCCGTCTATAATATATGGGGGTGTAAGACTGATGAAAGTCACCAGATGGATTTTGATAATTGCTATTCCAATTGTAATTCTATTTATTCTGTTCTCTGGAACAGGTGAAAAAGTGTTAACAGCAGGAGAATATGTTCCGGATTTTAGATTAACTGATTTAAGCGGGGACTATTTTTTCTTAAATAATTATCGCGGTAAGGTGATTTTATTAAATTTTTCAGCTACATGGTGTACTTACTGTCTGGAGGAACTCCCTTATTTAGAAGATTTAAAGCAGAAATATAGTAAGCGGGGATTAATAGTTGCTTCTGTATTTAAAGATCATAATAATATTAATCTGATTAGAGATATAAAAGAAAAAAACCAGTTAACCTTTCCTGTTCTAACGGACAGGGAAGGTGGGGTTTTTAATAGGTTTGGAGTTCGCGCCCTTCCCTGTACAATAATAATCGATCGTAGCTCCAGTATCCGATATATTCATACCGGTTTTCTGTTTGATGATCTACAAAAATATGAACGTGAAATAAGTAGCTTACTTTAGGGAGAGAGTGATTAAAGATGATTAAAAAACTATGGCTAATGCGTTCTTTTAAACAAATTTGTTTGTTAGGATTAGTAATAATTCTAGGATTTCTTATCTCAGAAACAATTGTATCTGCTGGTAATTTTGTAATTGCTCCTTATTTAAGAAATGTCACCTCAGAGAGTGCGGTAATCTCCTGGGAACTTCCTGAAGCGGAATCAGGATATTTATATTATGGGACTTCCCGAGAAGAATATCAGCATAAAAAAGAGCTTAAAGCTAACAAATATCATCTGGTCCAGTTGAATAATTTAAAAGCGGATACTATGTATTACTATATGGTTAAAACAGATAATTATTCAACTCCAAAAGGAGATTATAACCACTTTTTTAGAACAGTTGGGACTGGTAGGGTACCATTTACTTTTGCTGTATTGGGAGATACTAGTTCAGGAAAAGACGGGTTTGATTTTGACCATAAAAGAGTTATTAATTCTATTATGGATTATACCTTTCCAGAGTTTGTGATCCTGTCAGGAGATTTAGTGATGGATGGTCAAAGGGAGAGCGACTGGTTGAGTTTTTTTAAAGTAGAAGAGGAACTGCTTAGTCATACACCAATTTATGCTTCCAGGGGAAATAATGAGGAATATGGCAAAGAATATTTTGATAAATATTTTCAAAAGCCAGGAGAGCCATCATGGTATTCCTTTAATTATGCTGGTAATCATTTTATAGCTTTGAATATTTTAAAAGGGCAGGGTCAGAAATATTATGATAGCTTTCGTCCTGGAAGTGAACAATTTACATGGTTATTAGAAGATTTACAGTCAGAAGATAATAAAAATGCCGCATTCACATTTGTCTTTTTTCATGCCCCTGTTTTTCCCCCTCAGGGAGATACTAGTCAGGTACTGGAAGAACTCTTACACCCTTTGTTTGTAAGATATAGAGTTGATATGGTTTTTAATGGAACACATACCTTTTCTAGAGCAGAGAAGGATGGGATAGCCTATTATATATCAGGAGGTGGAGGAGCTGAATTATTTCGTAATCCCCTTATAGATCGTCCTGAAATTAAGGAAACAGAATACTTTTTGCATCATTTGCGTGTACGTGTGAATTATCCAGTAATAACAGTCGAAGCTGTTGATACAAATGGTAATACTTTTTCTTCTTACCGTTACTGGGATCCTGAAGCAGATGACAAAGATAAAGGGACAACATCTTTTTCAACTGTAGATAAAGAGAAGGTTGAAACTATACTGGAGGGTAAAAGTAAGCAGGGAACTATACCTGTTACTGTGTTTTCTATGCCGAATTGTGGTTACTGTGATAGATTATTAGATAGAGATTTACCGGAGTTGGAAAGAAAGACTGGAATCAATTTAGAGGTAAATTATTTATCATTAGATCAGGCGGATAATTTTGAAACAATAGTATATATTGAAGAGTCGTTGAATGATAGGGATAATGAGTTACCGGCAGTATTAATTGGCAGGAATCTATTGGGAGGAGAAAAAGAGATTAAGGCAAATTTAGAAGATGTGCTTTTAAGTGTAGCGTCTTCAGATCCTGAAATGGAGAAAAATATTTTGGAGAATAAAAATACTAATTCTCTTGAGTTTAGTGAATCTATTAAAGAACGGTTTGTCTCTATCAAGATGTTACCTGTAATATCTGCGGGACTGCTTGATGGAATAAATCCTTGTGCCTTTACAGCTATTATATTTCTTCTATTATATTTAGTTTATATTGGTAAAAACAAGAAAGAAATTTTGCTGGGTGGAATTGGGTTTACTTTGGGTGTTTTTATCACCTATATGCTGATAGGTTTTGGACTATCTGAATTGTTGTCATCACTTTCAGTTTATAGTTATATTTCTAATACAATTAAATATTTAACACTTATCTTCGTTATTGTTCTGGGTATCTATAATCTATATGATTTTTACTTATGCCGAAAAGGAAAAGAAAAAGAGATGAAATTACAGTTACCAAAATTTTTAAAACTAAAAATTCATAAACATATCAGAAGTAAAGTGAGGAGTCCTCACCTGGTGGTTGCATCACTTGTATTAGGTTTTTTTGTATCAGCCTTTGAATTGGCATGTACGGGGCAGGTATATATTCCTACAATAATCTATATGCTTGACATATCAGCAGAGAGGGTTAGAGCTTTTGCTTATCTTACTTTATATAATCTGGCATTTATCTTTCCGCTAGTCATAGTATTTATCGCTGTTTATTTTGGTTTAAGTGAAGATTCAGTTAAGAAATATATGCAAAAGAATTTGGCATTAGTAAAACTTGGAACAGCATTATTGTTTTTTGGCTTAGGAGCTGCTATCCTATTTTTTGGATAGAAAAGACGCAGTGAGGATCTTTACCAGGTCGTAATAAATATAAAAACTTTTATAAATTGCTTAAATAAGTTAGTATAAATAATATAAATTTTTCAAGGATGGTGTTTATAATGATAGAAATAATATTTTTTCTTCTAACTACCCCACTAAAGTTTACACTAACAAAATTTTTAAATGAATTATAAAAAAATATTTGACAAAAAGGATTATCTTGTTGTAAAATCAAACTAACTGCAATCGAATGCATAACTATAAAACAGAATTAACCCAGTGGATTTTGGAAAAACCAAACTATTACTGGTAAGTGTAGTTCTGATGAGAGTTTCTTTAATATTCTTTCAAAAAAAAGAGATTAAAGGTGGTGATTTTATCGAAGAGATTGGAGATAATTTTAATGATTTTGAATTACAGTTGATTTGTGAAATCAGGTATTAAGTATTAATCAAAATTAAGAAGGAGGTAATAAATGATGAAAAGGTTAGAGTTTCGGAAAACAATATTAGTGACTTTTTGTGTAATATTATTTGTACTTGCCTTAGGAAGCATAGTCTATGCAGTTGAGGAAAATTGGGATGAAATCATTGCTAAAGCAAAAGAAGAAGGAAAAGTAGTTACATATAATACTTCGGGAAGAATGGCCGAGGCAGGAGATGCTTTTGAGAAGAAGTATGGAATTAAGGTGGAGTCCCTCAAGATCAGAGATTCAGAGATTACTGAAAGGATTATAAGGGAAAAACAGGCGGGAATTAATGAGGTGGACTTAATAATGTCTGAAGATATAATTGGGGTTAATAAACAGATGATTCCTGCTGGTTATGTTTCAAGTTACCTTCCCAGTACTCATCAAGATATCATACTCGAAGGGTATCGAGACCCTCTGGTCTTTTTGCTCCAGGGTCGTACCTTAGGTTATAACAGTGAGGAGTATGCTGAGACTCCAATTGAAAGTCTCTGGGAACTGACCACTAAAGAATGGGAAGGTAGATTTTTCTTGTCGGATCCTGAAACCACCCCAACAGCGATAGCTTTTTGGGTTGAGATAGTAATGCGACCAGATGAAATGGCTGCTGAATATGAGAGATTTTTTGGTAAACCAATTGAGCTGACCACACCTAATGCAGGTTGGGAGTTCATTAAAAGATTGGCTGAGAATAAACCTGTAACATTAAAATCTTGTGGTGAAACAGCAGAGGCTGTTGGTGCCCGTGGTCAAAAAAATTCTCCCATTGGTTTGTATGCAACAGGTAAACATAGACCCGAGCTTCTTGAAACTTTGAATTTAGCTTTAAAGCCTTGTATAGATGTAAAACCAGTTATAGGATATATGTATCCTGCTTATATTCTACAAGTTGCTAATGCCCCTCATCCTAATGCAGCAAAACTCTTTACTCAATTCCTCTTAGAGGAAGCGGGTGCTCGGGCCTGGACAACAGATCCTGCATGTTTCTCTACTAATCCTAATGTTTCCAGTTTTCCCGTCACCCCTGTTGATGGTTTAAACCCTATTGGTGGTATAAGGGAGTGGGCTAAAGTTACCTGGCCACTTAACTCAGAAAATACAGTTCGCTATTCCAGAGACGTGATTGATTTTTGGGTTCGCTATCGCAAATAAGTTTATTTGGAATTAGGGAGAAGGATTGAAATCTATTATTCTTCTCCCTAATATTTCTTTTTTAGATTAACCCGGCAGGAGATATTGAAAAGATGAAGTTTCAACAAAGAGAGGTAGAATTCCTATTTTTAGAGAGAAATTGGAATCGGGTTCGAAGGATTATAGCGAATCCACCATTGACACTAAGTATTGTATTACTCATCCTTCTTATATATTTGGTTATTGCCCCCCTTTTTAGTATGGTTGAATCAGCTTTGACTTTAAGTGATCGTGATAGTATTTATGTTGTTGGGGAACAAGTAGGAGATTTTACTAATTATTATTTAAAAAGAACATTCGTTGGCAATATGAGTGATATTCTTTTCTACAAACCACTAAGAAATACTTTAATGGTTAATTTTACTATGTCAATCCTTGCCCTTTTTATTGGGAGTATACTTGCCTGGTTAGTGGTTAGAACAGACTTACTATTTAAACGAATTATCGCTAATCTGGCCATTATTCCTTATGTTCTTCCTTCATGGACATTAGCTTTGGCTTGGATTACAGTTTTTAAGAATCGCAGATTAGGTGGGGTTTCTGGTATATTAGAGTATCTTGGTATTAATCTTCCTGATTGGATATCTTTTGGTCCAGTAGCCATTATTATCGTAATGGCATTGCATTATTATGCATTTAGCTTTTTACTTATTGGGAGTGCTCTGCGGAGTTTAGATCCCACTTTAGAAGAAGCAGCTTTAGTTTTGGGAGCCAATCGGCGAGTTACAATACGGAGGATTATTTTTGCATTAATTACTCCAGCAATATTTTCTGCTTGGCTACTGACTATTTCTCGTGGTATAGGAACATTTGCTGCTCCATGCCTATTAGGAACACCGGTAAATTATCATTTACTTTCTACTAAATTGTATTCTAATTTGTTAACCGGGAGTCCTGGAGTTTCCTATATAATTGCAGTAGTGATGATAGCTCTTTCCTCATTGTTTATCTTTCTAAACCAGAGAATAATTGGTAAGCGTAAGAGCTATGTAACAGTTACCGGTAAGGCTTTTCAGCCTAAGTTAGTCGCTTTAAAAAAGTGGCGTTATTTGGTCACTAGTCTAGTAATTATATTTCTGATTTTAGTGGTATTTCTACCGATCTTTGTTTTAGGAATTGAAACTGTAATGAAAGTTAAAGGCAACTATAGCTTTTCTAATTTTACCTTGCATTCTTGGTTAGGGAAATCAGACCCAAATATCGCTTATGGTGATCCAGGTATTCTTAGAAATCCTTATGTTTTAGGTGCTCTCTGGAATAGTATCAAATTAGGAGTATCTGTTGCATTTTTCTGTGGTATTTCTGGATTACTAATCGGGTATACGGTTGTTCGATTGAGAGGTAGTAAATTATCTACAATTTTGGATCAAATCTCTTTTATTCCTTATCTCATTCCCAGTATTGCTTTTGGAGCAATTTATCTTTCACTTTTTGCTCAACCTCGTGGCTTTATCCCGAGCCTTTATGGAACATTTACTTTACTTATCTTGGTTACCACAGTAAAGAATCTTCCTTTTGCTACACGTGCAGGGATAAGTGGAATGATGCAGTTAGGTCATGAAATTGAGGAAGCCGGAATTATTGCGGGGGCGAGCTGGTTTACTAGAATGCGCCGATTGATATTTCCTCTTCAGAGTAATAATATAACCAGTGGGATGCAATTACCTTTTATTACTGCTATGCGTGAATTAAGTTTATTAGTGATACTTATAACCCCTAAAACAAGGTTGCTTACCACAGTCACTTTTAAATATACAGATTACAATAATTACTCTATGGCAAATGCTGTTCTTTTATTAAATATTTTTGTTATTCTAGCAATAATGTATTTGCTTCGGAAATTTACTGGGAGTGATTTAGCCAAAGGATTGGGAGGCCAATAATTATGTCTGATATTATATTAGAGGGCGTCACCAAGTGTTGGGGTGAGGTTACTGCTGTTGATGATTTGAATTTAACTATTCCAGATGGTAGTTTTATGTGTTTATTAGGACCATCGGGTTGTGGTAAGACGACTACTTTGCGTATGATAGCCGGATTAGAGGAGCCAGATAAAGGAAGAATATTGATGGATAATAAGGTAGTTTATTGTTCTAAGCGTTGTTTATCTTTAGAGCCCAATAAAAGGAATATAGGGTTAATCTTTCAAAGTTATGCCCTTTGGCCTCATATGACAGTATTCCAGAATATCGCTTTTGGATTAGAGATGCAGAATATGGATAAAAAAAGTATTGCTAATCAAGTAAAGGATGTTTCTAAATGGATGAAGATAGATAATCTATTAAAACGTTACCCCTCAGAACTGAGTGGTGGGCAACAGCAAAGGGCAGCTTTAGCTCGAAGTTTAGCACCTAAACCGAGTTGTATATTAATGGATGAGCCTTTGAGTAATCTTGATGCCAAACTACGGATTGAGATGCGGATAGAACTTAAACGACTATACAGTGAAATAAAGCAGACTATACTTTATGTAACTCATGATCAAGTGGAAGCCTTATCTTTAGGAACTCATTTAGTAGTAATGAATGAGGGAAGGTTACGACAGATTGGTGAACCCTTACAAGTTTATACTTATCCCAACGATTTGTTTGTGGCGGAATTTGTGGGGAGTCATGCAATTAATATGTTAGAGGGAATCATTACCCGGGAAAAAGAGAGGAAGATTGTAAAGTGTGGTGAACTTTCCTTCTTGTTGGGGCAGACAGAGGAAATTAGCGATGGACAGAAGGTGAGAGTTGCTATTCGCCCAGAGGATGTAATATTAAATTCTTCTGAACCTGTCGACTCCTCGAAGTTTACAGTATATTCTGTTCAACCAACAGGGCCAGATATATTAGTCCGAGTTCGTCGGGGAGATATCTTTCTTACAGCAAGGCAGATTGAACGTACTATTTTAGCTTTAGAAACAGAGGTAGATGTGAGTTTCCAGCCAGGGCGATTATTTCTATTTGATGAAAAAACTGGCCAGCGAATGGTTAAAACTGATATATGCTTTATTAAAAATTGAAGGTGGGACAAGGTAAATTATGAAGAAATTTGATTCAATGAAAGCAATCTTTTTTGATATGGGAGGAACCTTAGAAGAGGTTTATTATGACGAGAAAATGAGATTGAATGCCTCTGGAACACTCCTTCGCTTACTTCAACAATATAACTTAGACCCTGGTCTATCAAAGAAAGATTTCCATCAGTTAGTTACAAGCAGTTTAGATCGCTATCAAATATGGAAAATGAAGGGTAATTTAGAAATTAAGGCAGCTGATTTCTGGAATAAATATGTATTCAAAGACTTAAATCTTTCTGAGCAGAAGATAACTCAAATAGCTGAGCTGCTTACTTTTTTTGTAGAGACACATTTTTTTCACAGACGAATGCGAAAAGGAGTTCCTCGAGTGTTGAAAGCAGTTAAACAGATGGGGCTTAAGATTGGCTGCATAAGTAATATACTGGGGATCATGCAGGTACCTTATTGTTTGCAAAAATATGGAATAATAAATTATTTTGAAATTATTGTTCTCTCTTGTATTTATGGTTCGAGAAAGCCAAATCCAAGCATATTTAAGTATGCGGCAAAGCTGGCCAGGGTAGAACCTGTCCAATGTATCTACGTCGGCGATACTGTTTCTCGTGATATTATCGGCTCCAAGCAGGCTAACTATGGATTATCTTTACTCATCCCTTCCTTTTTAACCAAACGAAATGATACGGGTAATGAGCTGATAAAGCCTGATGCCATCCTTCAAAATTTAGAAGACTTACTGGAGATCCTTTAGAAAAATTAAAATATAGCCCACATCAAAGAAATGGGTTTAAGAACGTAATATTGCATCTACCTTTAAAACCCTTAAGTGAAATATTAATTACTGCGGCTGAATTTTATGGTAGCGATAGCAACAAAGACGATGCCGAATATTAAAATGAAGATAACTTCATCAAATACGGTACTTGATGTCCGAATACAGTTAGGTTAAGACCCATTGCCTGCCTTAATAGGTGTTGTTCCCCTTCACCCTAACCCACTCCCGCTAGGGGAGAGGAGATAAAGGCTAGGATTTTTTAAAAAAGAAGGATAATAAAAAAGAGATGTAGAATATATATGAGGAGTAAATTTTATGAGATTGCTTCAACCGTCAGAGACGTTCGCAATGACTTTTAGGATAGGGGGAGGATTCATCCGCCCCGTAATGCCGGGCTCGAAATCGAGCCCCTACCTCAGCGATGGCGATATCTGACAGGGTTGTAATAATGGATAATGGAAATATAATGCAGATCGGAACTCCAAAAGAGATATATGAGCTGCCAAACTCCAGATTTGTAGCAAACTTTATGGGAAAAGCAAATTTTATTGAAGGCGAAATAGCCGGTAATGATGGCGGATGTACAGTTATCAAGGTTGCGGATATACCGATAAAAATTCCGAAACCGGGTAATGCTGTATTAAAACAAGGCAATAAAGCTTTTATGGCTGTACGTCCTGAATCCATAAAACTGGTTAAGGAGGAGGATGGAACCTTCAACGGAGTGATTCTAAGGGCAACATATTACGGGTCCAAGGTGGCATATGAAATAAAGGTTGCCCAAAATGCCCTGATAGTTGAAAGCTATAACCCACAGCTTATTGGGATGTTTGTTGAAGGTGACACAGTCGGCATCAACCTGGATCTGGAATGTATAAGGATCCTGCTGTAGGTGTCTGATTGGTTCGTGGTTCGTATGGGTTTATAAATTTGATTTTAATTTATGGTTTGTAATTCATGTTGAAAAAAACCAGGATAATGAAAATAATATAGAGGGTAACATGAAAAAAGTAAAACTGGGAATTGTCGGCCTTGGCAGATTGGGAAAACAACATGCCGAAAATATCGCTTTCAGGATTCCGAACGCTGAATTGACGTGCGCATGCAGCATAATCAAAGAAGAACTGGATGATGTAAAAAGGAATTGGGGATTAAAATATACTTATGGTAGTTTTGAGGACATGTTAAATCATGATGATCTTGATGGCATTGTTATAGCATCATCTTCAACGGAACATTGCAAACATATTAAGTGTGCACTTGAAAAAGGCTTTAATGTTTTCTCTGAGAAGCCATTGGGCGTAAATATCGATGAAGTGCATGAAATAAAACGGATTGTTGTAAGCCACAGTGATAAAATATTCCAGGTTGGTTTCATGAGAAGATATGACAGTTCATATATTTATGCAAAAAAGAAAATCGAAGAAGGCTATATTGGAAAACCTTTTCTTATCAGGTGTTACGGGCTTGATCCGGTGAAAGCCATAAAAGGGGCGATAGCCTTTTCAGAAAAAAGCGGAGGCATATTTTTAGATATGGCAATACATGATTTCGATCTTTCAAGATGGTATTTGGGAGCAGAAGCCATTAGTGTATATGCAGTCGGCGGCTGTTTTGCCTTCAATGTATTTAAAAAGTATAATGATGTTGATAATGGAGCAGCACTAATCCAATTCAGGAACAATTCAATGGCAATGTTTTATGTCAGCAGGACTTGCCATCACGGGTATCATATCGAAACAGAGATCATCGGAACTGAAGGAAGCCTGAGGATCGGTACCACACCAGTCAAAAACCTGGTTACAGTATTTAATGACAGCGGTTCTATAAATGAATGTGTTTCAGGTTTTTTAGAAAGATTTGAACAGGCTTATCTTAGTGAGCTTCAGGAATTTGTGAATTGTATAATCGAAAACAGAAAACCTGTGGTAACTGTTTATGACGGGGTTAAATCTACCGAAATAGCATATGCTGCAACAAAATCCTATAGGAATAATGAACTTGTGTTTTTGGATTAAACTACTTTTTAACCTGAAAGAGGACAAATTGGATTCAACAAAATGATTATCGGATTGAATATCTTGCGAAAAATTTAATTAACCGGTATTTACTCGCAATCAGGGTAGATGACCAATTCAAAATTCGAAATGCTTGTTTGAAAAAGGGGAGATTTTTATGAATAAATTGGAGTATGATGTGATTTTGCTGGGGGCTTATACGAAAGATACGATTATTTCACCTACCGGCAAAAGATTTGTTGATGGCGGTGGTTTTAACTATGGTACAAATGTTGTAGCCAGAATGGGTTTGAAGGTTGCTTCAGTAACTCGTTTAGCTCAGGAAGACTTCCATCTGGTTGATAAACTTAAAAAAACTGGTGCGGATGTTTATGCAACTGCCACCGCGCATTCAACCTGTATAACACTTGAATACCCGACCACCAATGTTGACCAGCGTAATCTTTATGTGACAACCAATGCCGGCTCTTTTACAATTAGTCAGGTAGAAGGACTTGAAGCCAAATCTTTTGTAATCAGCCCTTCTATTCGAGGCGAAGTTCCAATAGCAGTTATTGATGAAATTAAAAGACGCAATAAGTTCATATCCATTGATGTCCAGGGTTATATCCGGATTATCCGTGATGGGGTTTTGGTTTATGCTGAATGGCCGGAGAAAGAAGCAGTGCTGTCTAGAGCGGATGTCCTAAAGATTGATGCAGTGGAAGCAGAGTTTTTAACCAAAGAGACGGATATTTATAAGGCGGCAAAAGTATTGGCTTCTTATGGTCCAAAAGAGATTGTACTGACACATAAAGACGGATTGCTGGTGTATGACGGTAAAAACTATTTCGAAGCAGGTTTTTATCCTAAAAAGTTAATAGGCCGCAGCGGACGGGGTGATACTGTTATTGCTTCCTATATGGCAAAGCGTATTTCTGCTTCCCCTGCTGAAGCAACAATTTGGGCTGCTGCAGCGGTTAGTATCAAAATGGAGGCCGAAGGGCCCTTTAAACGCGATATAAGTGATGTTGAAGAATTAATTCGAAAAAAGTACATTTAAAATAATATTCATTGAATTTTTACATCGTTATTAATGACCGATTTCAAGCCTGTATTCGATAAATAACAACTAATAAAAAGTTAATAAGAGAAAGGATTTTTTTAATTTGTTTTAAAAGACTAATGATAGTAAATTATTTTTATTAGATATCTTATTTATAAGAATGATTGAATAATATTTAAAATAAAAAGAGAGGAAGCGTGCGTTATGGAAAAAGTTAATATTGGTATCATTGGTGTTGGTAGAATAGGAAGATTACATGCCCGCAATTTAAAATATCAGATTCCCGGGTCAAAGGTGTTAGCAGTTGCTGATATATTTGAAAAGAGTGCCAGGGAAACAGCCTCTCAATTAGAAATATCTATCGCTGAAAAAGATTATCGGGTTTTATTGGAAAATAAGGATATTAATGCAGTGGTAATTTGTTCATCTACCGATACCCATGCTCAAATAATTTCCGAAGCAGCCCAGGCGGGGAAGCATATTTTCTGCGAAAAACCTATCGCTTTAGATATAGATAAAATCGACCAGTCTATAACTGCAGTCGAAAATGCAGGAGTAAAATTGCAGGTGGGATTTAATCGCAGATTTGACCCCAGTTTTAAAAAAGCCAAAGAGCTGGTGGCGAAAGGAACAATTGGAACCCCGCATTTAGTAAGAATAACCAGCAGGGACCCTGAACCACCACCCATCAGTTATGTTAAAGTATCGGGGGGAATCTTTTTGGATATGATGATTCACGATTTTGATATGGCTCGCTATCTTTTAGATCAGGAAGTAGTGGAGTTAATGGCGGTAGGCAGCTGCTTAGTTGACCCGGCTATTGGAGAGGCAGGGGATATTGATACAGCAATAGTCACTCTGAAGTATGAAAATGGTGCCTGGGGAACTATCGATAACAGTCGAAAGGCAGTTTACGGCTATGACCAGCGTATAGAAATATTTGGCTCAGAAGGCTGCGTAATGGTAGGGAACCCAACACCAACAGAAGTAATTATTAATGGCGCAGAAAATACCAAGACTGATAAACCTCTTTATTTCTTTACAGAGCGATATCAGGAAGCATACTTAGCCGAAATGAAAGAATTCATTAAATGTATTCAGCAGGATATAAAACCGTCAGTGGGTGGATTCGATGGTAAAATCTCTGTCCAGATGGGATATGCTGCTAAAGAATCTCTAATTAAGGGCAGTTTTGTAAAAATAGGCAAGTAAAAATTAGAGAGAAGAAAAGGAAGTAATAATAAATTATGAATACTACTATTAAGGATGTGGCGAAATTAGCGGGAGTTCATCCTTCTACAGTATCCCGGGTAATAAATAATGATTCTCGGATTAGTGAAAAAACTAAAGAGAAGGTTATTCTAATAATTAACAAGTTGGGATATACGCCCAATGCAATTGCCCGGGGACTAAAGACAAAAAGAACATATACTTTAGGAATATTGATTCCTGATATTACCAATCCCTTTTTCGCGGAGATAGCCCGAGGAGTGGAGGACACAGCAAATAAAAATAATTTTAATGTCATATTATGCAATACCGATGATAAGCTAAAAAAAGAAAGGACCTATCTGCAAATATTAAAAGGAAAGAGAGTAGATGGTTTAATTTTGGGGACGGCCCATATCAAAGACAAGAGTATATTAGAATTAGAGAGGAAAAAATTTCCCTATATATTAGTTTCCCGAAATATCGAAGGGTTGGATAAGAATTGTATCATCGTTGATGATGTAGAAGGTGGAATGATGGCTACTGAATATTTGATTAAGCTGGGTCATAGCCGAATTGCCCATATCACTGGTCCTCTTAAGACCAGGTCAGGGCTTAATAGATTAAAAGGCTATAAATTAGCATTAAAAAAATATAAAATTGAATATAAGGATGAATTGATAGGAGAAGGTGATTTTAAAATAAAGGGTGGCTATCAAGTTATGAAGAGATTTTTAAAATTAACTGAACCACCTAGTGCTATATTTGCTGCTAATGATCTGCTTGCTTTAGGAGCTATGCAGGCTATTCAAAAAAAGAATTTTCATGTCCCGGAAGATTTTTCAGTAGTAGGTTTTAACGACATTGAATTAGCATCTTTTGTCTATCCTGCGTTAACTACTATTCGTCAGCCGATGTTGGAGATGGGAGGACTAGCAGTGAAGATGTTATTAAGAATAATTGAGGAGGGAGAATTTAATCAAAGAAAAATAGTGTTAAAACCTAAACTAATCATAAGAGAATCTTGTAAAAAAATAAATAAAATAAAAATATAAAAAATAAATTATTAAATTAAAA
>Ga0307378_10004916_pt1 | contig 18813 bp, 19 predicted proteins | sample UN1MG_FD_202238 | JGI IMG/M metagenome (GOLD analysis project Ga0307378, IMG submission 202238) | Soil microbial communities from Risofladan, Vaasa, Finland - UN-1 | ecosystem: Environmental > Terrestrial > Soil > Coastal area > Acid sulfate soil | place: Finland: Risofladan, Vaasa | collected... | reverse complement strand
GAGGATTTTACCCGCTTTCTGGTTGAGGAGGCCTTCCCGTTCATCGAGGGAAACTACCGCACCAAGGATTACCGGATCCTGGTCGGGCCCCAGGCAGGGGCCAATTTCGGCTTGGCTACGCTTTTTGAGCATCCGGATCTATTCGCCGCCTTTATCCTCAACCATCCCTTCCGCTGGCGGGGAGGGAGAGACGATATCATGCGCAAAGCGGAGGCTTTTCTCAAGCGGAATTCGGCATTCAGGAAATTCCTCTTCATAACCTATGACGAGTCGGACCCATTGGCCGTGGAAGGGATAGGGTATATCAAGAGGTTTTCGGCAATGACGGAAACCCGGAATCCGGAGGGCTTTTCCCTGGTATTGAATTATATCGAGAAGAATGATGAATTTCTCCAGCGTCTCGGATTGCGAGAAGGCCTGAAAAAGCTCTTTGAAGCGTATCCCTTTCCAGAGAACCGGCAAGTGGAAAAGCTTGAAGATATTCTTGCATTTTACCGGGAATTGTCCCAAAAATTCGGTTTTGCAGTGGATCCTCCCGAGCATGTTCTATCGGTACAGGGGGACGGCCTGCTGCAACGGGGAAAAGTCAGCGAAGTCATCGAAATACTGAAGTATACCATGGAGCAGTATCCGCGCGCTGCGAACAGCTATTTCCGGATGGCCAACATGCTCAGGAGAGGCGGAAACCTGGAAGAGGCCAGGGAATATCTGCGAAAAGCATTGGAGATGATTCCACATGATAGCGGCATGATCCGCTCGCAGCTCGCCGCACTGGAAAAAAGGATCGCCAAATCCGCCGCCTTTCAGGTCGAAAAATCGATCAACTCGGCGGGAATCGATCAGGGCATCCAGAAGTTCAGGGAATTGAAGGCCATGCCTCAATCTCGGTTTTACTTTGATGAAGGGGAGTTCAACGAACTGGGTTATCGATTGATGCAAACCGGAAACCTGAACGGTGCCATCAAAATATTCAATATCAACGCGGAATTATATCCCGCTTCGGCCAATGTGTACGACAGTCTGGGCGAGGCCCACATGGCGAATGGAAATAAAAAACTCGCCATTGAAAATTATGAGAAGTCATTGCAGCTCAATCCGGAAAATAAAAATGCAATTGAGATGTTGAAGCAATTGCGCAGCAATAAATAGTTGTTGCCGACATGGTGCGTTCATAGGAAGTCGGGACAAGAACCTGGATTTCGGATACCATGGTCCCGGCCGCTGTGAATTGCTGATGCCATCTTTTTTCCCATCAATGGCGTCAAAGTTAAATAAGGAGGAAAACCTGAATGCCCATAATAAAAAAAATCCTGGCGTCTATTGTGATCTGTTCCTTTTTTTTACAGGCGGCAACTGCCGGAAAAACAGATGAACCGATCTCCGAAGCGGATAAAAAAGCGCTGATAAAAGCCGTTTGCGAACGCATAGAAAAAATTTATGCCTTCACAGAAAACATCAAAAAAACCTGCGATCTTTTAAAAAGCAACCTGGAACAGGGAGCCTATGCGAAATACACGTCGCCCCGTGAATTTGCCTCGCGTTTGAACGAAGACCTCGAAATCGTTACCCACGACAAGCACTTCGGGATCTCCTATGACCCCAAGCAAGCCGCCGAAATGGCGGAACAAGCCAAAACAAGCGAGAATTATGCTTTCTACACACCGCAACTGGTTCGACAGTACCGGCGCATGAATTACGGTTTCAAGGAATTGAAGATTCTGGAGGGCAATGTCGGCTATCTGGACCTGCGGGATTTTTTCCCCCTCAAATGGGTGGCCGACTCGGCGGTTGCCGCCATGAATTTTCTGGCCAATTGCGATGCCGTAATTATCGATCTGCGCTTCAACGGCGGCGGTGAGGACCTGACCGTGAATTTTCTTTTAAGTTATTTCCTCGATTCCAGTGAATCCACCATCACCTTCAACACCAATTATACGCGTTTCAACAATTCCTACTATCAGGCGACCACCTGGCCCTATGTACCCGGCAAAACACTCTATCACATGCCATTGTATCTGCTCACATCAAAAACGTCTTTTTCCGGAGCCGAAGCCTTCGCCTTTCGCTTGAAAAACCTGCAGCGGGCCACCCTGGTCGGCGAAACGACGCGGGGCGGCGCCAACCCTGTTGAAATCCAGGAGATCGGGCGTAAATATGTAATCTATATTCCCTCTTCAAAAAGTGTCGGTTCCATGACCGCTGCCGATTGGGAAGGGGTCGGCGTCAAACCCGATATCGAGGTGGAAGCATCGGAAGCCCTGACCGTTGCCCACCTGGAGGCGATCAAGGCATTGTCTGCAAAATCCGGCGATGAGAAAGACAAATTCCTCTATCAATGGACCAGCGATGGAATCAAGGCGAAAAATCACCCGTTCCCCGTCAATCCGGCCCTTTTCCAATCCTATATGGGTGTCTACGGCGACAGAATCATTGGAATTCACCACAACGAACTCTATTTTCAAAGAGGAGAGCGAGCCAAAATGAAAATGATCGCCATGGCCGAGAATCTGTTCATGATAGAGAACATGGACTACTTAAGGCTGAGGTTCGTCAAGGAAAAAGACGGCACGGTCAGCCTGGAATCACTGTACGATGATGGCCGGGTGACGTCCTCCGCAAAAAACAAAACACAGGAGAATTCGGAATGAAACGAATGTTGTCAATTTGTTGTTTGCTCATCCTGGCGGTCCTGGACGGTTCCGCACAGCAAAAGGAGTTTCCAAAGCTCACCGGCCCCTACCTGGGTCAGAAGCCGCCGGGGATGGTGCCGGAGCAGTTCGGGGTCGGGATCATTGACCGCGACGAGCGGATATTTGCCATTGCCTTCTCCCCCGATGGCAGGGAATGCTTCTATACAAAGTCCTTCAAGACGAACGCGATCATGACGGCCAGGGAAACGGACGGTCGATGGACCGAACCGAAAATCGCCGATTTCTCGGGCAAAGCCTTCGACTTCGAGCCGCACATTACCATCGATGGCAAAAAACTGATCTTCGGCTCGATGAGGCACCTGCCAGGCGCGGGGGGAAAAGATGAACTCCATCAATGGCAGTTGGAAAAAACCGCCGACGGCTGGTCTGAACCGAAGCCCCTGGGACCGCCGTTTAGCGACGGATTCTGCATGTATGTTTCCGTTACCGAAAATGGCAACATGTATTACACGGGAGAAGACGGGATCTACATGTCAAAATTCCTGGACGGGAAATATTCATCTCCCGAAAAACTCGGCGACGCCGTCAATCACTTGCAATACGCCGCCCATCCGTTCATTGCCCCCGACGAGTCCTATTTGATGTTTGACGCCCAGCCCCAGGAGGGAAACGCCGAGTTGTTCATCAGCTTTCGCAACGTTGACGGGACGTGGGCCATTCCCCAAAAGCTTGATTCCCGTTTCAATACCGACCAGGAGGAATTGTGCGCTTTTATGAGCCGCGACGACAAGTACCTGTTTTTTTCTCGCTTGGCAGCCGGCAAGGGGGACATCTTCTGGGTCTCGGCCAAAATCATCGACGAGTTGAGGCCGAAGTAATATGCTTCATCCCAAATGACACGCCACGCAGGGGGCACGATGAAAAAACAGATGGTTGTGCTTTTTGCCGTGCTGCTGGCCGTCGGGGGCGCGGGGTATATCGCTTTTTCCCATCAATGGCTGCGATATGTTTTTGCCCATGCCGGCGGACTGGGGATCATGGGATTCCTGGGCCTGCTGGCGGGGGCGATCGCCGCGCGCAAAGGATACCATTTCATGCGGGCCTTTTGGCTGGGATCCGCCCCGCCCTCCCTGCTGGGAGTCCTCGCCGTCCTCATCGTGCATGGGTCGGGAGGAAGTGGCTGCGGCGGGATCGTCAGCCTGGCCGCTTCATTCCTCGTGATCGCTCTCTATGGCCTTGCCAGGAAAAAAACTGCCGGCTAGGCGAATCCCAGAATAATTCGCTGGAGGTGGCCGCACGTACAAAGGAACTTGAAAAAAAATGCCGATGACACAAAATAATCCCAGATTCCCCGGAGGCACCCGATGCAGTGTGCCGTGATCGCCCATGACGGAACGGACGGAAAGCCCTGATAAAGAGCGTGTCATGCCAGTAAAAATATTGCCGCTGGCTTTGATCCTGACTTTCTGCTGCCTGGCCCCGGGATGGGGACAAAAACAGGCCCCCAACCGGCTGACCGGCCCGTATCTCGGCCAGAAGCCGCCGGGGATGACTCCCGAGTTGTTCGCGCCGGGGATAATATCATTAGCGGGATTCGTAGATTTTAAGGGTTCATTCTCTCCCGACGGAAACGAGTACTATTTTTACAGATTATCGCATCCGCCTGATGAACTAGTCCTAACATTTCCGTGCATAGCGCCGGATGGCAGCTATTTATTTTTTAGTAAAAATGGAGATATTTGGTGGGTTGATACAAAAGTGATCGAAAAGTTACGGCCCTTGGAATAAAAAAAAGGAGAAAACAAGATGAAAAAATCAATTATTATCAGCAGTTTGCTGCTTGTGGTAGCAATAGTTATTGATGCGGAACAAAAAGAGTTTCCGAAATTAACCGGCCCCTACCTGGGGCAGAGGCTCCCGGGCACGACGCCCGAGCTCTTTGCGCCCGGAATCATTTCGACGGGATTGCACGAGGGGGTATGCACCTTCATGCCGGACGGCAGCGAAATCATCTTCAACGTACTGTATCGAAAGCCTCATTCCCATTCCGTTTACAGTTCTCTTGTAGCAAGCCGGTTGGTGAACGGCCAATGGGCTCCACCCGAGGTCCTAAAATTCTCCGGAGGGAAGAACCTGGACACGGCGCCATTCATAAGTTACGACGGGAAGGAACTGTTCTTCGAGTCGAACCGGCCGACGAACAGGGCGGACCTGAAAAACAAGACTAATATCTGGAGATGCTCGAGGACGCCCGCCGGCTGGAGCGATCCCGAGCCGCTTCCCTCGCCGATCAACGGCCGGGGGAACGTGTTCGGCCCCTCCATGTCCAGCTCCGGCGCGTTCTACTTTACCTTGGCGGACGCGAAGGGGAACAGCGCCATCTATGCATCTCACTTTTCAGCAGGAAAGTTTTCGGAACCGAAAAGGCTGCCGGAATGCGTGAACGTGAAGCAAGGCACCTTCGATGGCGTGATCTCTCCCGACGGGAGCTACTACATCGTTTGCGTCTACAACAAGGAGGATTCGCTCGGAGAGACCGATATGTATATCACGTTCAAGAACGAGCGGAGCGATTGGACACCCTTGAAGAACCTTGGCAAAGCGATCAACACGGAGCGGAATGACGGATCGGCGAAGATCTCGCCCGACGGCAAGATCATCTTCTTCGCCGGATGCCTGGTAAGCCACAATTATTACAATGACGCCCTCACCTACGCGGATATCCTGAACAACATCCTTAAGCCGCAGTACGGTAATTCCGACATCTACTGGATTTCCGCCGAGTTCATCGAGGCATTGCGGTCCAGGGCAATGGAAGGGATGAAAAAAGACGCGGGCGCTCCCGAAAAGTCCAAGACCGCCCGGGGGCCACTGACGCTCGCCCGCATCGCCAATTCGGGGGTCATGCTGGCCTCCGGGAAGGTCAAGATCCTGATCGACGCCCTGTTCGACAAGCCTCCTACCAATTACCGGTCCCCCGACCCGGAAACTCTCGAAAAGATCATGACGGGCGTCGCGCCCTCTAAGATCGACATGGTTCGGCAGCATTACAAGGACATCTTCCTCCTGCGGCCCGGCATGCCGGCCAAGACTTTTCGGCAGGGACGGGAGTAGCCGCGGTCCATCGCCTCGGCAATGTTTTTATAAAAGAGAAGAGAAATCCGGACGTCTATAGTGTGGAAGCGCAGCACTTTCCGGATTTTTCCTTTTCTTGTTGATGCGAAATAAAAACGGAGGATCGAAATGATGCGGAGAACACGTTTTATCCTGATCGTATTTTTGGTCTCAATATTGCCAGGTTGCGGACTGGATCTGGATTGGAAGGCGGATGAAGAATTCAACAATTCCATTCAGCCGCCGCAGGAGGTGATGAACGCCATCGGGGTGAAAGAGGGGATGGTCATCGGCGAATTCGGCGCCGGGTATGGGCGCTTCACCCTGCCCCTTGCCGCGCGTGTCGGAGAAAGCGGGCGTGTCTATGCGAATGATATCGAGGAATCGTCCCTTGCATTTCTCAGAAAAAGATGCCGCAAAGCAGGATTGAAGAATGTCAGAACGATATTGGGGAAATATGAAGATCCTCTCTTTTCAAAAGGCTCCCTGGACATGGCCATCTCCACGCTGGTATACCATGAGATCGAAAACCCGGTGGTCTTTTTGAAAAACCTGATTCCGGCTCTCAAGCCGGACGCCCCTCTCGTCATTATCGACAATGCTCCAGGCAAAAACAAGGAAAAAAGCAATGCCGGCCGGGACTGGAAGCAGGAATTCGCAGATGCAGGATTTGAAATCGTGAGAATGGAGAAACTGCATGAACGGGATATCATATACATACTGAAAGTTGCCACTCGGTAAGGAATGCTGGGAAGGAATCAGGGGCAAACTTCAAAATGAAAAAAATTCAAGTGATCGCGCGCCGGGAATGGCGGGCCTGGCTGCAGGCCAACGGCGAAAAGGAAAAGGAGATCTGGCTGGTCTTCAACAAGAAAGAAACGGGCAAAAAAAGCTTGGCCTACGACAAGTCGGTCGAGGAAGCCTTGTGCTTCGGCTGGATCGACAGCATCATCAAGCGCATTGACGAGAAGACATACGCCCGGAAATTCACGCCGCGCAACCGCGGCAGCAAGTGGTCGGAGCTGAACATCGCGCGGGCGAAGAAGATGATCGCCGCCGGCCTGATGACTCCAACCGGCCTGGCCAAGATCAGGCCGGACGTTCTCAAGAGCCCACCCGCCCCGGCGCCACCCAAACCATCCCCCGCATTCACCATCCCGGCCTTCATCCTCGAAGCCATGGCCGCGGACAAGCCCGCCTGGGATTATTTTCAGGCCCTGGCCCCTTCTTACCGCCGTCTTTACTGTCGCTGGGTGGCCAGCGCCAAAAAAGAGGAGACCCGGCAAAAAAGGCTGGCTGAACTGATCGCCACCATGCGCGCCGGGCGCAAGCTGGGGATGAAATAACCCTGCCCCGGTTCACGCGCCTGGCCCACGACATCGCCAAGCTGTTCCAGTTGCCCATCGAGGAGGTCTTCCGGTTCGAAGATTGAGCCACAGGCGGGGTCGTGCCTTGTCGCTAAACCTTGACAATTCGAATCGCAGGGAATAGCATGTTTCCAGTCGTGCCCGCGGCGCAGGAAGGGCGAAAGCGCCGGCCGCAGCCTGCTGAAAATGGAGGCGCTTCGCCGGGGAGGGAAAGATGATCAAAAAAACTCTGGCCATCCTGGTGTTGTCGGGACTGCTGCTTCTGCCCTTGAGCTGCAGCAAGAAATCCGACGAGTTGAGCGATTCGGAGGTCAACGAGGTATTCAACACGCTGTGCCTGCTGATCGATAGAGCCATGAGCCAGGCCAATGCCAGTGCCATGGCCGCGGGCGGGCATGTGGCGGAAAGCTGGCAAGCCGCCGACATCATCACCCGATACGTCAACTGGGTAGGAGAAGGGGACTTGCTCGGGGTTTCACTCGTCGGCTGGATCACCGTGGATACCGTCACTTATGAGTACAAAAGCGAAGTCACAATCGCGATGGGCCTTTACGATGCGTCCTCCGATCAGAACATCTTGATCGTCAATTCCCTGAACGGGAAATTAGCATTCAACGGCGTGGCTGCCCCAACGATTCAGTCTCATCATGCGGAGCATCTATACGAATTCGACATCATCATCGGCACTACCCAATATATAGGTGCCGCCGAATATGACGTCGATGCCCTGGGGAGCGCGATAACCATCAGCGGGACGGTCGTCCTCAACGGCAAAACATACAGCATCTCCTCTTGAAACGACGGGACGAGCCGATCCCCCGTTGGTCGCTGAACCGGTGGTTTCAATTTCTTTTCCAATAACGTACAATCTCTTCACGACAATCAAAAGATCCGTATAGGTGCAGCATGAAGACAAAGAAGGACCACAAGAGGGAGAGCCAGCGGCATCAGGCCGAGCAGTTGATCAAGAACTTCAAGAAAAGGGGCATCGACGGCATCTACTGCAATAATGCCTCCGAGGCGGTCGAGGAGATCCTCCGCCGCATCCCGGCCGGCGCGCTGGTCGGCCTGGGCGGTTCGGAGACGATCCTGGAGTCGGGGCTGGTCGACGCCCTGCGCCGGATGGACATCCGCTTGCTGGACAGGTACAAGGAAGGGGTCGGCAAGGAAGAGGTCAACGAGATGCGCCGCCAGGGCCTGGCGGCCGACGTGTACATCTGCAGCAGCAACGCCGTCAGCGCCGACGGCCGGCTGGTCAATATCGACGGCACCGGCAATCGCGTGGCGGCGCTGATCTTCGGTCCAAAGCACGTGATTATCATGGCCGGCATGAACAAGGTTGCCGCCGACCTGGACTCAGCCATCGCCCGCGCCAGGAACACGGCCGCCCCGGCCAACAGCCTGCGCGTCGGCGCCGACACGCCCTGTTCCCATACCGGCTTCTGCCAGGACCCGCACTGCCATCCCCCCCACCGCATCTGCTGCCAGCTCGTCATCACCGAAGCCAGCATGACCCCCGGCCGCATCACCGTGGTACTGGTCGATGAGGTCCTGGGTTATTGAAGGTTCATGGAAAAAAAACGGGATGTCCACATCAGGGAGATGGTGCACGGCGATCTCGATTTCGCGACGTTCCTGACCCATTCGGCCGGCTGGATGAGTGAAAGCCGGGAAGTTTTCGAGGCCTTCCTGGATCACGATCCGCACGGCTGCTTCATCGCCGAGGCGGGCGGGGAAAAAGCCGGGGTCTGCGTGGCCACGAAATACCTGGAAAACGGTTTCATCGGCGAACTAGTGGTCAACAAAAGCATGCGTTTGCTCGGCATCGGCCAAAAACTTTTCCAAAAGGCCCTGGATTGCCTTCTGGCCGGGCAAACGAAAAACATCTACCTGGACGGCGATCTGAACGCGGTCAGCTATTACGAAACCATGGGCTTCCGCAAAATCTGCCGCTCGCTGCGCTTCCGGGGGAAAATCAAAGGCAAAATGCATGCCCACATCCGTCGTCTCCAGGAAAGCGACCTCGAGCGGCTGTGCGCAATGGACAGCGAGTTCTTCGGTGACGACCGCGGTTTTTTCCTGCGCCGGCGGGCGGAAAATTCGCTTGGCATGTGTCTGGTTGCGGAACGAGAGGGCCGCCTCAGCGGCTGGATCATGTCCCGGCCCGGAGACGGCCTGCTGGCCATAGGCCCCTGGGCCGCGCCCGGCGGCGAGGAAGAAGCCTCCTGCCTGCTGGAGCACCTGGCCAATGAAAACAGCACGGCGGTTTTTCGCATCGGTGTCCTGGAAAAGAATGAGGCGGCGGCGCACCTGCTCCGTACCTGGACGGGCCTGCAGGAGACCATCCATTCCTGGTTCATGGTCAGGGGCGCATCCGACCGTCTGGGCAACCATCCCGCCTTGTACGCCATCGGCTCCGGCGCCAAAGGTTGAGCCAAGAAAGCAGCCTGGCTGAATTGTGCTCGGGGATGAATGAAAGATAAAATTAGAAATAGATATAAGGAGCAATTATGAAAAAAAATGCATTTTTGGTCTGCCTGACGCTGTTTCTGGTCTTTGGCTGCCAGGGTTTGCTGTCGGCCCAGGCGCCCCCCCTCAAGCCGGTGAATTTCGGCGACATGATGCCCGACTTCACCTTGCCGGCCCTGCAGGGCGGCTCGGTCAGCCTTTCGGCCCTGAAAGGCAAAAACGTTCTGGTCGTCTTTCCGCGCGGCCGCGTCGGCGACCACTGGTGCCAGATCTGCCACTACCAATATGCCGAGCTGGCCGACCTGGAAAGGGAAATGCAGATCCGCAAGAAATACAACCTGGAGGTCCTCTTCGTCCTCCCCTATGACAAGGCCACGGTGGAACATTGGGCCGACATCTTTCCCGAGCAGATGGCCGTGATCGAGGGCTGGAAGAATCCTCCCGCCGAAGCGCAAAAAGACCCGGGCACCTCACGCTGGATGGAGACCTCCCGCCGCCTGTTCCCGAAGAAATTCGCCATGAGCAAGGAGAATATTCCGCTCCCTTTCCCCATCCTGATCGACGGCGAGCGAAAACTGTCCGAAGGGCTGCAGCTCTTCACCCTTTTCTGGGACCGCAGTTATGTCGAGCAGAACATGGCGACCGTTTTCCTGCTGGACGGCGAAGGACGGGTGCGTTTCAAGTATTTGAGCCAGAATACCGTCGATCGTCCCGATGCCGCCTTCCTGCTGAAGTTCATCGAGCGCATGCTGTAGCGTCGAGCAGCGCCTGGAGAAAACCTGTCTGGAATCTTTCAGGCCGCTGCAGCGCCTATTGAATTGGCAATAATTTTAGGAGTATGCCCATGAAAAAATCACTTTTTGCCCTGTTCATGCTGATTTTTCTGGGGCAGGGCTGTCTGCCCCAAAGCCAGCCCTCCCCCTTCGGCGGGGCCGAAAAAAAAGCGCTGGTGGACGCGGTGGCGTCAATACTGCAAAAACAATACGTTTTTCCGGACACGGCCCGAAAAATGGGAGAGCTGATCAGGAAGAACCTGAAAGCCGGGAAATACGCAGTGCTCGACGATCCCCGGGCTTTTGCCATCAAGCTGACCGAGGACTTGCGCTCGATCAGCCGTGACAAGCACCTGGGCGTCCGCTTCGCTCCCGAAAGCATCCGTGATGAAAAAACCACGGACGAGGCCGCGAGGAAGAAAGCCCGGGAATTCCAAAAAAAACTGGAACGCGCTGACAATTACGGATTCAAGGAGATCAAGATCCTGAGCGGCAACGTCGGCTACCTGAAATTCAACTATTTCAGCGCTGCCCAGGAGGCTTTCCGGGTCGCGGTCGGTGCCATGGCCTTTCTGGCAAATTGCGACGCCCTGATCATCGACCTGCGCGAGAACGGCGGCGGTGCCCACCCGGTACGCAGGGAGGTTCTCAACGATCAATTCTTTATCATGGTGCCCTATGCCCGGGCCGTCAACCCGGTCAGCAAAACCAATTGGGAAGGAACCGGGATCGAACCCGACGTCAAGGTGCCGGCCTCCCTGGCCCTGGCCAAAGCCCGAACGCTGGCCCTGGAAAAACTGGCGGCCGGGGAAAAGGACGAACGCATCCGGACCACCTACCAGTGGGCGCTGGACGGCTTAAAAGCCCAATGCAACCCGGTCACACTTTCCGAAGAAACGCTGAAATCCTACGCCGGCGAGTACGGTCCCAGGAAGATCAGTTTCGAGAACGGCAGCCTGTTCTACCAAAGAGAGAATGGAGCCAAAATGAAGATGATCCCCATGAGCGAGGATTATTTCGTTTTCGGGGAAATCGAGTATTTTCGCTTGAAGATCGTCAGAAAAGACGGCCGGGTGACCGGCGTGGAAGGCCGCTACGACAACGGCACCATCGACGCCAATCCCCGACAAATAACTCATGGAGTGAACATGGCTGCAAGCGAATCACGGCAGGCGGCGGACCTGGCAGCGATCGAGAAGTTGCACCAGACCGACATGGCGGCGGCCAAGATCCATGACATCAAGACCCTGATCACCCTGTGGACCGACGACGGCATTCTCTTCCTGCCGGGCCGGGAACCGATTCGGGGCAAGGCGGCCATCTGGAAATACTTACAGGAACAACTTCCCGAATCGCAGAAATATGAGATCAGCGAATATCAGCAGCGATTCGAGGAAGTGCAGGTCCTCGGCGATTGGGCCTACGAATGGGGAAATTTTTCCGGCACGTACCGCTTGAAGGGCGGCGGCCCGGACATGCATGAGCGGGCGCGCCTGTTCCGCATCCTGCGCCGCCAGCCTGACGGCTCCTGGAAATGCCACCGCGCCTTTGCCCAGGACTTGCCCGGCATCCAGCAATAATCGCTGTCGCGCCTTGCCCGCCGCCCCCACTTGGGTTACAATGAGCCCTGCATACGCATCCATGCAAATGAACAACGAAATGTTCTCCACCATGCTGGCCATCATGCTGCCGATCGCCTTGGGCTATCTGCTGAAGCTGGGCCGGATTTTCAAGGAAAGTGAAATTGCCGCCCTGCGCAAGTTCGTGATGCGCGTCGCCGTTCCTTTCCTGATCTTCCAGAACCTGTACCGGGCCGACGTCGAAAGCCTGCAACAGGCGCTACCCATCGTGCTGGCCTTCACGCTGCTGACCGCCTTGTATACCCTGGCCGCGCGCCTGGTGTCCCCGCTGGTGGCGACAGGGGAAAAACAGCGGCTGACCTTCGCTTTCGCTGTCTTCGCCGGCAACTACGCCTTCCTGGGTTGGGGAGTGATCGTCTCATTTTTCGGCGGCCGGGCCCTGACGCGAGCCGTATTTTTTTCCATGCTGTTCTGGCCGGTTTTCCTGACCTGCGGATTTTTTTTGCGCCGCCGCTTTAAAAACGGCAGTGGAAAAGACGAGAGAGGGGGATTCCTGGAGATCATGGTCCGCCATGCCGGAGTTCCGATTGCCACGGCCGCTTCGGCACTGGCCTTAAACATCAGCCGGGTTCGTATCCCGGAAACGCTGGACCGTTTCATCGGCCAATTCGCCGCCCTGGCCATTCCCATGATCCTTTTCGCCATCGGCCAGAACCTGCGCTTGTTCATGCCCGCCGCCCGCCTGCGCCTGGTGCTGGCCGCATCTTTTTTCCGCTTGATCGGCGGCTTCGCCCTGGGAATCGTGACTGTGGCCGTACTGCGCCTTTTTTTCAACGTGGATGGTTTGAGCCGCCAGGTGATCCTGCTGCAGGCGGTGATGCCCACTGCCACCATGACCACGTTTTTCAGCGAGTACGTTCCTCTCGACGAGGAGCTGCTATCCGGCGTCATTGCCGGTTCCACCCTGCTCTCCTTTGTTACTCTGCCGCTCTGGGTGATGGTGATCCGCCTCCTGGTCGGCTGACCCCGGCAGCCGGAATTTGCCCATACTTTCTTCCCATTTGCAGAAATATAACTTATGTTGGTGGTGCGGCGCCCGTTTTCAACACATAACTTGGCCATGGAACAAGAAGCAAGCTGGCCGACAATGGGACGCATTCTTGTCAAGAGCGGCAAAAAATTCATTTTCCTGAAGCCGGAAGAGATCGAGTGCATCGAAGCGGTCCGCAATTACATCAGGATCCAAAGCGGCGGGGAATTGTTCCTGTTGCGGCAGTCGATGGCGGCCATTGAAGAAAAACTGCAGAACAGCCGGATGGTCCGCATCAACCGCTCGGCCATGGTCAACATCGACCGCATCAAGGAACTGCGCTACGACGACGCCTACCATTATGAAGTGGTCATGGATTGCGGCAAATGCTGGATTTGGGGCCGCAAGTTCCGCCACAATCTCCAGCGGGTACTGGCCTCCTGACACTCATTTTTCAGCAAAAAAAGCGATCAAAAAAAGTATTGGTTTGTCAAAACACCTGGTTGCCGAAGTCATGATTGCGCTTTAATGAAACGGATCGCCAATGACCGCTATGCGCAGCGTTCGCTTACGCTTTCGCTGATCAATGCCGGCTACCGTTCCCTGCCGTTCATCATCGCCGGGGTGATCCTGGGCGCCTGGCGCTGAACAAAAATTCCCGGGACTTCATCCGTATTTGTCGGCATTGGCGGTGACACTCCCCTGCCCGCCGTCCAGCCATTCCTTCAAGCGCATTCACAACCATTTTCAAAAATGGTATAATCAATGCATAGGGCCGGCCAGCCGCGGCCGGATCGCATCAAGGGAGGCAAGAATGAAGATCAGCGCCAGAAATGTGTTCAAGGGCAAAATTACGGAGGTCAATCCGGGGAACGTCAACACCGAAGTCATCATCGAACTCCCCGGCGGCATGAAAGTCGTTTCCATGATCTCCAGGAATTCGGCGGCGCACCTGAATCTCAAAAAGGGCAAGACCGCCTATGCAGTGATCAAGGCCTCCTCGGTCATGGTCGCCATCGACTAAAGCAAATAGTTAAAACCTGTTTCCCCTGAAATCGGCTCACATTCAAAAAGAAACCCGCCCAGCTCTTGGAGCAGCGGCGGGTTTCTGTTCAAAAAGTGGGGAAAGATGAATTTCTGCCGTTATTCCGGCTTCTTTTCCTCGGATTTCTTCCTGGCCGGCGGAGGGGGCAGCATACGCTTGCCGATCTTCTTCTTGAGCTCCTCGCGCTTCTGGCGTGTGTCGAGGTAGATCATCATCTGCACGAACTCCTCCTCCGTGGCCGCCGCCATCTTGGCGATGCCGTCCTTGTCCTCCCAGCTCCAGTGCTCATAGGTGACGTTCCAGGTGAAGTCGTCGAAGGCCCGCTGGAACAGCTCCTTGAACAGCTCGCTGCGGACGACCGGCATGATGATCAGCTTGTAGTGCATCAGCAGGCGCCGGTAGCGGTAGAAGAAGATCTTATCGATCAGGCCGGCCTCCAGGGCAGCCTTTGAGTCCACACCCAGCTGTGACAGCCGCTTGTCGAGCTCGACCAGGCCGGGGCTTATCTTGGCTTCGTTCTCGGGGGTCTTCTTCACTTTGACGATCGGGATGTTCTCGAAAAGAGTGAGCAACTCATTGAGCAGGGCGTAGCCGTCCTTGAGCGAAGCCGCCTCTGCCTCCGGTGCGGCAAAGGCCAGCCCATCGGCCACGGGGGCAGCCGGGACCACGACTCCGGTCGACGCGACGGCCGGTTCCACCGGCGCTAATTCCTCGGCGCTGAGATTGAGCCCCAGCAGCAGGATGAGCAAGACCAATAGCTTGTGTTTCATGTTATGCCTCCTTGTCATGAAATTCATTTAAATTGGACAACAGGTGATTGAAGGCCCCCTTACGGATCACCCGGCCGATCCGGCGCAGCACTTCCTCGGGATCGCCTCGTTCCACCGCCTCATCGGGAGCATAGGCCGGGGCCGACGCCTCGTCGCCGGAAAACGCGAGCTGCCGGGCCGCGGTGGCCCAGGCGGTGAAGCAAGGCGAGGCGTCCCCCGGCGCTCCTCGTTCCGCGGCGGGATTCGCCTGTCCGGCCTCCGCGTACAGGAATGAGTCGGCCAGGAGTTCGCTCCCCACCGTTGTCAGCGGACTGCTTTTCCAGCTCCCGCGCAGAAGCCAGAAGGAGACCAGGCCGATGGCCAGAAACAGGGAAGCGGCCGCAAGCCAGAAGACCGGACGGGGAGCCAGCAGGCGGAACGGACGCTCGGCAGGCCGGGCTTTGACTTCGGCAGGATCAATTTTCTGGCGGCGGAAATAATCCAGCGCCCCCTCTTTATCCTTTTCGATAATGCGGGCGATTTCCCGCCACGTGTCAAGGTTTGCTTCCATGGTGTTCCTCCCGGTAAAAACGCAGCACGGCCTGCCGGGCTCGGTTCAGGCGCGACATGACCGTACCGCTGCTGATGCGCAGCGTCTGCCCGATCTCCTGGTAGGAGAGCTCGGCGTACTCGCGCAAAACCAGTACATCGCGCTGGCGGCGCGGCAAGCTGGCGATGGCCTTTCTGACAATGCCGATTTCCTCTTCCCGGCCGGCCTGGCTCTCAGGCGTGCGCCGGTCGACGGCGGTGAACTCGGAGACAGGGTGCAACGGACCGCGCACTTTCTTGCGCCGCAACAAATCCAAGCAGGTGTTGCGGGCGATGCGCATGATCCAGGCCTGGGGATTTTCCGGCCGGCTCTGGGCATAATGAGTCAGTGCCTTGGCAAAGGTGTCCTGGGTCAGGTCGCGAGCGTCGGCGGCGTTGCCGGCAAATCCCAGACACAGGCAGAAAACCTTGTCCTTGAAGTCCAATAAATCCTGCCCAACCTGAGTCTGGGCCTGGATAGACGCAGGGCCGTTCATCAAAGTCTCCTCGATCATCATCGCCGCTTCCTGCATCATACCCTATTAACGCCCCGGCCGGTAAAATATTCCCTGGAAATAACAAAAAATTGTGCTAAAATCTAAAAACATTCATTTCAAGGAGGAAACGCCAATATGTTCAAAGTCAACGAATATTTTGCAGGCCGGGTCAAGTCCATCGCTTTCGACAGCCCGGAAGGGCCTGCCACCATCGGGGTCATGGCTGCAGGCGAATACGAATTCGGCACGCAAACACTGGAAATCATGCAGGTCATCAGCGGCAGGTTGACGGTCAAATTACCGGAAAAAGACGGCTGGGAAACCTTTGCGGCCGGTCAGTCCTTTTCCGTTCTTGCCAACCAAAAATTCAAGATCAAGGTTGCCGAGGAAAGCGCCTATCTTTGTTTGTACAAATAAAGAAGATCACGAAGCGAACGGCAGCAATTTAAAAAAGCTGCCCGTGGCATTGCCCCAAGGAACCGGCACTGTTGAAAAAAGAATCCACTTCCTTTACAATATCGCTTAAAAAATGACAATATAAAACAGCGATCGAGGTGAGCCCATGGTATTTCAGACCCAGATTTTGCTGGTGGTAATCGGCTATTTCGTTTTGTTGATCCTCTGGGGTTTGTACCAGGGGCGTAAGGTGAAAACCGACTGCGATTACGCCATCGCCGGCCGCAGCCTTCCCGGTTGGGCAGCGGCCCTTTCGGAAAGAGCTACCGGCGAATCATCCTGGGCCCTTTTGGGATTGCCCGGCATGGCCTACGCCACGGGATTGACCGAGATCTGGACCGCGCTCGGCTGCGTGGTCGGCATCATCACGGCCTGGGCCGGACTGGCCTGGCGCCTGCGCGACGAAGCCGAAAAATACCAGGTGAACACGTTCAGCGAATACATCGCCAAAAAGCATGGTGAAATGGGGAAATGGATCCGCATCGTCGCCAGCCTGACCATCGTTTTCTTTTTTTTCTTTTATGTAGGCGCCCAATTCCTGGGCGGCGGCAAGACCCTGTTCACCCTTTTCGGCATCCCGGCCAAATGGGGGATGCTGATCACGGCGCTGATCATCGTCCCCTATACCATTTACGGGGGCTTCCGCAGCGTCGTTTACACCGATTGCATCCAGGCCATCCTCATGATCATCACCCTGATCGCCACTCCCATCGTCGGCATGATCGTGATCGCCAAGACTCCCGGTCTCTTTGCCCGGTCGATCCCCCAGGCCTTGAGCGCCGCCGGGCCCGGCTACCTTTCCCTTACCGGGGCCGCGTCGGGATTCGCCGCCGGGCTGGTGATCATGGCCGGCTTTTCCTGGTTTTTCGGCTACCTGGGCGGCCAGCCGCAGTTGAGCATGCGCTTTATGGCCATTAAAAACAAAGTACAGGCAAAAAAGGCTAGGAATATCGGTATTGCCTGGACCCTGGTCGCCTATTGCGGTGCCCTGGCCATCGGCTGGATAGGCATCGCCTTGTTCGGTCCCTCGGGATTGACGGACCAGGAGTATGTCCTTCCTGCCGTCCTGTTGAAACTTTTTCCGCCGGTACTTGCCGCCATTCTGATCGCAGGCGCCATCGCGGCCATGGTTTCTACCGCCGATTCGCTGCTGATCCTGTCCGCCTCGGAACTTTCGGAAAATCTGATCAAGCCGATCTCGAAAAATCGCGAGGGAAGCGATTGCCTCGGGCGATCACGGCGCATCACCGCCCTACTGGCCGTCATTGCCCTGGCTCTGGCTTTCCTCTTCCCCACTCGGCTCATTTTTACCATGGTAGGTTATGTTTGGGCCGGTATCGGCGGCACTTTTTCCATCGTCATTCTCTTCACCATTTTCTGGAAACGCTATCATGGCCGGGCCGTGATCGCCACCATCATCAGCGGCCTGCTTTTCACGGTCCTGTGGAGCATCAGCGGAATGAACGCCAGGATCACATCGCGGCTGCTCACTTTTTTCGTCGCTGGCGCCGTCGCCGTAGCCGCCACCTACCTGCTTCCCAGGAAGAAGGGCGAGGCGGATCCTCAACCGAATTCCCCCCAGGGGGACGCGGTCAGCTCTACAACCGCAGTCCCAAACCAGGGCGATCCCAGAGGAAACTGACCCCGATCCCAGCCGGGCCATAAGAGAAAGGCCCGGCGTCCGTCTGGGCACTCCGGGCCTGGCTTTGTTTGCGGGGAATAGCACCTCGGCCGTCAAAGATCCTTACTTTCTACCGTCGTCCTTTTTCGCGCGCTCCCCAGAGTTATCCTGGGTGGCATTGTCCGTCCGCGCCGCGGCATCGGAAACACTAGTGCTCGAACTTCCCCGCGAACTCGTCGAGGATGTCCTGGACAGATCGTGCTGGGCCGATTCCCGCAGCTTCATGCGGTCGACGCCACTGAAGTTTTCAGAAGACAAATGCATTTCCGGGCAAATAACTGCGTTACCGGAGTTGGCGTAACGTATGCTGTAGCCGCGCCTCGCGGCCCAGCGATTGTCGGGATTCCAATCACGCGCCAGACCGAAGCTTCCCGACTTAGCGGCCGCGCCTGCGCTCTTCTGAGTCGGAGAGGGATTGGACTTATCGGAAACACCGGGGACCAGCGCCAGCATGCGGGGCGTTGGCGCGGGCGGCAATTTTACGCCATCGATGGCCGACCCGCCCTTCTCGATGGCAACGCGTTTGCTCTCATTGCCATCCGGAGCCTTCACGACTTTCTTGACGATGTCGATCGCCGAGGATGGCAGGACAGGCACGCCCGACCTGTAGGGGAAGGGAGGTCGGTTCTGCCATCCCGGCTCACCGGCCGGCCGGGGATACCAGTACGAGATGAACATGTTCCAATAATAGCCGAAAGTAGGGAAAGTATAGATGCCGTGGTAGTTGACAACGCCGGTGTGGAACCAGTCGCCGGGAATCCAGGTCCAGCCGCGCTTCATCCAGACCCAGGTTCCCATGTGCGCCGGCACCCA
>Ga0307378_10004915_pt1 | contig 18816 bp, 23 predicted proteins | sample UN1MG_FD_202238 | JGI IMG/M metagenome (GOLD analysis project Ga0307378, IMG submission 202238) | Soil microbial communities from Risofladan, Vaasa, Finland - UN-1 | ecosystem: Environmental > Terrestrial > Soil > Coastal area > Acid sulfate soil | place: Finland: Risofladan, Vaasa | collected... | reverse complement strand
AAGATGTAACTATTTCATGGACTAAGTTTGGAGGTATTCAGGATCAAAAAGAATTTGCTTTAGCTATCGCTGATTCTCCAGCTAAAGGAGCTTTATTTGCTATGAGGAAGGGTAGAAAGTTAACTGACATCTTAGAAGGATTTACGGATAACTACAAAATAAATTTACTAAAAGGATATAAAAAATGATATTACATTCAAAACCAATTGCGTATTGTATAGGAGATAGAGATTATATTGGGTGGAATCATAGAGGAAGTATTGTTATTGGACAACCAGAAGAGCCAAAGGAAAAAGAGGAGAAAGAATTTTTTTCGGAAGAAGAATTCAAAGTGTAGGTGTTAATGTTGCTTATAAGTGACATTAAGCACAATTTAGCTAGTTAATGTTCCTTTAAAGTGACTTTAAGCGGCTTAATGACCATTTAAAGTTACATAAGGAATATGGGAGGAGGTTATGATATTTGTTATAGGATGTGATGGTTATATTGGAAATGCATTGACTCAAAGGTTATTAGCGGAAGGAAATGAAGTCATTGGATTTGATAATTTTTGGAGAAGAGAATGGATAAAAGATCAAATGGGTAGCATGTCTGCTACTCCTCTTTTTGATATGGAAGAAAAAGAATTTCTGTTTAATAAATTATATAAAGGCATATTTTCATTTAATGAAATTGATATTGAAACAGAACCAGATACTTTAAAAAACATGTTTGATGATTTTAAGCCTGATATAGTAATTAATCTTGCTCATAATCCTTCTGCTCCGTTTAGTATGAAGTCAAGAGAACTTGCAGGAGCGGTTTTATCTAATAACATAATTGGAACTAATAATATTTTATGGAATATTAAAGAGATAGTTCCAGATTGTCATTATATAACTATAGGTACTGCTGGAGAATATGATCATTATTGTAATATCGACATTGAAGAAGGATATACAAAATTTGAGCATAAAGGAAGGTTGAGTAATGAAGTAATATTTCCACGAAGACCTGGAAGTATTTATCATACAAGTAAAACAGCTTCTACATATTTAATTGACTATTGTGCAAGAGCATGGAATTTGAAATGTACGGATGTAATGCAGGGTATTGTATTTGGAATATATACAGATGAGATAGATAAAAATAAAATTTATAGTAGACTTGATTCAGATGAAGCTGGAGGTACTGTTATAAATCGTTTTATCCTTCAAGCAATTCTTGGTATGCCTTTGACTATATATGGTGAAGGAAAACATCAGAGAACATTTCTATCTTTAAATGATAGTGTACAAGCATTAATGTTAGCTGTAAAAAATCCAGCAAAACAGGGAAGAGTTCAAGTTTGGAATCAATTAAGTGAATGGCACTCTATGAATTCACTAGCTGATATGGTTTCAACAATTACTGAATCTTTATTTCCAATGTCATTGAAAGTAGAGAAACAATGGATTGCTACTCCTAGAATGGAACATACAGGAGAGCATTATTATAATTATATAAGTGATAATTTGAAAGCTCTTGGGTATTCTCCTACAAGAAAAATCGAAGAAGAAATAATGTACATGCTTGAGACTTTAGTTCCTATGAAGGATGATTTATTTCCTTTGGAGAATGTAGTGGAACCAAAGATAGGATTTAGAAGAGAATGAGAAATAAAATATGTGTAGTAACAGAATGTAAAAATCCAGAAGTATTAGTTGTTACTCCGTTGCTTCCAGATCATGAGGTAAGTAGAGAAACGAAAGTTTCAATGAAGAGAAATAACACAAGGTACACATGGGTTAAAAGCTACGGAGATAAGAATATACCTAGTAATGCATTGGAAGCTATCAATTGGTATAAGAGTTTTAAGGATCTTCCTCCATATTATATTATGATAGATAGAGATATAAATATGGGTAGAGGGATGTTAGATAAAATGGTAGCGAAGATCAAGAAATTTGAATGGGCTGAAAGGGTGGGATATGCTTACGCATCTTTTGAATTTAAAGGGCATGTAAACCAAAAATTCAATGCAGATCCATTTGATATAAACAGGCTATTACAGGGTAATTATATAAGCTCAAATTCGTTATTTAGATCAAGCGTGATTGAAAAGGTAGGTCTGGTAACAGATGATAAATATAAGCGTCTATTGGATTATGCGTTCCTTCTGAAATGCTTTAAAATGGGCTATCTAGGAGTACCTGTACCGGAAGCTAGCTTTGTTGCCAATAGTACGGAGAAAGACATCTCCGCTGGATCACAGCAAGATTATGTTGTCAAGTATAAACGTGTTTATGAGGATTTTATTAAACCGATTATAAATAATACTTGACAACTGTATATAGTTGTGATATGATGGTATTATAATTAAAAAAGACGATATTCGACCTTTGGGATGCAAAGCAACCCCATAGATTAAAGGAGATTAAAATGCATGATTTTGATATTGATAACCACTAAGTTAATTAAACTTAGGAGGTTATCAAATGAATTACGGAGAAAAACTTTTTGAAAGAGTATGGCATACAAGGTTTTCAGGAAAATTTATATTCTATCGTTTTCGTATTGATCCTGTTCCTGCAATAGGATATAAAAGAGGTAATTTTTATTGCTGGTGTAAAAGACCGAAAAGTTCAAATGAAAAACGTCAATGGTTTGCTAGTGAGGGTTACGGCAGATTGAAAAGAAGTCCTTTAAATCTTCCTAATCCATATAATGATTATCAAAGAGGTGATGTTCGTACTCGCAAATCATGGAAGAATCGTAAAGTAAAAAAACAATATTTATGAAAAATAATGCTTGACATTCTGATATCATTATGATAAATATATAATGAGAGATCGGATTTTAATTTAAAATAAGGAGTTTTATCATGGATGATTTTTTTGATATTGATGAATTTGTTATTGATCCAGATGAATTGACAAATGTTCCTCCAGATGAAATTTTTGATACTGGACAGCAACAAGATCTTTTCTCTAGTGGTGTACAACAAGATATTTTTACCACTAAAGATTAACGGTACGTGATATGGGCATGTATCTCATTTAAATCGAAGTATACCGTTTGCCCGACCTAGTAACCATCAAAAATGGATTTTCTGCTAGGTCATTTGAACCTTCCTTGGGGAAGGGAGGTTCACCCTCCTAGTCAAATCCCCCAATGACTAGGTGAGTAGTAAGCTCAACATGAGATGAGTTGAGTGATGTTTGGTGGATGTTTGTTTTTTGGGTGGCACACATCCACTTCTTCTGAGCGGTAGAGAAATTTCGTGTCGTGGTTTCTCTACCGCTCTTTTTTTTCCCTTTTTCAGTATATTATATAAGATATCTTACCTTTATTTCGAAAATCCCCTTTAAAAAAATATAAATAATAGATAGTAGGATTATATCCTTTTTAGGGAGAATTATATATTTTGGGAGGGGTCAAAAATGAGTGATAAAATGGATAAGTATTTACAGAAGAAACCGACTTATAAAGAAGTAGAAACAATTGATAAAGTTTATGCAAAGTCTCTTGATAAATCTGATAAAGAGCAAGGCAAGAATAAGAAGAAGATGGAAAAGATGTTGATAAGAGATGATGTAAAGGGAATTCAAATGAAGGAGTCAGAAGACGGTGTAATGACTTATTTTACAGGACAGGGTAATTATCATCAAGCTATCAGGTATGGTAGCAAACCAGACATCTCAAGGCGTACCAGACAGCATAATTTACAGTTTGCAAGGGAAGTATTGGAAGCGGAGGGAATTCTTACTCCAGAGATGGATGAGGGGATTAAAACCAGTATAGAGGAGATCTAATGAAGAATACAGTAGAGAAATATTTGGGAGAAGCAAAAAATAGTGATAAAACTCAAATGCAATGTATTGAATGTGGAAAAAGATTCAAGAAAAAGATTGGTTCTAAAACTTTTGAAGTAAAATGTCCTAAATGTGGTTCTTATGATACAGAGCCAGTTTAAGGAGGAGTTATGAGCGTAACAGAATACACAGATGAGAATTTTTTTGAGTTAACAGGTCAACAAATAAACAATTATAGCTTAATGAGATTGTTTAATATTTTATTGGATGAGGATAGAGAAACCAAATTCATGAATATCTTTAGAAGCTATATCTTGAATGATGCCGTGTTTACTGAAACTGCTATGTATAATACTTACAAAGTAAGTAACGGAGAATATTGGGAAAATATTTCTTGGAATTTATATGAGAATCCCTATGTATGGTGGATACTTCCTATTTTGAATAATACTTTAAATCCATTTGAAGATTTAGAGGATGGTCAAATAATTAAAGTTTTGAAAGCAGATTTTCTTTATACACTAGTCAAAGATCTTGAGCGTATAGCGGAGCAGAAAACATAATGGCAGGAAAAACTGATTATCAAAAGAAAGGTCAGGTAGAGCTTAAAAAAGCTGTTATAACAGTTATGATTATATCTGAATCTGGAAATGCTATAATTGCTAATGAAGACATTTATAGAATATTTTTTATAGAAGATATATTTAAATTTTCTATAGCAGGAAAATTAATTTTTAACGATAGATATAATTTTATGGAAGCTGGCCCATTTACTGGACATGAGAGAATAGCTTTTATTTATGGTCAAGGTGAATCGGATAGAAATATCGTTTTTGATATATACAAAGTTACTAAGATAAGCCAAGTAGGGCCAGGGATTAGAGAAACAAGTGAGAATTTATTTGAGTTGGAGTTAATAGATCCTTTTTACATTCCTACTTCTTTGAAAAGATACAGTAAAAGTTGGAGTGATCAGAAGTATTCTCAAATAATGAAAGACATTCTTAATAACATGACTTTAGTTAAGTTAGGTGGATTTAATTTAAAAATAGAGGAATCAAGCAATTCAACAGATTTTATTATTCCTTATTGGACTCCTAGAAATGCTTTAAATTGGTTAGCTAGAAGAGCAAAGGGAAAACAGAGTGGATCTAGCGGCTATTTAATATTTAATAATACTGCAAATCAATTAACTACTAATGCGGTATCTTTGAATTATTTATTGTCTGATTTTGATAAAACCTTAGATAAAAAACCTTATAGGTTTCAGAGTGATGTCGTGTCTGATAAAAATAAAATACTTGAATGGTGGTTTAGTGGTATAGATAGGACTAGTAATCAAGTATTAAGAGGGGGATATTGGAGAGGGTTTGACTTCAATACAAAAAAGCTTTTGCAAGTAGGATATAGATATTCAGATGCTTCTGATAGAAATGTAATGTTAGGTAGAAAAACTTTATACGGTCAAATGGATGATCTTGGATCTTCAAATACTTTTGTAGGAGAAAGTGATATTGACTCATTATCCAATATCGCTTTTAATGATTGGACTAAACGCTATAACTTACAATTTATTTTGAATATTATTGTAGAAGGAGATGAGAGTAGATTTGCAGGACAGCATATAGAGATTGAATGGCCAGGACTGGAAGGAGCCGATAAAAAATTAAATGACGCTTTAAAGGGAAAGTATATGATAAAATCAGTTACTCATAATTTTATGGGAGGAGGTCATTATCCCTATAAGCAAAGACTAGTATGTATAAAAAATGCATATCATAATATTAATAGTAGAATACTTTATGATTCTAAAATTACAAACCTGTATACAGAGAAAGCTGTATCGAATATAATTATAAGGAAATAATAAATGCAAAAAAATTCTCTTAGTGATTTAATGCCAGAGTCAAATAAACTTTTTGGGTTTTATAGGGGAGTGGTAGAAGATAATGATGATCCAAAAAAAGCTGGACGTGTTAGAATTCGTATATTTGGTCTTCATACAGAGAAGAAAAATAAAACTGAAACAGAAGGTATTCCTACAGATGAGTTACCTTGGGCTGAACCTTGTTTGCCTATCATAGAAGGGTCTATAAGTGGTTTTGGAATGTGGGGGGTTCCATTGCAGGGATCTCATGTGATGATTTTCTTTGAGAATGGAAATTTATTACAGCCTAGATATTTTGCTTCTATGCCTGGAATTCCTGAAAACAAGAAATCACTAAAGAAGACATTAGTAAATAAAGAGGAAACTGTTTCTAAGAATGATGGGTTTAGAGATCCTGATGGAAAATATCCTACTAGAGTAGGTGAACCAGATGTACATAGGTTAGCTAGAGGAGAAAGTGGTCAGACTTTAGTTAATACTAAGAAGAGTTATAGAGATAAAGTAGTACCGACAGCATACGGAGGGAATTGGAGTGAACCCGAACCAGCATATAATGCTAAATATCCAGAAAACTTTGTCTTTACTACTCATGGAGGATTGACAGTAGAACTTGATTCAACTCCAGGATCTAAAAGATTTCATATATATCATCCAAGTAATACATATATTGAATGTGATAATGATGGAGTACTAGTTATTCGTAATCAATCAGATAAATATGAAATTGTTATAGGTAATAGAAATTCTCATATTAAGGGAGCTAATAATGAAACGGTTGATGCTGATGAAAGAGTAAAAGTTAAAGGAAATAAATCAACTGAAATTAACGGAGATGAGTTTAGAAGAGTAGAAGGGGATCAACAATCAGATTTACGTGGAGATGTTCAACAAGTTATTGGTGGGAATTTAGATTTTGATGTAACTAAGCGTGTAAATTTAAATGCTATTCAACCGATTTTAATAAATAGTAGTGTGGAAGTTACTATAACTTCACCGTATATAACTCTTGTAGGTTTTGTGAGTATTAATCCATGACAGATATAACAGAAACAATATGTTCTCCAACTGGTTTTCCTACATATGCTGATATGCATGAGTTATTTGATCCGTTTTATGAAATACCTGGAACAGTAATTTTGCCACCGCAATTTACTCTTTCAGATCCAGTTTGGCCTGATACTAACGCTCCTGATATGCAATTGGAGCAAACCATTTCGGAGTTTGTTAATGGGCAATTGACTGGAGTTCTTGCTTCATTTACAAAAGTTGCTACTGATTATTTAGGAATTGATCCAAGTAGTATTTTGCCTGATATTCCTGGATTTCCTGGATATAATTTAATTAGTATTGTTGAAGGTAAGTTTGATGAAATGGTAGAAGTAGCGGCACAAAAATTAAGGGATGATATACAGTATTATAAAAGTTTAATACCGTTAATGCCTACTCCTACTTATCCAATGATGAATGTTCCAACATGGGATGCTGTAGCTACTGTTCAAACAGCTATAAATAGTAATTATCAATCTGTTACACAAGTTATTCAGAATTTGGTAAATTGGATTGCTAGTATTGCTGATATAGGGGGAATGGGGCCACCTCCGACATATCCGACTTTGGATCAAATATATAGTTTACTACCACCAAATCCAACACTATATGATTTGACTAGGATAACGATTCCAGGTTTTGGTTTCCAGTTATCAATGCCAGTACCATTGATGCCAAGAACCAATATACCTAGTTATGATTTTACACAAGGACTTAAAAATATGTATTCAGGTATGTCTAATCTTACTATGGCAACAATAGATCAATGGGTAAGAGATCATTTTGGGTTACAATTTCCTGTGCCTGTTTATTGTATACCAGTATATATTAGACCACCAGAAATACCAATACCATAGGAGATTTAAAATGTCACCATTTTTACCATATCCACCATTTACATCATATGCTTCAAGTTCTATTTCTTCGTCATCGGAATCTTCTTCTTCGTCAAGTTCTTCTTCTTCATCTAGTGAGTCAAGTTCTAGTACAAGCTCTTCCTCAAGCTCCAGCTTTTCATATGGAGTCAAGGCATGTGAGGATTCAGCAATAAGAGGGTTATTAGATGATGTGACAGCTTTTGAGAGATATGGAGATGAGTTATATGCAAAATCAGCCGCATGGGTAGATGAAGCATTTAGTTTCGATCTGGATGATTTAACTGATCCGATTGTAATGGAATTAGATGTTAAAGATAACTTGACTACTAGTAATCTTGGATGTGATGAGGATCAAGTTCCATTTATTGAGGGATATATAAATGATTGTATTAATACTGCCGCTGCCGAAGTAAATAGAAAAGTAAGAAATTTAGCTCAAGATATTGGAGATAATGCTAAACATTTTCTTCAAGTAGCTGAAAGAGGAGTATGTCAAGGGCTTTCAAATGTTAAAGCAGAATTTGATAGATATGCTTTGACTCCTTTATTGGAATCGCTTGATTTTAGTGTTAACTGTATAACTAGTTCCGCTGATGCTTTAAAGTATATTGATCAGATACAAGAAATTGTTGATCAAATTGATGCCGTTGTGGATCTTTTACCAATTACCGATACAGGAGAATTTAGTTTTGATAAAATAACTTCTGGTCTTGATGCTGGATTAACAAAGAATTTAGATAGTTATTATACACAAGCTACGGATATCTTAGGAGCTTCTAAGTTAAATATGTTGAAGAGTCTTTTTAAATTTGGAGATATTAATCCAGATAAATATTATTAATATTATGAGATTTAAAAAATATATAAATGAAGAAATAAATGATCAAGAAGCGCAATCTTTTATAGATAATTGGAAATCGAAATTAAAAAAATTTGGTGTTACTGAATTTAGTTTAACTACTCATTTTCTTCGTGATAGATTAAATCATCCTAGAAATAAACCGCCAATATCAATTGAAGAAATGGATTTTGTATTAGATGGATTTTTTAAAAAAATTGGTAGTCAATTTAAAAAAGACGTAGAGGATGTGAAAAAACATATATCAAAAAGAAGAGGAATTAATAAAAAAGAAATACCAGTAAATTCACTTGAATTTGCTATAACTAGTCAATCTACTAAAATAAAGTTTGTATTTGCTTTGAAACAGGATTTTAATAAAAAAGGAACTGCTGTTGTATTACCAGTTACTATTATACGACATCCAAATTTTAAAATAACAAAAGGCGAACAAGTAATGGTAGAAAGAAGAAAAATATGAAATTTGAAAAATATTTAATCGAAAATAGAGAAACTTTGAAGGATTGGGAAAGCTATATTAAAAAAAATAAAGAATTATTTTCTGCTGTCAAAATATTAAAGAAAATTGAAAAAACAAAACATAAGGCATTTATAGTGGGTGGAGCAGTACGTGACATAATATTAGGAAACCTGAACCCACATGATATTGATATAGCAACTAATTTAAGTATGGAAGAGCTTTCTAAACTCTTTAAGACTTTTGATATCGGTAAGTCAAAAGACTTTGGGATAGTTGTAGTTAAAGAAGGAGGGTCTAATTTTGAGGTAGCTCAATTTAGAACAGATGGGAAGTATTTTGATGGTAGAAGACCAGACTCCGTACAAATTACAGGAAGTTTTGAAGACGATGCAGGAAGAAGAGATTTCACTATAAATGCAATGGGTCTAAATTCTAAAGGCGAGATCATAGATCATTTTGACGGTAAGAAGGATATTAAAAATAAAGTTTTGAAAACTGTAGGAGATCCATATAAGCGATTTGGAGAAGATTATTTGAGAATGATGAGATTGGCTAGGTTCTCCTCCAAGTTGGATTTTGATATAGAACCAAGTACGAAAAAAGCGGCTAAGAAATTATCTCCTAATATCCCAAATCTTGCTCCAGAAAGAATAAAGGATGAGCTATTAAAATCAGCGGCTCAGAGTGGAGATAAATTTGCTAATTACATTAAAATTTTAGATGATTTAAAAATATTAAAACATGTCCTTCCAGAAGTAATGAATCTGAAATGGTATAGGGAAAATCTTCAATTCCATCCAGAGACAAGAGGTTATGTAAGGAAAATTTTAGCATGATGATAATTTATAAAGTTACAAATAAAATTAATAAGAAATCCTATGTAGGAAAATCTTCTAATTTTAGATTACGGAAAAATAGTCATTTTTCGGAAGCATTTTCTAACAAATATCCAAATAATTTTTTTCATAATGCATTAAGGAAATATAGAAAAGAAAATTTTGAATGGGAAATTATCTATAGGTGTGAGGAAGAAGAAGTTGATTTTTTAGAAAGTAAATATATCAAAGAATTTAAAACTCATTATACTCAAGGTGGATATAATCTAACTTTTGGTGGTGATGGAGGAGATACAATTACTAATCATCCAAAAAGAAAAGAAATAATAGAAAAAAGAAGAAAATCTAATAGTGGTAAAAATCATTTTACTAGAAGAATGTCAATTGAGGAATATGAAAATTTTATTAATAAACTTAAAAAGAATCATTTTACTAAAAATTTATCTAAAGAAAGATTATTAGAATTTGGTAAAAAGATGAGGAAAGTTGGTAAAGATCATCCTAGGGCTAAGAAAATAGTAATTATTCATCCAAATGGAAAAAAGAAATATTTTTTTGGTGATTTTAAAAATTATTGCGAAAAAATTGGCAGTTCTTTTTTATATAAACAATTATTGTATATTTTACATGGGGAAAAAATTGGAGAAATTAATAAAGGTAAATATAAAGGATTCAATGCTTATTATGAAATATAGAGAATATTTATCTGAAATAAGAGGAACTATAAAACCAAAGAAATTGGGTTCTCCAGAACCTTATGATGCTAATAATCCAGAACATAATGATCCGACTAAGTATGTTTACTATCCAGGTAAAGGAGTTTTTCAGCATACAATGGAAGCACTTAAACATGTTGATGCTGATAAACCGATTCAGGCTTTGGCTGTTCTTTTGCACGATATCGGAAAAGGAGTCACCTATGCACCGAAAAAAGGTGAGGGATATCCTACGTATTATAGACATGCAGAAAAAAGTATAAAGCTAGTTAATGCTCTTGCTGATAGATTGAGACTTAGTAATAAGGAAAGGGATGCTATAATTTTTGCGGTTGGGAATCATATGAAGTTTCATAAGATCCTTGATATGCGTCCGTCTAAAGTTGCTAAACTAGTCAATGATGATAATTGGGATGTGCTTGTTGCTGTAGGTAGAGCAGATGAGTTTTCCAGAGGAGATGTATTTAGACATGCTGGAGAATTTGACAAGATACTTGATAAGGCTATTAAAATTAAAGAGAAGTATGGCAGTACACAAGAAGTAAAGAAGAGAATAAAATTAGTCGATGGTAATCATGTTATGTCTATTACTGGAATGAAAGCAGGGCCGAAGCTTGGTGATGTGATTCGTAAGACAGCAAATTGGATAATGGATAATGATATAACAGATCAAAAATTAATAGATGACTACATAAGGGGATTAGCATGAAATTTAAAGATTTGATGAAGGAATATGACTATCAGCAGGAACGTATAGATGAAGCTATTGTATTGGGTCAAAATACTTGGTTATTTTTAGAACATCCATTGCTTGAGGATGTTTATTACCCAATAGACGGAGCTTTAACAGAGGATGAGATTAGTCATTTCAATTTACTTAATGAAATATCCAGAGAAGAGAAATCTGATAGAAAACTTAGAGCCGCTGAATTCCAAGCTTCAAAGGATTCTCAACCTAAATCTGAATGGGATACAGGAGTAGAGAAAGCTTTTAATGATCTAACTAAAAAATCAAAAACATCATTTAATTCATTGAATGATTTAGAAAAAAAGTCATTTATAGGTAAGTATATTCTTCATGGTCTTGAATCTAAAAATGTAACTGGTGCTGGTTGGGGTAGACAAGCTTCATTTGGCAGAGATCAAAAAGAGATATATTCTGATGCTCTTAAAAGTTATAAGGAAAAACAGAGATTTGCTAATGATGTAATAAACATGTACAAGAATTGGAAACAAGAACAGAAAGAAGGAGAAGCAAAATTAAACGATATAATGAAGAAGTTTACCAGTATCGTTGATTTCGAAGCGAGTCTTGGAAGAAGTAGTGATGGGTTTACAAGTAAATTGTTTGAATGGATTAAAGATAAGTTTGGTAAAGGATGGTTTCCAGAGGAAGCATATTTAGAATATTTATTCAAGATAAGAGCAAAGCAGTATAACAGCCAAAAGGAGATTGAAGATTGTGTTAAACAATGGAGTGCTATTGGTGGAAATACAAAGACACATGCTTCTGTAGATATATCTACGGTATGCCCAAAAAGAGAAAAACTTTTAGAAATGATGCAGGATTGGTCAAAAGCTCATAGGGATTTAGAAGAAGCAACTGTAGCTGGAGCAGAAGCATCTACTATTAAGAATTTACAAACTAGGGCAGATTCGCTAAAAGTTACAGATGCAAATAATCCCACATGCGCTTACTGCTATGTGGAATCAGCAAGAGAAATAGCTAAAAAACATCCGAAGTATTTTCTAGCAAAAGCAGAGAAGAGAGGACTTAGGTATCAAGATACATTCAAGAAATGGTTGAATAAAGAAAAAGACGGAACTTTTGAGAAAGATAAAGATGGAAATTTTAAATTAACTAAAAAGGGGTTAAGCCAAGTAGCAGATCTTAATAGAATGGGGGGATTAAGATTCTTTTCTTCTGGTGATTACATAGAAGATCAATCTACTGACAATGAAATAGAAAGAATTATTGCCGATGCTCAATTAGTAGGTCTTCAACTTAAAGCTATTACAAAACAAGAGAAGTTCGTGAAGAAGTATGGTGGGCGTGTTTTTACAGAGGGGCCATTGAAAGGTAAACCAGTATTCAATATAAACATGTCAGTAGATGAGCAAATGGGATTCAAACTATCTATAGCTAAAAATTTAAAACGATCATATCCAGGCAATGTCAACATAAGAGTAGTAGCTAGAAACCCACAAGAAGCTATAGATTATTCTAAAGATTCTGCTGTAGATGTTATAACTTTACTTCATTTCAAGGCAAGACCTAGTAGAATGGCAAATGCTGATATTTATAAGAATATGAGTCCTGATTCTGTTGGTTGGAAAGCCGCAATTGAAGGAATGAAGAAAGTACATCCAAAGGAAAATTGGAATAAGATCCTTTCTAAAATATGTTGTTCTACTGCTCATTGTAAGACGTGTCCTAATGCATGTGGATTCAATCCTAGAAGAGTAGCCGATTATACTCAACTTGCTAAAGGTGGAAAGAAGGTATTGAAAACGATAGTTTAGGAGAAAAAATGAAACTTAAAAAATATTTAGAAGAAAGACATTCACCTAGTCGAAGAGAAGAGCATGGTGAAACAACAAAAACTAAAGGTCATAAACATGATTATTATATTCAACGTATTACTGGTGATGGTAGTACATCACATGATTCTGGACATTTACATAAAATAAAGTCAATGGTAGTACAACCAGCTAAAGATTTTAAATATAATCATATACATGAATTGGAAGATCCGAAATGAGATTAAAACAATATCTTATAGAAGATAAACAGGAACAAGCTAAACAGAAGCTAGCAAAACGGTTAAATGTAGATCCAAAATATCTTAATTATATAGATAAAGATGATTTTGGATATTATTTTAATGTGACTGATAGGAAACATAAAGATTATAAAAGTACTAAATTAGAGAAAATATGAAAAGGATATGCCCTACTTGTGGAAAGAATAGGAAATTTGGAAAGTACTACAATAATAGAAGTAGGTCTAACGGCAAGCAAGTAGAATGTAAAGATTGCCAAACCATTAGAAATAAACAAGATAGGCAAACCTTACGCTATAAAATTTTTAAGAGAAAACGAGATAAGAAGTGGAAGGAAAATAATAGGGATAAAATAAAAAAATATAATGCTGATTATTACAAAAGGAATAAAGAGAGGATAATGTCTAGAAGAAATACGGAATCTATTCTAATTGTTGAAAATGGCAGTAAAAAAAAGATAAATAGATCTAGACATCATATAAAAAAATACATAGACGATATAGTAATTGATCCAAAGAGGAGATAATGGTTGATCAAACATATTTTTGGAGTGATTTAGACGAAAATTATGGTAGGCAAGAAAATGGTGACATACAAAGGGATACCGATGTATCAGCTATATACAATAGTTTACGTAATATCATTTTAACAATACAAGGTGAAAGAAGAATGTTGCCTACTTTTGCTACTAATATATGGGGTCTTCTATTTGAACCTATTGATGAAATTACTGCCAGACTCATAGCAGAAAATTTATTGGGTTCTATTAAATTATGGGAAACAAGAATAACTGTAACTGCTTTTGATATAGAACCAAAACCTGATAGCAATTATTATCGTTGTAGAATTAATTTTGTTATTGGAGAAAATGAAAATACAGAAACTATTGATTTTATATTGACTAGATAAGGATAAATAAAATGACAGATTTAACACCGAGCTATTTAGAAATCGACTTTTTAACATTGGTAGGAAAATTCCAAGAAGAATTAAAACAGAGTGATATTTATAGGGATTATGATTTTGAAGGTGCTAACATTACAATCCTTATGGAACTTATGTCATATATTGGGGAATTGACTACATATTTTACGAACAAGATTGCTAAAAATGTCTTCTTAGAAACAGCCGATATTTATGAAGCGGCAAACAGATTGGCTAGACAAGTTGGATATGAACCAAAAGGAGTTAGAGCGGCTAGAGTTACTGTAACTGTAAATGTATCTGGAAGTGATATTGGAGTTCCACTTCAAAATGGAGATATTTTAAGAGTTCTTCCTTGGAAGGAAGTAAATTCAGGACGTTCAGATAGTGATGGTAATTCTATTATTTATGCTACTACTGAATCGGTTCAGGTAACTGCTTCTGGTTCAAATGTTACCTTTTCTTTACCATTAAGACAAGGTGAAGTTGTGGATCTGGAAAATTATTCTGGTTATGATTTAATTGATAATGAATTAATATTACCTGTAGATTATGCTTATGATGATGACTTAACAGATGTCTATCCTACAATAAGAGTATTGGTTAGTCCTTCTACTGGAACACAAAGTACACAATGGACAAGAGTTTCAGATTTTTATTTAGATCTTATACCTCAAGTATCTGATAATGTCTATATGTTTATTTATGATAGATATAGGAGAAGTAAAGTAGTATTTAATTCATCAAGAAATATTCCAGGGCTAAATGATAGAATAGATGTTAGAGTTCTTAATACTTTAGGGGAAGATGGAAGTATTGGATCAGATGGATCAGAGGATGATGCTCAATGGAGTATTTTGGATAATCAGTTTATTCAGTATATTCCATTTAGTGGAGATCCAGCTAGTTATATCAACAATGAAGTTATTTCAATTTCTCTTTCAGCGGCAAGTATTGGAGCGTCTGATCCTGAAACGATTACGGAGATTAAATTTAATTCTGCTTCCGCTTTAAGAGCGCAATTTAGGGATGTTACCCCGAATGACTATAACTCATACCTTTCTTCACGTTCTGATGTCATAAGAGCGCAAGCATGGGGGGAACAAGATTTATCTCCTTCTGCTGGAGATCCTGATTTATATAATTTGGTATTTCTTAGTGTAATTCCTCAAGTGTGGGGAAACAATACTATACCTACTTCCGCTGGTTCGTTTCTTACTGATTGGGGATTAACAGCTACAACTCTTGTACCTCTTAGATATAATGAGAATTGGGAGGATGAATTACTTAACTACTTATCTCCAAGAAAAATGATTTCTGCTTATGAGATATTTGTTGTTCCAGATTTGGTTTATTTTACTTTTGAGATTGGATTAAGGATCAAGAGAATATATAATTTTACGGATGTATCACAGGATGTCTATAATAAATTAATTTATTACTTTAGACCAGAAAATCAATTATTTAATAGTGAAATGGATTTTAAAGATATAGTAGAATATTTGATGGATACTACTCAAGTATCACCAGATGATGAGTTTACGAATATCAGAGGTATAAGGAATATAGATATACGTGACATAAATAGCAATAAAATAATTTATGGTAATAATTCTCTTCTTTATCCAAGATGGGTAGATCCCCCTTGGATTGATAGAGATAATATGCTTAGACCTATAGTTATTGGTTTGAATCAATTTCCAGTTCTAGCCAATGATGCAGTAAAAATAGTACAGGAGTATTAATTATGTTTACTAATTTAAAAACATGGATTGGTATAGTAGTAGGATTAATTACTATAGTCGGTGCTGTATGGATTGTTGGTAGTACGTTTGCTACTAATGATAGAGTTGATAAAGTAGAAGTAGTTACGGAGAAAAATATTAATACGAAAATAGAAGCTTTTGAAGTAGAGGTAGCAGGAGCGTTACAGAATCAACAAATAAAAAGCGATTATCAATTCTATCAATTTCTTTATGATAGATTGACTCAAGAAATGTTAGAAATTAAAAGACAATTAAGAAGAGATCCCAATGATCAATTATTAAGACAAGACTATGTAGACAAAAAAGAGGAAAGGGATAAATTGAAAGAGAAAATGGATAAGTTGATGGATAAGGTCAACTAAGCGAGTTTAAAAATGTCGAAATTTAGTGATTCTAACTATCAGCTACTTGAAAGATATTTTGATATCTTAGTTAATAGAGCTACAGGTACACAGAGATCCTTTCTTGCTGGCCCACGACAAGGAATTTGGGCTGATGGTGGGGTATTTACAGTTCTCTATGAGAAGGATTCCACTTATGGTTTTGTTGGGAAAAAGTTTCTTATACAAGAAATAGATGGTAATCGTTTCAAGATGCAGTATCAGGGAGTATATGAGGATTGGAAGAAGTATCGGGATGAGAAGTATTATGATGATCCTTCTGATCCTTGGTACAATGCTAGTAATAGACAAGAAATATATGATGCTAAAAAATATGGACTACCATTACCAGCACCTACTCCTTATGTAGATACTATAACTCCTGCCGTAAGTGCCATTGGAATAGGCAATGAAATGTACTTCCGTAAGGATAGCTTTTTTCATGCTTGGCTGGCTAGATCCGAAAATATAGAATATAGAAATTACGTTAATCAAGAAAAAACATTTGCTTTTTTTGGAAAGGTCTGGCCTGTCGGTCAATCAAAAACTATCTTCTCCATTGAATTTGAAGGTCTTAAAGACTACACGGTAAAAGCCTTACCAGCACATAATCAAACAACTAATCTAGTAGAGTGGTTAAAGGTATACTTCGATCAAGTTCATCATGAGCCTTATACAATGTTGAAAACGGCATGGTCATTGATGGATGCTAGAGAAATTCAGCTTCGTTGGTTAGGATATATTGCTCAAATATACGGAATAGAAATTGATGAACAACTAGCTGAATTGAATTTACGTGAATGGGTAGAAAATTTAATTTACTTCCTTAAACGCATTGGTACTTATGATGCCTTATATGTCATATGGCTTTTATTCCTTTCTAATTCAAGAAACGTCATGAACGTCTATGAGCGTTGGGATGAGTGGTGTAACGGTGGAATAGCTAGTTATGATAGATTTGCTGGTTTTCATCCTGGAATTCCTAAAGGAGTAAGAAGTTATTATGGGCCAGAAATTAAACCTATAAATGACTTCAATTGGTTAGAATTTTACGGTCAACAACCTTCTGGTGGAGCAGGAGAGTTATGGTATTCTCAATTTGATCCAGATTTATATCCTGTCCATGCTACTGAAAAACCTGATTGTTTTGATTCATGGGATTGTGGTGTATCGGAAGAATTTCCTTGTTATGAAACAAGGGAATTGAATTCATTCGTTTCTTATATAAGAACTGATACTGTAGGAATTTCTGCATATGATACGGTTGATACTGGAACACGAACATTAACTTTACCAGATCAAACTTTTATTGGAGATTTTGAACATTGCGCTGAGATTTCAATGTCTAATCAAACTATTGAAGATTGTAGTTTTATGTTTTATGGATTAAGTAATGATGCACAAGGATTCGGAACTACAACTAGTGATTGGATTGCCGTAGCAATAGAGAAGGTAGGTACTCAAAGACGGTTTGCAGTATATGAGCAAGTTAATAATATAGTATATTCTACCATAGGATCAGTAACGGATTATCAAGCTTCTAGAAGATATAAAATAGGTATTGATAGAACATGTACTTCTGGTGGATCACCATCAGCATCGGTTTATATTTATGATGGTAGAAGAGAAGAGCCTAATTTAAAAGAAGTAATTACTCATATACTACAAAGTTGCCCATCATATACAGTCCTTCATGCAACAAATTCAATTACTAATGGATTGGATGGGAAATTTTATGGAACAGTATATCCACAGCATGTAGATTTTTCACGGTTTGTTGAATCTCTTGGGCCTACTGGATATCCTGTTTTAACTCCTCATTATATAGTAGAAGTGGATCTAAATACGGAGCCTTTGATTGATGTACAACCATTTAATTCTTTATTTCAAGGTCAGAGTTTTATTATTAATGAGTTTTTAGCAGATGAGTTAATAAGAAATTGGGAATATGTAAGACCTATTAATAAGCATGTAATTTATCATGAGTTAATTTCTCCTTCGGCAAGTGAAGCTAAAGGAGTTACCTCCATACCCTTATATCCATTGGATTCAAATGGATCTTTTGATACCTTTTTTACAGGTAGTCAATATCTTTCAGGTAGTGGGCCTACTCCTTCGGCTGGAGTAGCTACTTATTTATATCATCAGCCTTATGCAAATAAAGAATGGAAAATAAATCATGGTCTTGGTAGATATGTAGTATTTCAAGCTTGGGAGTCCTTATTGGATTGTGAGTTTGGTCAAGATGACTATATTGCAAAAAGAATAGAACCTAAAAATGTAATTATTGAACCAGATGATTCATTAACAGTTAGGTTTGCTCAACCTGTAAAGGGATGGGCTACAATAGCTGGTTCTTCACCGTATCTGAGTTATCTACATAAAGAATGTGGATGTCCAGATGATACATGGACAGTATTTCATGATTTTGAAGATACTCCATCAGGTGGTTTAGTTGGTTATCCAAGTGGAGTAGGGCCACTAGTCAATCTTTGGTTACATTCAT
>Ga0307378_10004914_pt1 | contig 18817 bp, 23 predicted proteins | sample UN1MG_FD_202238 | JGI IMG/M metagenome (GOLD analysis project Ga0307378, IMG submission 202238) | Soil microbial communities from Risofladan, Vaasa, Finland - UN-1 | ecosystem: Environmental > Terrestrial > Soil > Coastal area > Acid sulfate soil | place: Finland: Risofladan, Vaasa | collected... | reverse complement strand
CTTCCGTGATTCGGGTTGCATGGTTATGGGACACAACATGGTGTCGTTTGATGCCCCCTTCATTCATACTGACTTCACGCAGCAGGGCTACCCGTTTCAATTCAGACCAGGTGAATACATCGATACGGGCATGATGTTTAAGGCGGCACAAATGCGTACTGTGCCAAGTCCTATTGAGGATCTGCATAAGTTCTTCATGCGTATAGGAAACACGCATAGCCGCGTGAAGTGGAATCTCACAGGAGCTGTTCGGTCACTCAATGTGGACAAGAAGCATGGGCTGGACATGGATAAAGCGCATGACGCCGGCTTCGACTGTAAGGCCACTCATTTGCTATTTGAGGAGCTACGGTTACTAACGGAGACAGTATAGTGCGCACCATGGTCTGCTACGACGCTGGCTTTGTGCATCTCGGCATTATGGTAGCTAAGCTGCCTGAGATCGTAGGCGAGATGCCTGAGCCGATCCACATTTCGGTGTCAGAGGCAGCGCTACCAAATAAGCTGGAGTTTGAGCTGCGGTCAAAGTCGGTGACGTTCAGGAACATCCATCGTATTCTAAAGCAAGTTGACGTTGTGGAGAAGATCCACCACAGATTCAAGCCAGTAGCCTATTACGTTGAGATGCCTCATGGCGGTGCCAAGGGTGCACTTGCCATTCGTGGCATGTCATTCGCCACAGCGTACTTGGCAACGGCAATCCATCTGCTCGCACCCCGTGTACTCTTTCACTGCTTCTCGCCGTTCGAGGTCAAGAAGGCTGTAACAGGCGATGGTAAGGCCGATAAGCTGGTGGTAGCACAGCGGGTGATTGACACTTGGCCTGCAATTTCAAATTGGCCTGGCTTCAAGATTGTCACGGTGATCAAGCGGAAGAAGGGCGCGAAGCTTGAAGTACAGAAGAAGGCACTCGCTCATGATGCGACTGATGCTGGCGCCGTCTGTATTACGGCAACTCAGCATCCTACGTATAGTGGGCTTTTCCTGGCCGGGAGGCAAACATGCCAGAGCGAGCTGGACCTGAGCAGTTGACACCTGAGCAGATCAAAGAGATCCAGGAGCAGCAGCGGGCGGCACAAGAAGAGTTTGCCAGTGCTGCGAAAGCGCTTTCCGAGCGGATTGACACGGACGACGATCTGAAGCGAACGACGTACGCGCTGTTGCTTAGCTACCGGTTGGCGCATTGGGCTGTTTCCGAGCTCTGCTCCATGCGCGGTATGACTAATCCCATGGTCAAGATAGCGGTTGATGCCCAACGGCACGCCGCACTCCAACCGTTCGACTTTGTTGAGACGATGGATGATCTGGTCAAGCAGCAACTGCCGTGGCTGGAGTCACGACGACGCGAGCTACTTGCACAGCGTAATACGCGTATCAAGCGGGTCAAGGAGATGGTGCTACGGCTTCGCCGGAAGGACATACCATTGCCCTTCCATTCGATGACAGCACTCTTCAATGAAGACGGCTTCCGGCACGGTGATGATCTGGTTGTGTTTGGAGATCGTGTAGGACTTCGTCTTGTATTGCAGCGATGCTCTATGATGTACGCGAAGGCAGGTGGTCATGTCGTGCTGCTCACGAACGATATGATGCATCCACCGCCTAAGCATGTGGCTACTAAAGTCGTGCCACCACAGATCTGGTGTAACGCTGGGCAGATTTACGCCGACATGAAGGAGCTGCTGGATCCGCTGATCAAGGGAATGATGGGCAAACCGATCGGCATGATTGTGATCGAAGACATCGATAACATGCTGACCGAGCAGGCAGGGCGGGAACCAAGACGTATGCGGTTGGCCCGGGTGGCCGCGATGCTTGCACAATATCGCGCGGAACGTGGTATTGCCATGATTGTTGGGGTGGCAACCGATGATGACTCTAACGACTACGAACAGGCGGTGCTATATCCACCCTTCCTGTTAACCTCGCCCAACATCAGGATTTCACTACAGGATTCCACGCTCGTTGGAGGTTCGCCGGTTGTCATTGTGGGTAACGATGTCATCCAGCGAAGCAAGCTCTGCGAGCAATTAGAAGGTGAGAAATGAAGAATCTCTACTTAGGTTTCGAGTTCGCACCGCTGCAGAACTGGCAAGATATTTTGCCGGCACCCAAGGCGCCGATAAACTACAAGGATCCGGTGAAGATCCAGGCATACATCGATGCCAGGCTGGTCGAGCTGGAGCAGGGCAAAGCTGCGACCGAGCTGTTGTCAGGCCGCGTGAGCCGCGCTGTTGTGCTAGGTCGTACTACAGAGAGCGGTGATCTGACGAAGCTGTTGGACATCATGGATATGCATGCAGGACATAGGACGCTGCAGTTCATAACGGAGTTCGATGGCTGTACGGGATCTGAGCAGCTGGGGCTATTCGGTTATAGGATCCATCGCGCTACACGCCTGATGGCACTTGACGCGATGTTTGACGCTAAGGACGTCAGCTTAGCGTATTGCTGGGCAGCGTATCGCTGGGCACTGGATCTGGATTACGACTTTCGGTATGGCCAGATGCCTGGCTATATTGATCCGGTGAGTGTGCTTTTCGGCTCGTCTGATGTAGATCTGCCAGCGGTCTGCCGGCGTACAGGGCTGCCCCTGGTGACCGAGCAATCGGACGCCGAGGAAATGGCAACATTCGCGTTCGGGCTGGCTCATAAGATGGGTTTCTAGACAAGGAGTTGGCCATGGTGGTTGAGATCTACGGCAAGAAAGATTGTGGGCTTTGCGCGGCTGCGAAGGACAAGATGAGGATCATGGCGATCCCGTGCGAAGTCTTTGACATCGATGAGATCATGCGGTTACATCCTGGTTGGAGCACAGACGGCTCTGTAGAGCGGCTGGCCCGGCTGGCATTCAACGATGTCAAGGTTCCTACAGTCGTTGTTGATGGTGTGCCGTACAGATACTCAGCCGCCATGGCCAAGCTCAAGGCTATGCGGACAAAGGGGAACTGATGGCTAAGAAATCACGCGTACTTGAAGGGTGGACTTGTGCCAAGCTTGTCGAAAGTGGTCATGTTGACATATCACCCCAGTGGGAAGTCAAGTTCTGCTCCAAAGGTCGCCATGCTAAGTGTGCGCGCGTCAAGGAGTGCTATATGTTTCGCCCCCGCTGTGAGAGTGATAGAAACCACATGGGTAAGACACCGGTGCCTAACACAGGTTTCGACTTAACGAAGATGTTTGCACTGCTGAACAAGCGCGATCGTGTGATTCATGAGACTCTGGAGAAGTACTGGCAGAGTTGTCATCGGGTACGCGTCACAGTTGAGGAGCTAAGATGAGTTTAGGCAAGCAGGCGGGCTGCCGCGGCTGTGAGAGGAAAAACGAGCGAATCGCCCAGCTGTCTATGCGGATCACCGAGCTTGAGTCAGAGCAGCATCTGGCTCCTGGGGCCAGCGCTAGGGCTGCGAGAGCTAGCGTGAAGACAGCCATGCCGCTACAACCTGTATCTCGTGCGGAGGGAATGGCGTCGATCAACGAAAAGTTTGCTAAAGTGAAACACTTAATCTGAGGAGGTTCGAGATGGGCAAGCGGCTGACAGGCACATTCGAATGGGCGAAGCATACCGACAACTGCCTGCGAGGCTGCTCACACGCATGTCGGTACTGCTATGCGCGATACAATGACGTTGAGCGGTTCAAGCGTGCGACAGATGCTGAGTGGGAGCGGCCTCAGCTTTCTGCGGATTGGGATAAGCCGCGTCACAAGTTGTCGGACGGTGTGATGTTCCCAACTACGCACGATATTCTTCCCAGATTCATCGATCCGTGCATGAGCGTGATCGAGCAGCACCTTCAGGTGGGGAACAAACTCCTGATCGTGTCGAAGCCTCACCTTTTCTGCATCGAAGAGATCTTGCAGATGGTACCGCATCGACGTCATTACAGGGATCTGATAGTCTTTAGGTTCACGATCGGTTCAGTAAATGACGCCGTGTTGTCATTTTGGGAGCCAGGCGCACCGTGCTTTGCAGAACGTCTGGCGTGTCTCAAACGAGCGCATGAAGAAGGCTTTGAGACCAGCGTAAGTGCTGAGCCGCTGCTTGGAGGTGCAACGCTGCGGCCGACTCCAAATGCTGTTTCGAGGCTCGTTGGAATACTAACACCATACGTGACGCACTCGATCTGGATTGGCATGATGAACAGGGCTGGCCAGCGGGTCAGGTGTGACACACCCGACGAGCATGAGATGCTGGCTGTTCAGCTTCAGGGACAAGAGCTGACAACGGTCAAGCAGATCTATGATGCACTGAAAGGTAATCCGCTGATCAGGTGGAAGGATTCATACTGTAAGGCACTTGGCTTGAAGCAGGCTGCTGCGCCGGAAATGACAGATGGGAGCTGACATGGGTGAGCATCCTGCCGACATGAACGCGCCGCTACAGCTACCGCGGCATGAGCGCAAGTTCGGGATGATGGGCTCGCTTGCGGAGCTGCGCAAGGAGGAGTGGGTGCCTTTCACGCTTGGTCCTTTACATGTGTACGGTAAGGTTACCTTCGATATTCCCTCGCGTTTCTTCGCTGACACTGGCTTTCGGCCGATCATGTCATGGGTGGACTTTGGGGACTTTCCACTCTTGACTATCCCGAAGGTAACTCCTGAACAGCAGTGGCACAACCATCGGCTCTTTGTCATGGACGATATGGCCTATCCCCATTTCGCTGACTGGTTGCTTACAGTTGAGATCATCAATAGGGAGGAGCAGCGATTCACTCTTCCGATCAGGACTGCCGCTCCAATCATGGATCCGTTCATGCGATTCATTGGCACGGCGACGCCGACGCCTGAGGTGATTGATGTCTGGTCAGTGAGCGATATGCAGTGCATGCTGCTGCCTCAAACTCATGTAGAGCAGCTGCCATATCCTATCTTCAAGGAGGGCGAGGCGGAGGAGCTGTCACGTGCAGAATTCCTGCGGCGCTTGCCCAAGCCGACTACGGCACCCGCAAGTGTTACGTTCCGTGTGGCCTCACCTGATCCGCGCGTGATTGTGCGGGGGCATCAGGCGCTCGGGAGACAGGTCGAACGTGAAGGCTGAGATCAGCCCCTGTTGGTTGTATGGAAAGTCAGGCGTCCGCTAACGTGACGCCCAAGCATGGAAGGTAAGTGGATCGTGGGAGAGTCCAAGAAGGACGTCAAGCAGCTAGAGGTACCGCCGAGCTTTTTCCTGGTTGTCATCAACGACGAGGCTGATACTGGTCCGCAGGTGGTGCGCTGTGAGACGCCTGAGGACTTCACACGCGCTGTCGAGGAGCACATACTTGGCGCGAAGTCTATACTCCATGCATTCGCCTTCAAGGGTGTGCGCATACCGATCGGCGCACCAAATCCGGTCTGCGCGATCGAGCTGGATGGGAAGAGGGTTCAGGTTGGCGAACAAGCCACTCGCTTTGCCGAGACAGGCAGGATTGTTCCACTCAGAAGTACTGAGCGCGAAACGGCAGCTGACAGCTAATCAGTTTAGAGATCAGTACCTGCTGCCGTTTCCACGGCCCACGCTGGATGAAGAACTACGCGCGCGCCGTGGGCTTCCAGGCGGGCGTATTTCTTTCGCGCGCGGGTTTGGGTGGTACAAGTACGGAGCACTACACTTTAGCCCAGGGACAGTATCATGTTTGGTGATCTGCGATGTACTACCTGAAGATCCGGGTTTTTGGAGTGATCCCTTTACGCAGGCGATCTACGTCTCAGGACTCCTGCACCTAAACCAACGTGATCCGTTTGGCCCTGATACCTGCATAGGTCACCGCATAGAGGGTTACTGCCAAAGTAAGGGGTATCCACCTTTCATAGTCTACGGCGGCTACAACGGGTACAAGTGCTACAATAATCCACAGCCTACCGCGGATGTTAAGCTGCGCTTCGTCGACATTCGCCTATTCACACAGTAAATTCCAACCTGGTTTTGCGTCAATATAGCTAGGTCACCTCTGTTTTCCGCTTAGGCCAATACGAAGGGAGAGTACCACGTGACGACAGAAGTAACGGACGCTGTGAAGACAGGCGCGCAGGTACCAGTGACGAGAGGAAGGAGGCCGTCAAGGCCGTTCGTACCCGTCGGGTTGCAGAAGAGAGTGGTCGAAGCGGTTCAGTCCGTGTGCGGGCTGACCTCGCTGCGGCCGGGCCGTGGCTTGGCCAGGAACAACCGCGCTGTCGTTTGGTTCGGGAGGAAGTCGGAGCCCACCAGCCGTGACGACATCATCCCGCTCGGTGACCTCTCCGTGGGGGTGCTGATGGGGGAGAAAGACGGCGAGTGGCTGCGCTTCGTGCAGCTTGGCGGTTACCTGATCGACGGCCACGTGCTGATCGGCGGCGGTGCTTTCGACCTGCACGATTCGCAGGCTGAGCACCTGGACGACGAGGCACTCAACGGCTGGGAGGGGCTCTGGACGACACCCGCAGGCAAGACGTATCTCCGTTGCGATCTGCCGAAGGACTACGAGGGTTCGTCCTTCCCTGAAGGGCTGTACAAGGACGTCAGCGCACCTCCGTGGTACCACAGCCGTTCGCTGTTCGCAACGCAGCATCACGTCGCGCAGAGCAACATGAAGTCGCAGCGGGTGGTTCACCACATGCTGTCGCTTGTGGCAGAAAATCTGCGCAAGAAGATCGAGCCGTTCGACAGTGTGCAGGCGCCAGGCATCCTGACTGCGGTCGACCAGCGCATGAGGCTGCGTGCGATGGATGGCACGTTCGGCACGCACAGGGACGCTGAGGAGCTCGATCAGATCACGGTGGACTGCCTGCAGCTGGGTGCATGGGTTATCCCGCAACTGCAAGACAGGATGGTCCCAAAGCTGGATGAGCACAAGACAGCGATCGTCAAGAGTGTCTCACTGAACGCTGTCTACCTCGACACTGGCGATGCTGGTCTCTGCATGATCACACCGACCACTGAAGTCAGGCAGTTCATCCACAGGATGACAGGCATGGATGCCACAGAGCTGGTCGTCGTCCCGCTGGTCACGCGTGGGCAGCTGGTGAGTCGGGACACGTGCGTCTTTGGTCCCGAGATGCCACAGCTCTTCTCGGTTACGTCGCTACAGCGGCGGATCGAAAAGTGCGAGAACAGCGAAGAGCAGACGCGGCTGCAGCGCTTGACGGATCTGGAGCGCATCTGGGCGCTGCTCACGCTGGCCACCGAGCACAACCACATGCTCCTGTACCCGGTGCAGTACGTGGTGCCTAGCAGCCCACGGCAGGTCTTCATACGGCGAACCTGGGGATCGGATCTCAGCCTGCAGCTAGTCAGGCTGGAGCGGGCTCCCCTCAAGCTGTTGAAGGTCACGGGTTCGGGCTACCGTATCAACCTGTGGAATACGAGCCACAGGGAAGCGCAGAAGAAGGCATTCCGTGAGCGCCGCGATCGTGAGGCGGCGGAAGCACGAGAGGCTGCGAAAGCGGCCCAGCAGAGCTGATCATCAAGAATGCGTATGTTCCAGACTGCTGCTAAGGACAGCGCGGGCCACTGTGGGAAGTGGCAGTATGACCCGACTAAACAGGGACAGAGCTGTGTCGATCAGCCGTAGGCCTTGGCGACCTGCGACACCGTGATACCTAATAAGCCATAATAGTGTTGACATACTGCCAACCTGGGCGGAGTTGATCAGGTAGCTGGTTCGAATCCAGCCGCTGTCACCATATTCTTATTTCTTTCAAGGCAAGCCTTCTGCCTAATGCCATTATCATGATGGCGAAAGGGACCACTGGTGTGGTCCGTCCCCGCAACAACCACAAGATCTTGGTGTCGAGCCCACGTATGCGGGGGTAAGGTGGTGGTCGACGTTCTTCCAGAATGTCCCCTGACCGAGTCGAGCCCACGTATGCGGGGGTAAGGTGGTGCGGCGGGATTTTGCAGCTACCCCATGTGCGGGGTCGAGCCCACGTATGCGAGGGTAGGGTGGTGTACGGTGCATGTGTGCGCATGTGTCGTCAGCGAGACAGGGGGCGGGCCGAAATGGCCCGCCCCGCCTGCCATCTTTTCTTTTGCTATCGCCTTGACACCTAGTTCTGTAGCCTATACGATATGACTTGTTGATGGGGAGGAAACTATGGGTGAATTCAGGCCGCTTGGCAAGGTGAAGAGTCTTCGAATCCCTGCTGGTAAGGAAGGCGAGTATACAGAGGACGTACAGGGTGAGCCTATCCATACCACCTATGGTACGGATGAACACCTGCCTGGCACTGTGTTGCCGACTGGTAAGCATTTCAGGGTAGGTGGTGGAAGCTTTGGTTTTGGCGTCAACGACTTAGATATACCACAAAACATCATCGCTTGTGATGAGCAGGGGCAGCAGACAATTACTCAGGTTACACGCCGTCAGATGATGAGGACGGCTAGTAGGGGTTCTGAGCCGCTACCCAGCAAAGAAGAGCTCAACAATCGGCAGGCCATGCCTGTTGAGGAGATTCGGAAGCTGGCTAGTTTTTCTGAGGCGCAATTTCTAGCTGCTGCCGCTGCGCCAGCAGAGCCATTAGCCAAGCCGCTGCCTGTGTCGTTAAGAAGTGAGATGCTGGACCCTTTCGAGGAGGGAGTTGACATGGCTATGAAGAAGGCGAATCAACCGAAGTCGAGGAAGAAGGGTGGAAAGCCACGACGCGGCGTGGCATCTGTGGCGACTGCGTCAGTGCAACCACCCGAGCAGGCAGAGACTAGCCACAGCGCAGCAAAGGTTTTGATCAACGGGCCGTTTGGCCAAGTTGAGCTGACTTGCTCAGGCATCTTCAGAGATGGAATCTATCTGGTCCTCTTCACAGACCAGCGGCAGCTGTCGACGGTGTACAAGTTACCGCCGGTTGAGGAGCCGATGGAGCTCACAGTCAAGTACGGCAACCACATTGTCACCTGCTTGTGGGCAGGCATTAGCTTCACGATGCCATCTGGCCAGGTCACCTTCACGATACTCCTGGTTGCAGCTGAGGAGGGTGTTGATTCCGGCACGCCTGGCGCAGAAATGGGGCTGGACAACCCGTTAGCGGGACTGTAGAATCAGGGCTCGTGTGGAGGCGGCATGAAGAAAAACGCACAAGTGAAGTTCGGAGTGACGTCATGCGATTACTGTCAGAACCCGGCAACTAGGGCTATTGGTAAGCTAGTTGTCTGTGAAGTACACGCCTATCGCGCCATTCATGATGGCGCCAAGGTGGCATCAGCGCAGACTGAAACGTTGAGGTCAGCGCCTGTTGCGTTTCAAGCCAAGCATCAGTAGGGGTGCTGCTTATGTCGGATCTCAACGTCTTTCCCACCATGCCAACTGGAAGCGGAACTGCTGCTGGTGATTTTCGTAGATCCGCCAGCGCATTCCCCGACCCGTTCTTCGACTACGCCTCAACACAGATGCCTCGTAGTCTTTACGACGTGCTAAAGTGGTGCGAATTCATCTGGATGACCAACGGTACCTACCGAACGGCATGTCAGCGCATCGTTCGGTACTTCCTTACAAAGATAGAGCTTGAAGATGCTAGCGACGATGAGAAGGAGAAGTATGATGAGTTCCTAAACAAGCAGGTGCGCATACTGGATGTGCTCTCATACATAGGTGACGATTGGTTATGCTATGGTAATAGTTTCACCACGATCAGAATTCCATTCCGGCGATACCTACGCTGTCGAAAGTGCAACCACGAGCGCTCGTTGGACCACATCGACTACAAGTTTGAGAGCTGGGAGTTTCGAGCGACCTGCCCGCTCTGTAAGTGGACTGGGGCATTTGAGCGAATCGATCGCCGTAGCGTTGAGCAGGACAAGATCAGGATCATTCGGTGGTCGCCACATAACATTCGAATGCTCTACCATCCCGTATCCCACGAGACCATTTATTACTGGATTCCACCCGCTGACTTCAAGCGGGAGATCAAGAAGGGCAACAAGTTCTACGTGGCCACGACACCGTGGGAGATCATCGAGGCGATCAAGGCTGACAAGTGGTTCAAGTTCCATCCAGGCGTTGTGTACCACGCTAAGGAGGAGACGCTGGCCGGGATCAGGAATGCGGGCTGGGGCATCCCGCGTATCATGTCGAACTTCAAGCAGGCGTGGTACGTGCAGGTGCTCAAGCGATACAATGAAGCGATCGGGCTCGACTACATCATACCGTTCCGTGTCATCACGCCGGGCAAAGGGGCGGGCTCAGGCGAGGTTGACCCGATGCTTCACACGAATATTGGGTCATTCTTGCAGCGTACTCTGGGCATGATCCAGCGACATCGCCGTGATCCGGCTTCTTGGAATGCGCTGCCATTCCCTGTCGAATACCAAGCACTCAGTGGTGAAGGTAAGGATCTTGCGCCGACTGAGTTGATTGCTGGCGGCACAGACGAATTTCTTAACGGTATGGGCTTCCCGGCTGAGATGTACAGGGCGACACTGGAGGTGCAGGCTGCTCCGATGGCGTTGCGGCTGTTCGAACGCACGTGGGTACATCTTGTCTCCACGCTCAATGGCTGGACCAACTGGTTCTTCGACTCTGTGACGGACATCTTGAACTGGGAGGATCTATCAGGACGACTTCAGCCTGTCACGCTGGCAGAGGACATTGAGCGGAAGCAGATTCAACTGCAGCTGGCTGCAGCGCAGCAGATCTCGAAGCAGACGGCCTACTCGCCGTTCGGGCTCGATTGGCGTGAAGAGGTACGGCGAATGTTCGAGGAGGAGAAGTTCTTCCAGGACGAGTCTTCAGACTTCCAAAAAGAGCAGGGAAAAGCGCAGCAGATGGAGCAGACATTCGAACAAGCGGAGCAGGCAGCAACGATGCCGCCAGGCGGGGGCGGGATGCCAGGTGGGGCGATGGGTCCTACTCCGGCTATGGGGCCAGCTATGCCTGGTGGAGGTCAACCTGCAGGAGGCACCACGCCGGCTGATCTTATGTCACAGGCGGAACAGATGGCCATACAACTCATTGGGATGCCATACGGTCAGCGTAAGTCAGAAATGCTCAAGATCAAGAAGAGCGACGAAACATTACATGCCTTAGTCGTATCACAGCTGGAGCGGTTGAGGGCGTCTGCAAAACAACAAGGTGGTATGCAAGTTATACAGCAGCAGTTTGGAGCACAGGCGTCGTGAGGCCAAGAAACGCACGTTACGCCAGGCAGGCTAGCGACACCCTGGAGGCAGCATGTCAAAGGCGCTTGTTGCTGGTCCATGCATCTCGGAATTCGGATGGGAGCTTTGTGAGTTTCAAGGGCACGTTCGCAAGCTCGCGCAGGGTTGCAGCAAAGTTGTTGTCTGCAGCTTCGCTGGTCACCTTCCTCTCTACGCTGACATGAATCCTGAGTTCATCCCTCACCACGTCGACGGTTGGCGTGATTGTCATCGTATGCGTGACGGGTCGATCACCAATCCAGCTGAGCTCCAAAGGGTGCAACGTAAGCTAGACGCACGCATGGGTGAGCTTATGCGGACGGGCTACACAGTCACCCGTATTGAGTCGATTCCCAAGAAGGGCAAGGCTGTTGGTACCCGCCGTCCGATCGACCAGCAGTGCTTCATCAAGTTTGGCAACCCAGCTCGCGTACCGGATGTCTTTCCTCTAGTCATTCACGCCAGGGCGCGTCCCGACAAGGTCAAGACGAGCGGTGACAACTACCCTAAGAAGGCGTGGGAGGAGCTGCTGAAGTTGCTGGCCGCTGCCGGGCTCTCTAAGGTGGCTGCAGTAGGCTTGCATGGTGCCTCAATTGTGCCAGTAGGCGCAGTAGATCATAGGGGACACGAGCTCCAGCCCACTATGGATCTCATGGCGGCGGCGACAATCGTTGTTGGGCCATCCAGTGGTCCCATGCATCTCGCTTCGTTGTGTGGCACGCCTCATATGGTTTGGGCAACTGACAGACATCAGTCAGCAATCATGCTACGTAACAGGGAACGCTACGTGCAGTACTGGAATCCGATCAAGACGCCGGTCAAGGTGCTACTCCACAAGTCAAACGAGGTGCTGCCCGCTGCGCAGCTAGCGGCGGCTGTACTAGAGCTGCTTCGAGCATAGTCGCTGTTCGCGGAGGTAGATAATGTCTCGCGGGGTTGTCTACGTGGCAACGAGTAAGCCATACGTTGACGCAGCAGCCATGAGCATAGGCTCGCTGCGGCGATTCTGCCAGGAGCCTGTTATGCTCTTGACTGATACCGACGCGCCCTATCTACATAGGCTCTCCAGGTCCTTCCGTGTTGAGGTAGTTGTTCACAACACGAAGGAAGCTCACGCAGGTAAGAGCTCGCGTATTCTGAAAACGCAAGTTGCCAAATTCTGTCCTTACGACACGGCACTCTTCCTTGACGCTGATACGTTGATTCTCAAGCCCATCACGGCATTGTGGAATATGCCGACGGACGAAGCGCCGATCGCCATGACGCTAGGTTGCACGTATCAAACAGTGGGCGCGTTGAATATTCCACACATGATGAAGATTCCCAGTCTCAGGTGGGCTGAGGAGTACAAGCTCACGTTGGCCACTGCCGGTCCTGATGCTCCCTACTACAGCAGCAGCACTATGGTCTGGCATCGAACGCCGGCATTGTTGGAGCTGTTCCGTGTTTGGCAGCAGGAATGGCAACGACTACGTGTTAGTGATATGCCATCACTTGCGCGCGCATTAGCCATTACTGGTGTCAAGGTAGTTGAGCTGTCACGCCAGTTCAATGCGCGCAACTATCAGCGGAGTTGTAAGACAGTGATCTACACGGCTCGGTTAGATCGTATGAAGCCACATTATGCGGAGTTTTGCGAGCTTGGCAAGCTGGTTGCCGAGATCATGAAAGGGTGATCTAGGATGCAGTCCTATGCAACTCGGCTGGAGCAACTTAAGACGCGGTTTGGTTACAACTTCGGTATGGTCAAGAAGCGCAAGTTGATCTTCGGGCAGCACAACGGGGAGTTCGAGGAAACCAACAGCGTCGTAGAGCAGCTGCTTGCCGAGCTTGATACTCCGGTGCGCGTGCTCGTTGAGCTCGGCGTGAACTGGGGTGTCTCGTTGTTTGTGTTGGCACGCCTTGCACATCCCCACGCCAAAATCATTGGTGTCGATGCTGGGCTGTTCCCCGGTATTGATGATGTTCATTTGATCTTCGAGGCATTACGCGAGGAGGGACATGATGCTACGTTTCTTCACGATACCACGCAACGGGCAGTCGCGGCTGTAGGGGCGGCTGCACCTATAGATCTGCTGCACATCGATGCCGACCACTCCTACGCGGGTGCCAAGCATGACTGGGATCACTACACGCCAATGATGCGCCGGAACGGTATCATCCTCCTTCACGATATCACCTACATGAAGGGCGTCAGGCAGTTCTGGCAGGAGCGCAAACCAGCGCTCAAGCGTTTCCACGAGATCAAGACAGGTAATCGTGGTATGGCCGTGGTCGTGAAGACCTGGTAGTGGAATAGAGAATCAAGACGGTTTGTGGAGTCAATAATGGCCTATGGAATAACAACTGGCTACTACGACACGGTTGGCTCTGAGGCATTCTTCAAGCTGTGGATGGCGAACACGCTCAAGTACGCGAAACCTGCTGAAATCGTGGTGGTGAACGCAGCCGGGCGATGCTTGCAACAGCTTGGAGGTGTATGGATAAACACCAAGCACAACTATGGTCATGCCAAGCATCTTGTAGCTGGGGAAAAGTACGGTGGTTGGTGGCTTGGATTCATGCTCGGCGCAATGATATGCTACTGTCATCAACATGACTTCATTTACAAAGAGCAGGACTGTTTGGCATTTGGATCGTGGGTGAAGCACCTTTTCGTTACTGCCCAACAGACTGGTGCTCCGGTTATTGTCGGTCGCTTCACGCAGCACCCATATAGTGTGGAGCAAAGCCTGGTGCTCATCAAACGTTATGCTATTTTGGACTTCATTTCGGAATACTTGATGTTGCCAGAGAGCGAGAGCACCGGTCCTGGCAGACCCGAGCTCAAGTTTCTCAGCATAATGAAGAAACGACCGAAGTTGGTTGCCTTTATGGAGATGGGATGCGGTCGTGATCGGCCCATACCGTATGACCAGAGACGTTTCTACGCGCAGCATTTGAAGAAAGCTGAACTTGACGAGCTGACAGCGAGGGGATTGATTTAGCCATGATTCCGAAGATACTACACCACTGCTGGTTTGGCGATGCGGAGCTCCCCGAGCTTGCTATAAGCTGCCTTGCAAGCTGGCGGTGGGCAATGCCAGATTATCGCGTCATGTTGTGGCGCGACATCGACTTGCCAGACTTGCCGTACGTGCAGACCGCTTTGAAGAACAGAAAGTTCGCCAACGTTGCGAACTATATGCGGCTCTGTCTACTGGCGGAGTTTGGTGGTGTCTATATGGACACTGACGTCGAGGCCATACGGAGCTTCGATTCACTGCTGCAAGATGAGATGTTCCTGGGCTGGCAGCAGAATGGGGAAATCAACAACGCGGTGATAGGGGCTGTTCCGGGACATCCGCTGATACAGCGTGGCCGAGACACACTGCCAGAGAAACATGATGGTCTAGAGAAGGCAAATCTTTCAGGGCCGACTCTGATAACCGACCTGGTGCGCGAACACTACGACATTCAGCCGCAGATGGTACACGAGCTGTCACGCTTTGCGGGGTTGACGGTCTATCCAGACAGATACTTCTATCCATACTGGTGGACGGAACAGTACGATCCAGCGTGCTTGACTGATGACACCATCTGCGTACATCACTGGGCTGCCACTTGGAAGAGACCATAATGTATGATCTGCTTCTACTGAATCCGTCGCTTCATCCGACGCGGGTTCGGAAACCCGGCTTCGTTCTTCCATGGGTTAGTGGAGGCCACGGCTGGATGCCGCTGGCCTCACTATTTCTGGCGTCGTATCTCAATCGGGCCGGCTTCTCTACGCTTGTTCTCGATATGGAATTGTACAGCTCGGAAGACGAGAAGAGGATTCTGCAACAGTATGTGCCAGCTTCAAGATTCGTCGGTATCTCTGCCATGACAGCGCACGTTCCTCATGCTTTGGCGCTCACGAAATACGTTAAGGATGTTAAGCCCGATATTAAGGTGATCTGGGGCGGCGTGCATGCCTCACTGTTGCCTACTCAGACAGTTGCCCACCCACTGATTGATGCTGTCGTAGTTGGCGAGGGAGAGGAAGCACTTGCCTGCTTGCTATGTGGTAAGGACCACCCAAGGATTGAGACCAAACAAAAGCGGATCGACAACGAGGCACATACATGCTTCATCGACGTTAGCAGTATTGCAGACCCTGACTACTCGGTGCTGAACATGCAGCAGTACTTCGCATTCCAGGGTGGTTATCGCAACGTCGATATCTTGACGAGCAGAGGATGTACCAGGCGGTGCAGCTTTTGCATAAACACCATTCTGGGTAGCAAATGGCGATCGTTTGATGCGGATCGCAGCATTGCCAATATCCAAAAGGTCGTGAAAACCTACCAACCGAAACATACGTTCCTGATGGACGAGAACTTCTTCGCGAATCCGGCACGCGCCCAACAGATCGCGAGCCACTTCAAGGCGTGGGGTGTTACGTGGGAGGCAAATATCACCGTCAAGGATGTGGTTAGACTGGGCCGAACAAACTTCTTGGCCCAGCTCAAGGACTGTGGCTGTACTCGGCTGAGGATGGGAGCTGAGAGCGCCTCGGATCGATTGCTTAAGATCTTGAGGAAGGGTATTGTGCGTACCGACATCGAGCGGGCTGTTTCAACATGTCTAGCAGCTGGGATCAAGCCGACGTTATCGTTCATGATCGATCTACCCGATGAGCTTCCTCATGAAAAGGCGATGACTATGGCCTTTGCCCACAAATGTGGTAAGCGGGGTGCTGACGTCATCGGTCCTCAACGGTTCAGACCGTATCCCGGCAGCGAGGAGTTCGATAAGTTGGTCAACAGGGGCTTGAAGATACCCCAGAGTCTGGCTGCCTGGGGCTCGTGCGATTTGTTCAATACTGTCAGGTAGGAGGGGTTACTTTGGCTGCGCGCAGTGCCATATTCGACGGGAACTTTGATCTTACTACGGTACGTCACGAGGCGTTACGTCAACGACTGCAATTCCTTCGTGATAATGGTATTGGGCTAAGACAGCTTGTGACCGAGCTGGACGGCCTCTTTGATTTTATGCTACAAACGTGCCGTGTTGCCAACAGGACGTTCGTGGATCTTGGCAGCTGGCAGGGGGGCACTGCGTGGATTCTTGCGGAGTTCGTGCGCCCGGGTGGCAAGATCATCCTTGTGGACTATGCTACGGCGCGACAGACAGTTAAGCCAGCAGAGCTTGTTGTTGCACATCTCAGTCGGGACTATGATGTCACGTATCTCAAGACGACCACACGCGAGGCGCTACCAGTGGTATGCAAACTGGTAGGTGGACAGCTCGACCATCTGCACATAGATGCCAGTCACGAGTATGCAGCTGTCAAGTGGGACTATGACCACTACGCTCCTCTAGCGCAGTCAGGTGGGCTTATCCAGCTTCATGACATCAAACTAACAGGCCATCGTGCCAAATACAGGTTTGAGGTTTGGCGTCTATGGGATGAGCTTGTCAACGGGCAGCAGACCCATGAGATTGTTGATACAGCCTTTGTTCCCCCGCAGCCAACTGAGGGCGGTCATATCGGTATTGGGCTTGTAATTGTACCTTAGCTTTTGGAGATGGAGAATGCACAAGTTCAAGGGCGATCGTTATGAGTTGTTGTCATTGATGCCGAAAGACGCTGTTTGCGCAGAAGTTGGTGTGCTGCACGGCAAGCATGCGGCAGCAATTCTTGCCGTGACCAAGCCGCGCAAGCTCTATCTTATCGACCTCTGGAAGCAACAGGCTTCTGACGTCTACGATGACAAAGCTAACGCAGCTGACGCCACACAGGAAACGTGGTACCAGCAGGTGCTTGTGCGGTTCAAGCAGGCAATCGCTACTGGCCAGGTTGTTGTTCGGCGCGGCTACTCATCAGATGAAATCCTTAAGTTGCCGACGTTGGACTGGGTCTATCTTGATGCAAACCACTCGCGGCTAGCTGTACTTGAAGACTTGCTGCTCGTGAATAATCATATCCGACACGGTGGGATTATTGTGGGGCACGACTACTGCGAAGGTGACGATGAGGGTAGAACGTTTGGCGTCATTCCTGCAGTCACCGAGTTCTTGGCAATGCATTCTCACTACGAGCTGGTCTTCGTCACTGCTGAGCCGTGGCCATCTTACGTACTGGCTTCGCCAGAAACTGCGGCATGCTTGTTGCAGATGGCAACCAAGCAAAATAGGTAAGAGGGAGCACATGGGCGTACAGTGTAGTATCTGTGGAACTGGCTTTGACAAGTTTATGAGCTACAACGGGCGCGAGCACGCTAAATGCCCCGGCTGCCGAAGTCTTGAACGGCATAGGTCAGTTTTCTCCGTGTTCCAGCAGCTCAAGTTCTTTACCAGGTTCAAGCGACGCACGGCACTGCTCATGGTCTCGATGGATATTGCGTACTGGGCGCGCCTACGAAAGCATTTCAATGTCTCGGTGTTAACGTTGGAGCAAGGCCAGAAAGGCACAGTATACGGAGATATCTGTGCACCTCCATTCAAACCAGGGAAGTTTGTCATTGTCGTGCAGGTACACGCGATGGAACACGTGAAGGATGATCGCAAGGCTACACGGAGTATCTACAGGCTTATGAAGCCTGGTGGCTTTTACATTTCTAATGTGCCATGCAGGGGGAGCAAGACAGTTGAGTTTAACGCTGCCGATCCTGACCAGCATGGGCACTGGCGTTTGTACGGGCTTGATGGCTATCTACAGCTACTTTGCGAGTGCGGGTTTGTTCGTGTTCGTCGGATAGGTGCTACGTTCATTGCGGAGAAAGACTAAGCCGGTGTTTACAACGCTATTCATGCTGGTCTATGGTGACTATCCCGCTATGCACGAGAAGGCATTAACACCACTGTTGGTGCTAGATCCCAAGAAAGTGTCCGTACGTCTGTGGTTGAACGCGGCGTGTCCCGAAACCATTAACTGGTTGTTGTGCTATGCGCCAAAGCATTGGCTAATCTACATCAGTGATCAGAATTCTCCAAAGTACCTGGTTATGCGTAGACTTTTCAACGACTCAATGAACCCGATTTTGACTCCGTGGGTAACCTGGCTTGATGACGATACTCACATAACACAGGATGATTGGCTTGACAAAACGTTGCAGTTCATTACAGCGACTCCAGCTGCTGTCTTTTTTGGCCACCAATACTGGAAGAGGCACTTGGCTGGTGTCACGCGATGGATTCGAGCAGCAAAGTGGTATACTCATCGGCCGTTCATGAAGGCTTCTGCTTGGTACAACAAACCAACAGTTAGGGGTACTGGAGTTGCCTTCATACGGGGTAGCTACTGGTGGCTCAAGACTAAGGTTATCAAAGCGCTGGGTTGGCCAGACGCAAGACTCAGGCATAACGGCGGCGATACTGCATTATCAGAGGCGGTTTGGCAGACCCGCCAACCACAGCACTCGTTCTTCTACGGCATAGCTAAAGAGCTTGCACCCCGCCGAGGAAGGAGCGAGATACCTGCTGGACTCGCGTATAGTAATGCAAACCGGACAGATGGCAGGGTAGCCTCTATGCTTGGGCATATGGTTGACTACGTAAGTATGATTGAACAGACTGAGACCCCGTTTGTTCGACTGAACGCCTCTACGCTACTGATGGGCAGCTCAGTTGCATACCACAATATTGACTGGCCGGAGGATGTAGGCATGCCCATAGCAAAAAAGGCGAAGATACGACGTAAGCTGAAGCCTGTAGCGCGGAGACCGGCCTCTAAACAAGTCGTAGGGAAAAAGATTACGGCGGGCTATA
>Ga0307378_10004913_pt1 | contig 18819 bp, 19 predicted proteins | sample UN1MG_FD_202238 | JGI IMG/M metagenome (GOLD analysis project Ga0307378, IMG submission 202238) | Soil microbial communities from Risofladan, Vaasa, Finland - UN-1 | ecosystem: Environmental > Terrestrial > Soil > Coastal area > Acid sulfate soil | place: Finland: Risofladan, Vaasa | collected... | reverse complement strand
TGGCGGCGTTGGTCTTCTTGACAGCTGCCTCGGCCTTGTTCGCGGACTTTCAGATGGATACGAGCCTGGCGGACTCGGACGCGTCGTTCTTGGGCGAGGCGGAAGGCGATCGCGCAGGCTCTCCATTCGAGGAGGAGCATGCCGGCGCGGCCGTCTCAAACGCTGGCGATGTCAACGGCGATGGTTACGACGACTTCCTTGTCGGGGCATACGCCAATGACGAAGGCGGCAACTCCGCCGGTCAAACGTATCTGTTTTTTGGCAAGGCCTCCGGTTGGGCGATGGACACGAGCCTTGCAGACGCCGCCGCGTCGTTCATAGGCGAGGCGAACGCGGACTATGCAGGCGTTTGCGTGTCCGGTGCTGGGGATGTCAACGGCGATGGATATGACGACTTTCTCATCGGAGCCTCTCGGAACAGCGAAGGCGACTTCGTGGCGGGCCAGACGTATCTGATTCTTGGCAAGGCCTCGGGTTGGGCGATGGATACAAGCCTTTCTGACTCCGACGCGTCGTTCATAGGCGAGGGATTTGTAGATGTGTCGGGAATGTCGGTCTCTGGCGCGGGCGACGTGAACGGCGATAGTTACGACGACTTCATCATTGGTTCCTGGAACAGCGAACCCGGTGACTACGCCGGTCAGACATATCTGATTCTTGGTAAGTCCTCCGGCTGGGCAATGGATAACAGTCTTGCCGATTCGGACGCATCGTTTTGGGGCGAGTCAGAGATGGATGGCGCAGGCTGCTCAGTCTCTGGCGCAGGCGATGTGAATGGCGACGGCTACGACGACTTTGTCATCGGAGCGCCTTACAACGAAGAAGGCGCCAACAACGCCGGTCAGACATATCTGATCTTCGGTAAGGCTTCCGGCTGGGCCATGGATACTAGTCTTTCCGAAGCAGACGCTTCGTTTATTGGTGAGAGAGAGTACAGTTGGGCAGGCTGGTCAGTCTCCGGCGCGGGAGACCTCAACGGTGACGGTTACGACGACTTCCTTATTGGTGGCGAGGTCGACTCTACTATAAGCGGCAACGACGACGGTCGCACTTATTTGATTTTGGGCAAGCCCTTGGGGTGGGCGATGGATACCAGCCTTGCTGATGCCGACGGATCGTTTTTGGGCGAGGCAGATGGTGACCGGGCTGGCTTCTCGGTCTCTGGCGCCGGTGATATCAATGACGACGGTTACGACGACTTTCTCATCGGAGCCATTTACAACGCCGGTCAAGCATATCTGATCCTCGGCAAGGTTTCAGGCTGGGCGATGGATACCAGCCTTGCTGATTCCGACGCGTCGTTTTTGGGCGAGGCAGCTAGTGACCGTGCCGCCATGTCAGTCTCTGGCGCTGGCGACGTGAACGGCGACGGCGCCGACGATCTCCTCATTGCTGCGCCCCACAACACCGAGGTTGGCGACGATGCTGGTCAAGTGTATCTGATCTTCGGTGAGAGCGGTGGGCCTCCTCCCGGGATTACCGTCGGCGTCACAACTAACTCAAGCACGTACGAATTTGACGACGTGCTGGAAATCGACATCGCTGTGAAAAACACCGGCTTGCCAGCATTTGTCGATATCTTCGTTGTTCTCACATTCGACCTGAGCGGGCCTGAAGAGAGGCACTGGTCAGCGTCTGCGACGGGCCAATGGACGGAAGGCATATTCTACTACGATACCGGTTTGCTGGTGGAGACGGGGCACGACGAGACAACGCAAATCCTGTCGGCGGTTCTGCCGCGTCAGGCCCCGATGGTGGCCAAATCGGGCACATACACGCTCAGGATGGTTGCGTGCCAGGCGGGGACTTTTGATTTCGTGTCCAACCTAGCGACCTCTACGTTTGTGCTCGTGGGGGAGCCATTTGTCGGCATCTCGACGGACAAAGAGACCTACTCTCTGGCCGGCGACACGATTACGGTCTCGCTCGACGTCGCCCTGCCTGACTACTCGATGACGGCGGACTTCTACGTCGTCCTGCTTGCGCCGGGCGGCCAGTTCTGGTCGCCGACTGATTTCGGGGTCGATCCGATGTGGCTAGCGAGGGTCGATCCGCTCCTATCCGGCTTCCCGACGCCGGCCGACTGGAATCTTGAGTTTGAGGCGTTCGTGGTGAATCTGCCTTCGGGGGCGCCGTTCGACATGGCGGGCGATTACACATTGTTCGCTGGTGTGGTCGAGCCGGGGACGCTGATGCTGTTCTCCGACATCGGAGTTAGCGGCTTTGCGCTGCAACCAGCTGAACGCATTACTGAATGAGGTTGAGGCGCAGCGCGGCAAGAAGTTGACCGAGGAACAGGCAGACAAGCTTCGCGACTGGGTGTGCTGCGTCAGCGAAGTCAACTGGGACTGCGGCCTCTGCGACTGAGAACTGGATAAATGTGAGAGGATTGGAAGGGGTGATGCCCTGAGATAGAGAGGCTCTCTATTATAGGTCGCCATTCCTGCGCAGTGATGGTTCACGGAGCTTGAGTCGTAATCGGTTTCACGAGTGTAAGGCGAGCGAACCTTTGGCTTTAGATTCTAACGGCCTTTGGGTAATGTATCACGTAGTGTTGCCGAGAAAGTTGGATTCGTGAGCCATGTCTATTCTTCGCATTGACCGAACATATCATAACATCCGGCGGCTGAGGCAAGTAGTCGCCATTCTAGTCAAGTATGGCCTTGGCGACTTGGTCTCGTCGCTGAGGATCGACTACTACCTTGCGTGGTTGAAACGGCTGGTGACCCGGCGCAAGCCACCGAAAGAGGTGTCATCCTTGACGAGGCCAATGCGGGTGAGAATGGCGATGGAGGAGCTCGGCCCGACGTTCGTGAAGCTCGGCCAGATGTTAAGCACAAGGCAAGACGTGGTCCCGCCAGCATATACGCAGGAGTTGACGAGGCTGTTGGACGAGGTGGCCCCCGTCAGCGTGGAGAAGATCAAGAAGAGGGTCGAAAGTGAGCTGAGGCGCCCGCTCAAGGAGATGTTCTCGAGCTTCAGTGACGAGCCCTTCGCGAGCGCCTCGATAGCGCAGGTTCACACAGCGCGGCTGGTTTCGGGGGAAGACGTCGTGGTGAAGGTTGTTCGACCTAGCATCGAGTCGGTCATACGGACTGACCTCGACATTCTGGCCGAGCTTGCGCGGCTGCTTGAGAGACACTTTCCGGAGGCAGCGGTCTTCGATCCCGTCGCACTTGTGGATGAGTTCTCACGGTCGATCAACAAGGAGGTCGATCTGGCACGTGAGGGCCGCATCATGGACCGGTTCGCGGCGAACTCTGAGGGTGATGAGACGATTCACGTCCCGAAGGTCTATTGGGGATATTGCAGCCAGAAGGTTCTGACGCAGGAGAGGCTGGTGGGCAGGAAGCTGTCGGGAGTCGATTTCGACGAGCTTTCGATGTCAGTTCGCAAGAAAATAGCGGAAAACGGGGCCGCGATTATCCTGAAGCAGATTTTGTCCTACGGTTTGTTTCACGCTGACCCGCATCCGGGCAACATATTTCTGCTGCCTGGGAACAAGCTAGGCCTAGTGGACTATGGGATAGTGGGCCGAACCGATCCCGCAACCAGGACGATGATCGCCGAAGTGTTGGTGGCGTTGTCGCAAGGCAGGCCGGAAAAGGTGGCCGACATCCTGCTCGAGAGCCAGCCGCCCATGCCGAGCTTCGACAGAAGCGCATTTCTGCGGGACACGATGGAGCTTTGCGACCTCTACGTCGGCATCCCGCTCAAGAGCGTGATGGTTACCTCGCTGTTCTCGGACCTGGTCCAAACGATGCTGCGGCACAAGATAAGGTTCCCGAAGGACCTAATGCTGCTGTCCAAGGCCCTGGTCACGATTGAGGGCTTTGGGCGCCGGCTCGACCCGGACTTCAACATGGTCGAGTTTGCAAGACCCTTCGTGGAGAAATTCGTCCACGAGCGCCTTGGGCCTGCGCAAATGGCCAAGACCGCATGGGAGACGCTGCGCAGCTATGCCAAGCTCTCCAAAACGCTGCCGAGGGACGTCTCGGCCATACTGAGCCGCTTGAAGGAGAGCCAGATGGAGATTGGCTTCGTCCACAAAGGCCTAGAAAAGTTCTCCTCAAGGCTCGAAAAGGTCGGCTACAGGCTGACGCTGGGCATGATCATCAGCGCATTGATAATCGGCTCTTCTTATTTGGCCTCAGTTGAAATCCATTCCCAGACTTCAGGACTGTTTCTCTACTCTGTTATAGGGTTTCTGTCGGCAATTGCGCTAGCCATTATCTTGCTTCTGTCTTTTCGTAGGTCCTGAGAGAGCCAAATGAGCGCAGTGCTTGCTGGCTTCATCGCATACCTAATCATCGTTCTCTTCATCGGACTGCTCACTGCCAAGCACAACAAGACTCAGGCTGACTACCTAATAGGCGGCCGAAGACTGAATCCCTGGGTCATCGCGTTTTCTGAACGCGCATCCGGCGAATCGGCGTGGCTCCTGCTCGGAATGACCGGGGCTGCGCTGTCCGTCGGCCTCGGAGAGACCTGGACCGCACTAGGCTGCGTCCTGGGCATTATCATATCTTGGCTCTTCATAGCTCGAAAGCTTCGTGAGGACTCCGGGAAATACGATGCGCTAACGTTGCCCGAGTACTTCACTGAGAAGTTTAGTAAAGACGGCAAATCCATACAGATAATCGCATCAGTCATTATTATCTTCTTCTTCACGTTTTATATCGCCGCCCAGTTCAGTGGGGCTGGCAAAGTTCTCAACGTAACGTTCGGCATACCAAACTTCTGGGGTGTTCTGGTGGGTGCCGGGGTGATTCTGCTCTACACAATGCTTGGTGGGTTCTTCGCCGTGGCCTGGACCGACCTGGTTCAGGGCATCATAATGCTCGGCACCCTCGTCGTTCTCCCCATCGTGGGCATCATAGAGCTCTCTGAGGCAGGCAAGCTCGGAACGCTCTCAATATCACAAGCCTTGGTCCAAGAGGGCGCTGACAAGGCATCCTGGGTGGGCGGCGCCGCGGCTCTTGTTCTCGCCCTGACCACCAAGGAACTCGTGTTCTCCATGGTGTCCTACGCCTGGGGCGGCCTGGGCGCCTCGTTTGGGCCGATCATTGTGCTATCGCTTTATTGGAGAAAGCTGAACAAGCAGGGCGTGATAGCGGGCATGCTTGCCGGCTCGTTGACTACATTTATCTGGAAGAATATCTCAACACTTCAGTCGGTTATTCCGGAGAGGCTCGCTGGCTATGTCGTCGCGTTCTGCGCCGTTATCATCGTCACGCTGGTGACCAAACCCAACCCCGCCCTGGCACGCAGGTAGAACGCATCGCGTTACTCGCCCCAGATGCGCTGTGCGATCCACGCACGACGGCGCGCTAGTAGACCTGCCAGATGTCCTCCGCATCGTAAACCGTGCGCCTGCACTCTAACCGGACGTTTACGGTCTTGTCGAAATCGCGGTCGTACTTCGACGTGAAACGGACGGTTAGGGTGAGCTCTTTGGTCATGAACATCCTCGTTACCGTTTGCTGCCCGGGCGTGGACGCGATTATCTCCCATTGTATCCCGTCCACCGGGGCCTTGATCGGGTTGCTGTCCACATCATAATCGATTCGAGTGAATACGCCCTTCAGGTCCCTTGCCATGCCGCACCGCCGCATCGATTGGGCGTTACCGGAATTGTGTGCGTTCACGTAACTTTTGATAGTGCTCTCAGCGGTGGTCAGATCGAACTCTTTCTCCGAGCAGCCGGTCCAAAACAGGCCGGCCGAAACGCATGCCAGCATAAGTAGCGATCGAGACCCGTGATGACTAAACATTGTCCTGACAACCTCCGGACATCTACTTCGCACGGGGAGCTGAAGACCCTTTGCCGAATCTCATATCAGCCTTTATAGTCTCTCCTGGAACGGCCGTCTTGGCCCCCGAAAAGCCAAATCCCTTAATCAAAAGCTCCATTCGCTCTGACTTGCCAAACAAGACCTTCTCGTAAACCAACTTGGCAAGACCGAAGACCGGTATCTTCCGACTTCGCCAAACCTCATACTTCCACTCTCTATAATTGGACAACTTGCTCTTGAGAGTAGCTGTGAAACGGTCGCACTTGTAGTCCTTACCAACGGCCTTGACAGAAACACCTGCTTGAACGAGCTTCATTTCGTCAATGGACCTTATCGGTTCGTCTTGTGCAAAGCCCTTCCGCTTGCCCTCTTTCGCAAGGTCATCGCTCACGCTGTTTATCACGCCCATGTTCGCCTCGGTAGGCTGAGTGCCCGGCGTCCAGAGAATATAGCGCTTCGCATCGCCGACATTCGGCAAAACAGAGAGAAAACAGAGCATTGTCTCCTCCGAAACAGCGCTAGATGGGGGCAGCAACATCCTGTAAATAGTCGTCTGCTCCTTCCTGATGAACGCCAGCTCGTGCCAAAAGCACTCCTGGCCCTCATATTTCTCCGAACCGACGACCGAATACTTCACCTCGAGCGTCTGCGTCTTACCTCCGCTTGTCACGTTCGTCATGCTATACGAAATCCATTGGCCAACCTTGAACTTCGGCGCCTCAAACCGCGCCTCAGCCAACGCAAGCTCAGCGACCGAAACTAACAAAATGGCCACTACGAACCAACTTGCCCGCTTACGCACTACCATACTCATACTCCTTGAGCTCATCTCTTTACCCTCGCCTCTTATCAGTATAGTCTCACACAATACTAGCTTGTCAATATGTAGTTCTTGAACGTTACAAAGGGAGGTTGGTCAGAGTGGATCCGGAGCTTCACGCCTACGATCTCGCTGGGGTGAATGCCAAAATGGAAGAAAAAGGCATCACGCGACTCAGGCGCATCCTTGCCCAGACATTCGATTTGAGCCCAAGAGCAAGGCCCATCACCGACCTCTCGTTCTTTGCCGCCTTGATCGATATTGGCACGCCAGAGTATCTAGCTGTCTGCACCGACGGCGTTGGCACCAAGCTGCTCGTCGCGCAGATGATGGACAGATACGACACCATCGGTATCGACTGCGTCGCTATGAACGTAAACGATATCATCTGCGTGGGCGCAACGCCGGTAACGATCATTGACTACCTTGCGGTGCAGGAACCCGACCCAGATTTCCTGGAGGCAATTGCGAAGGGCTTATACGAGGGTGCGAAACTGTCCTACGCCTCAGTATCGGGCGGCGAGACAGCACAGGTGGCGCCGATCATCACTGGGATACGTCCTAAGCGCGGCTTCGACCTCGCCGCGACCTGTGTTGGATTGGTCAAAAAAGATGAGGTGATCGTTGGCGAACGTGTTGTGCCCGGCGACGCCATACTCGCGCTCTCGAGTTCCGGGCTCCACAGCAATGGCTACTCACTCGTGCGCAAGATCGTCTTTGAGAAGATGAGTTTCAACGTGGACATTTACATCAGCGAGCTGCACAAGACCATTGGCGAGGAGCTCTTGACGCCGACGCACATCTACGTCCCGGAAGTGCTCGAAGTCCTTAACGAGAAGCTGCCCGTGAAAGCACTTATTAACATCACGGGCAACGGCCTTCTAAACCTCAACCGAATCATGGCACAAAACGTCGGTTTTGAGATCGACAATCTGCCTGAGGCCCAGCCGATATTCCAACTGCTACAGGACTGGGGCAGGATACCTGACGAGGAGATGTTCCGCGTCTTCAATATGGGCATCGGCTTCTGCCTAATCGTGCCCGATGATTCGGACATCATCGCCCAGACCGCTGCGATCGCCGCCAAACATGGCGCGGATTGCGGCAGGATCGGGACGGTCGTTGAGGATGAGGCGAGGCGCGTCTTTGTTACGCAGAAAGGCCTCGTCCAGAATGGCCTTTTCTTTGAAAAACGAGCCTGATCTCAAATCGGACATTTCCTATGGACCGCCAACCGTCAACTCGTGCTTCGCAGAGTAGCACTGCCAACCGTCAACGTAAAACACACTGGACGGACGACTTCTTCGAGGCGCAGTTCGGGAGGGTGTTGGCGACCAGGTCGCCGGAAATAACTCAGAGGCAGGTTGATTTCATCATTGAGAAGACCGGCATTCACCCCGGAGCGAGTGTGCTGGACGTCTGTTGTGGCTACGGAAGGCACTCGATAGAGCTCGCCAGAAGAGGTTACGAAGTCGTTGGCATTGATCGGTTTGGAAACTACCTAAATGAGGCGCGGAGACAGGCTGCCTCAGAGAATGCTGGCGTCGAGGCGATGTAGAGCGGCCGCGCTGGGTGCAGGTTGCGGCGAGACTGGCCAGGGCCTCCCACGTTTTGGCTCCCCGCTCGGTCCGATTGCCGCACGAGACCTTCCGCGCGATGACGGCCGGCCTAAGTCGAGCGCTCAGCCGCAAAGCTCGAGCCGCACAACGTCTGCTACTACTTAATCGACCTCGCCTCCGATTTCCACAGCTACTACAACAAGACGAAGGTCCTGACCGACGACCCCGCACTCACAAGCGCGCGCCTCGCCCTGTCCGCCGCCGTCCGCCAGGTCATCGCCAACGGCCTCGCCCTCATCGGCGTCTCCGCCCCGGAGGCGATGTGAGCGGCAGCCGGAAACAGGGCGCGCAGGGGTGTGGTCTCAGACCCGCCAGTTCTCCTGGCTTCCAAGTAAAACCGCTCCTATCTCGATATCGGGGTACGCCAGGTTAGCGCCAACAGACCTCTCAAAACAAAGAAGTTGACGACACCGGGATTATTCGGTGTAATAGCTTCTCCCAAACTGAAACGAGAGGTTAGGCGCCCTTCGATGGAAAAGGTCAAGATTATGGTTAGCTCGACCCAGGATGATCTACAGGCAGAAAGGGACGCTGCCCAAGAGGTCATTGAGAAGCTCGGCCATAAGTGTCTTAGATCGGAAACCCATCCTTGCTTTGGGGAGAGCCCCTGCAACGTTTGTCTCGAGATGGCGAAAACTTGCCATATCTACATAGGGATTTTCGGCAAGAGATATGGCTTTGTGCCTGAAGGCGAGGAAATTTCCATTACAGAGCTTGAATATCGGCGGGCTCGCGAGCATCACCCATCAAAGATCCTAGTCTATATCAAGGAGGAGGAGGAGTACGAGGACGCTCAGGCGAACTTTCTCGAAGAGGTTCAGAACTTCAAGATGGGTTACTTCAGGCGTCCCAAGTTCAAGTCTGCGGAAGAATTGAAACCTCAGATACGTGCTGACGTAAGATATTGGATTTGCATGAAAATCGCCGAGTCGTTCGATAAGGATAAAAAGATCCAGATTTTGACAGCTGAAAACGCATACTTGAATGAGGCTTTGGAAGTGTACAAGCGAACTACCTAAGATGATGGAACCCGAAGTCAAAGAACGTATTCAGGAAGCAGCCGCCAAACTATCGAAGGGCGATGTTGTCGAAGCCTACGGACTGCTCCAGATTGCCCTGAACCAAGCCCGATCTGACAATAACCGAAATGGGGAAGCGGCGGCGTTGCACTTCATGGGAATGGCGTCAGTGGACCTTGGGCGTATTGAAGAGGCTTCTTCGCTTTACCAGAAAGCACTCAGTATTAGGAGGGAACTCAATGATCGGCCAAGTGAGGCTGCAACCCTAAATCAACTGGGCATAGCCCTGTTCTATCAGAATCATATTGATGAGGCCCTGAGATGTCTTAAAGACGCGCTGCAGATCGCAGATGAGACGGGTGACGAGCTTGGTCAGGCTGCCTCAGCTCACCAGCTCGGCGTTGTGTATCAGAAGCTTGGTAAAATCCAAGAGGCCAAGGAGTTCTTTGAAAGAGCTCTCTCAATTGCCGAACGCAGAAAGGACCAGCAAATAAAGGCGAGTGCCTTGCATCAATTGGGGATCATTCAACAGCAACGTGGCGACCATAAGCGCGCCGAAGAGTCTTTCAAGAAGACATTGGCGATTCAAGAAGGTATTGGTGATCAGATAGGACAGGCTGCTGCGATGCACCAGCTCGGCACGATTGATCAGGAACAAGGACGGCTTAATGACGCTGCTAGATGGTTCGGTAGGGCTCTCGAGATTGCAGAGCAGTTGGGTAATCTCCGAGGGCAATCAGTCACTCTCTACAATTTGGGAAGTCTCCTCGTAACAAAAGGCGAGCTGGACCAAGCCATGAGTCATTTGAGAGCCAGTATGGATATCGCTGAGCGGCTCAACGACCAAATGATGGTCGCCAAGGCTCTAAACCAGATGGGGCATATTTACCTCGGAAAGAGTGAGCTGGATAAGGCAGAACAGTCATTCAGAAACAGCCTTGAGGTCTTTGAGCGTTTTGCCGGCCCGAGGAGTAAGGACACTGCGATGGCGATTAACAACGTTGGGGCCGTACTATCGCTTCAGGGCCGAGCGGGCGAGGCTGAGCCGTTGATGTTGCAGTCTGCGGAAGTATCACACGAGATTGATGACTTCGACGGGGAAACGCGATATCTAATGAATCTAGCCAGATTGAAATTTCAACAGGAGGCTTTTGAGGAGGCGATTCGCTTTCTGAAGCGAGCCCTGGCGCCGGCTGGAAATCTGGATGATCCCGGTGCACTTGGCAGTGTATATACGGCACTGACCGCTGCATACCTGCGTTTGCATAGGACTGATGAAGCCAAAGAGGCATTAAAGAACTCAATTCCGATGTTGGAGAGAGCCAATTCAGACAATCTTGCGAAAGCAAAAGCCTTGCTGAAGCAACTCGAGGAATCCACAGACTCACGCTAGCATCGCTAGCGCCATCGATCACAGGATCGCAGCTGCTAACCTCTCAGCTGCCGTCTCCTGAAGACAGATATTTCCCGGCCTTCTCATGGTCGGGGCCCGCGTCCGCTGTCAGCTCAAGTGGCTTTCTAAGGCGGCGGGCGATGCCGTCCACGTACCGGGGATTGCGCTCGATCATGACGAAGTTGCGGTTGAGGGCCTTCGCGACGCAGCCTGTCGTTCCGGTGCCGGCCACCGGGTCAAGGACCAAGTCTCCTTCATTCGTGCTGACGAGGATGACACGCCTCAAGAGCTCTGCGGGCTTCTGCGTTGAGTGCAGCTTCTTGCCCTGATCGTCCTTTAGCCGCTGGCCGCCGGTGCATATCGGCAGAACCCATACGTTCGCCCCAACGCTGCCGATCCCAAGCGCCTTCGCCGCATTCTTATTGAACGTGTATTTCTTGGCTCCTTTATCCTTGACGGCCCAGATGAGCGTCTCAGTCGCGTTTGTGAACCGAACGCCGAGCCAGTTCGGCATCGGGTTCGTCTTCACCCATATCACGTCGTTGAGCATCCAGTAACCGAGGTCCTGCATGATGCGCCCGATGCGAAAGATGCTGTGGTAGGTCGAGATGACCCAGACCGTCGCGTTCGGCTTCATAACCCGCTGAACCAGCCGCAGCAACCTATCGATGTAGCGGTCGTATTCCTCAAACGAGGCGAACTTGTCCCACTCGTCAGAAACGCCATCAACGACGGTCTTCGCCTTCCATCGCTTGAGTTCCTTCTTCGGGAGCTGCAAAAAATAGGGAGGGTCGATGAACACCATGTCGAAGGTCTCCTCGGGAAGCTTCTCGAGCACTTCGAGGGCGTCACCCAGGATTACCTTGTTTAGCGCCTCATCGAGACGATACTGCTTTCTCTCCGGAGCGTGCTCGATGACGAGCGAGCCTGATTCGCGGTTCGGGCGACCGGAGCCGCCGGCGTCTGCGCGTTCACTGGTCATTCTGGGCTTTCTCCACAGAGGTTTAGCGTTGCCTCGGCATTCTGGTCCTCGCACATAGCTGCCGGGAATATAGAGGTTTAGGACGGCCTAATCAACCAAACAGGGCACGAGGCGTTTCCTACTCGAGCGGCGAGGGGGGTCTGCGAGCGGCATGAGTTCAACAACAGACGTTCGCGGTATTATGGTAAGCTGGCAAATGATGATGGTCGTTTTGGGAGAGATGTTGTGAGAAGGATTGCCTGCGGGCTCTTGCTGGCGGTCGCCATTTTTATGCTTGCTGCGACCGCGGCCTACTCGCAGAACTACGTCGTCATGCCGGGACAATCGCTAAAGACCCAGCACTTCATCATCTACCACCCGGGGCCGCTTGGGGGCCTCGCCAGGTCAATGGCGGGAATCGCCGAAACCGCTTTCGTGGCCACCTGCCGGCAGATGGGCGTCAAACCTTTTGGGCAAAACATGGTCTTCGTGTGCGATTCTGACCGCGACTTCACCCAGTTTGGGCCGTCCGTAGGCCGAAGTTGGGCTGCTGGATTCGCCGTCCCAAGTCAGCGCAAGATAGTTCTGAGGTCTCCCTCGCTCGCCAAGACAGACCGCGAGCAGTTCATCAAGACGCTGAGGCACGAGATTTCGCACCTCGTCCTGCACCACGCCGTCGGCGACAACGTCCGCCTGCTGCCTCGCTGGTTCGATGAGGGCATGGCAATGCTGAACGCAGGGCAGTGGGAGTGGCTCCACAGCTGGGCTCTGTTTAGGATGGTCATCTTCTCAAAACCAATCCCGTTCTCGGCGCTTCGCGAAAAGTTCCCCTCGGGCGCCTCGGACGCACGCCTCGCCTACGCCGAAAGCTACAACTTCTGCGTGTTCCTGCGAACTACACTCAAGAGGCGCGGGTTCGAGGCGCTCATCGCCGGCATTAGGGCAGGAGTCCCGCTTAAGACCCAGCTCGAACGGCTTTTCAGAATGCCGTTTCAGCGTATCCAAGAGGTCTGGTACGAGAAGGTCAAGCACAAATACGGCGTCTATCCCGTTCTCACAAGCGCCGGCGTCTTCTGGTTCCTGGTCGCCCTGCTGGCAGTTCTCGCCTACCTACGCAAGCGGCGTTCCACGAAAGAGCGCCTCGCCGAAATGGAGGCGGAGGACGAGTTCATCGATCACGTTTTGGACCGCGAATACCACTAACTGGTTCGGTGGAGGCGAGGCATGTCTTCTCTGGCTGGGGAGGCCGATTAGCCATGAATGAACAGGTGCAGCGAGTTTGATCACTTTGTCTCTGTGAAACTCTGCGTCTCGGTGGTGCATTTCTTTCAGAAACTGTCAAGCATATACATGAGGGACAGTCGAAATAGGCCTTTCATTTTCGCGGTGTTTGAGGCATAATATAGTGTTAGTCGTATTCTTTGTGCATTGATTATATTTGACGGGAGGTGGTGATGAAAGAGATCATCGTGCTGGGCGTTGTGCTTATGCTGGTTGGCGGCTGGGCGCTGGCCGTCGATTGGGGTGACACCACGGGACGAGGCATGTTCCCATACTGGCAGACCGGCAGCGGGTGGTACACGATAGTTGTCTTCGTGAACGGGTCCGAGGAGACCAGCGATGTGATTCACCTCCGTTTCCGCTCCATGCATGACTCCGCATGTAGCAGCACGATGGCCGATATGTTCAGCATCCGGGCTGGTGAGATGCTCATGTTCTCGACGTCTGGCAGCGTTCCAATCTTCATTCCGGTTACAGCGGGCTATGGATATATCCTGTTTCGTGTCGATAATGGCGAGCCCATTCAGGGGTATTGCGTAGTATATAATGGGATGACCGGCACGGGCTACGTTGTCCCGGCCGTTCCACAGGACCACGGCTTCTAGCCAGGCGCCGGTCTGATGTGCTCGACGCTGATTTCGCTGGCCGCGGCATAATATAGTGTTAGTTGGATTCTTTGTGCATAGATTGCATTTGACGGGAGGTGGTGATGAGAAAGATCATGGTGCTGGGTGTCGCACTTATGCTGGTTGGCGGCTGGGCGCTGGCCGTCGATTGGGGGGACGCCACGGGACGAGGCATGTTCCCATACTGGCAAACTGGCGGCGGCTGGTACACAATACTCGTCTTCGTGAACGGGTCTGAGGAGACCAGCGATGTGATTCACATCCGTTTCAGGGATCTTCATGGATCTCCATTTGGGCGCTCCGATATGTTCAGCATCCGGGCTGGTGAGATGCTCATGTTCTCGACGTCTCGGGACTTTCCAATCTGGATACCAGTGTCTGCGGGTTACGGACATGTCCTGTTTCGTGTTGATAATGGCGGTTTCATTCAGGCCTATTGCGTAGTATATAATGGGACGACCGGCAGGGGCTTCACTGTCCCGGCCGTTCCACAGGACCACGGCTTCTAGCCAGGCGCCGGTCTGATGTGCTCGAGGCTGCTTTGGCTGGCCGCGGCATAATATAGTGTTAGTCGTATTCTTTGTGCATAGATTGATTTTTGACGGGAGCTGATGGTGATGCAAAAGATCATCGCGCTGGGCGTGGCACTTGTGTTGGTTGGCGGCGTTGCTCTGGCCGTCGATTGGGGTGACACCACGGGACGAGGCATGTTCCCATATTGGCAAAGCGGCAGCGGCTGGTTGACGCTGGTTGTCTTCGTGAACGGCTCCGAGGAGACCGGCGACGTGATTCACATCCGTTTCTTCGACCCTTACAGCTGCAGTAGCAGCACGATGGCCGATATGTTCAGCATTCGGGCTGGTGAGATGCTCATGTTCTCGACGTCTGGCAGCGTTCCAATCTTCATTCCGGTTACAGCGGGCTATGGATATATCCTGTTTCGCACGGATAATGGCGGATTCATTCAGGCGTATTGCGCAATATACAATGGGATGACCGGCACGGGCTACGTTGTCCCGGCCGTTCCACAGGACCACGGCTTCTAGCCAGGCGCTGATGCGATGTGCTCGACGGCTGGCGAGCGCCGCTCCTTCACGATACTCTCACAATCTCGAGGCACTCCGGATCAACCTCCTCTGCGATGGCGATGCTGTCAGAGATCAATAATGTAGCTGAGATTGCGGTTTCCGAAGGCGCCCAAGACGGAGGAACAAATGCGCTGGGGAATGGTGAAAGATCGGCAGGTCAAAAAACGCTTGACATGTGGATTAGGAGTGGGTTAGGCTTGCGTTGAGATTTAGTTACTGTATTTGGGGAGCTTGTGCGGAAGGGCTTCGTTAGGCTGATTATTGAGGGACAATCACTTTCAGAATGCAGGATGTAAGGAGGTGATTGGTGGGGCTAGAGAATTGGCAAGCAGTGATCGGGGCGAATGACACTAGTTGATTGGTAAACCAGAAACACGAGGTGTTATGGTCTAATCAGCGCGGTTGCTGCAGTTTGTCTGATGGCTGAAGGTTGTTTATTTATTTTGGAGTTGTGAACCAAGGAACAGGAGACAGGAGGACGATGACCAAGAGAGCAGCAATTTGGCTGTTAGTTATGGCGATCGCGCTTGCCGCAAGCTGTGTGTTTGGTGATATTCTCACGGTCAAGCACGCGCACGGTGAGCTGACGCTGAAGGGTCTCATCCAGACCTATTATGGGATGTATGAGGATGATGCTCTAGTTGACGGGTTTGACATGAACCGTGTTAGGCTCGGAGTGGAAGGTAACGTCTATGACAAGGTGTTTTTCAACCTTGAGTTTGACGTGAACACGAGCGGGAACGGTCTGAAAGACGCTTACATCACGTTTAAGCATATCCCGCACGTTGATCTGTCGTTTGGGCAGATGTACAAACCAGCCACCTACGAGTCTCTGACATCAAGCCGCAAACTGCCATTCATCCTTTACGCAGTGCCGACTCAGTATATGAGGTCCAACAATGTGTCCAATCGAGACATAGGCGCCAAGGTGACGTTCCACTTGGAGAAGGATGATTACACGTTCATCACTCTTGAGGGAGGCGTGTTCAACGGGGCAGGCGCCAATACAAGCGACAACAACGACCAGAAGGACTGGGTTCTGAGGGCCTGCCTACAGCCCGTTAAGGGCGTGGAGGTTTTCGGTAACTATACGTATGGGACGTATGGCGCCAAGGGGCTTTCCATACTGGGCGTGAGTTCGGGCCATGAGCCTTACCAAGAATACAGCGCCGGGTTGGCGATAGACTATCAGGGCCTGGACTTCGTTGGCGAGTGGATCGGTATGAACACGAGATATTTGCCCGCGGGCGTGGGTATGGTTGACCCGCACGAACGGTCTTGGGACATGTATGGCTTCTATACCCATCTGGGGTTCAAGATCGACACAGGCTACGACTACTTCAGCGAGGTTGAGCCGATCGCTAGGTATGAGTATCTCGACCCGAACAGCAACAATCACGTGATTAACGACCTTGCGAGGCTTATTACTTGCGGGCTTAATGTGGCGATCGACAAACACTACGCAAAGCTACAGCTCAATTACATCATCAACCTGAACGACAGCGGTCCTGGCCGCGAGTTAGCGGACAACGTGTTCTTGGCGCAGCTTCAGGCGGCGTTTTAGAGGACAGGCATCAGACCGCTGCTGAGCGACATAATTCGCTAGCATTCAAGGGGCAGGGGCGTTTGTGCTTTCTGCCCCTTTCGCATTGTATGGACCGCGAGACCTGGCCGAGTGTGTGCTAGGGGGTTTAGGGGGTTGAGTGTGGCAAGGTTTCGTGTGTGTGCTGCGCCTACATGAATCTGAACAGAGGGCAACAATGATGAGAGCTGGGACGACATGGCTTGTTGTAGTAACGCTGGCACTTGTCGCGAACGCTGCGTTCGGCGACATTTTAACAGTGAAACATGCCCACGGCGACTTGCGCCTTTTTGGCTCGCTTCAGACCTATTACGCCAGTTATGAGGAGGACCTGGGGGCAGATACGTTTGATCTGCGGCGTGCCCGGCTCGATGTTGATGGCCACGTTTATGATAAGGTCTATTTCTTTTTGGAGGCTGACCTGCTTGGGAACCCTCAGTTATTGCTCGCAAGCGTCACGTTCAAACTCCCGCATCTTGACCTGCGATTCGGCCAGCAATGGAAGCCGGTCTCTTGGGAGGCGAAGCATTCTAGCAGAACCTTGCCCTTCATTGGCTATTCGCTGCCGACAGCCTATTTTCTGGCGAACAAGGTGTGCTTCATAGATATTGGGGCAAGGGCAACGCTGCACTTCGAGAGGGACGATTTCACGATGTTTCTTCTCGAGGGCGGTGTGTTCAACGGCACTGGAATCAATACGAGCGACGACAACGACCAAAAGGACTGGGTCGTGAGGACCGCTATTCAGCCGATAAAGGGCATTAGTTTTATCGGGAACTACACGTATGGCACCTATGGCGCCAAGAGCGTCCCGGATACTGACCCGTTGTGTGGCCACGCCAACTACCAGCAGTACAGCGCCGGGTTTGTGGTTGACTACCATGGGCTGGACCTGGCGGGCGAGTGGATAGGGATGCACAGGGACTATCTCCAGAACAAGGCCAATCTCGCTCCTGACAACAAGGCATGGGATAATTATGGCTTCTACGTGCACGTGGGCTACAAGATCAACACGGGCTACGACTACTTTCAGGAAGTAGAGCCGGTCGTGCGGTATGAGTATCTTGACAGTAGCCGGGAGGTCGCAGGCGATCTGCAGCGGGCGGTAACTTGTGGCGTGAACGTGGCCATAGACAAGCATTACGCCAGGTTTCAGGTGAATTACGTTGCGAATCTAGATGACAGCTGTGCCTATGATCCTGTTACTAGCCCCTATGGCAAGCAAGCTAACAACGTGCTTGCGGCCATGCTCTTGCTGACGTTCTAAAGGACCGGCTAGAAGAGGCTGTCCCATAAGTCGGTTTCTACGGGGATGACGCAGCGGGGTATGCCACATGTAGGGGCAGGCCTTGTGTCTGACCGAATATATAGATGGGCGGAGACAAGCCCCGCCCCTACACAACCTCGGACCCGACTTATGGGATAGCCTCCAGAAAGGCTGTCCTACGCGGGGCAGCCCTTTTGGTTTCTTGGGGAGAACATCGCCTTGAATAAAGACGCAGATGTCGCTCGTATGGCAAGGAGAAAAGACCTCTTTGTCGAGCTTGTCGAGACCATCGCGAGCTTGCGGGGCGAGAATGGCTGCCCATGGGACCGAGAGCAGACCCGCAACTCGGTCAAAATGAACCTCGTGGAAGAGGCCTACGAGGCGCTCGACGCGATTGACAGGTCTGACCCAAAGATGCTCACACAGGAGCTCGGCGATCTTTTGATACAGGTTCTGTTCCACTCGCAGATATCGAGCGAGATGGGCGATTTTGGCATCGAGGACGTGCTCTCGGCGGCGGTAGAGAAGCTGATAAGGCGGCATCCTCACGTCTTTGGGGGCGAGGATGTGAAAGACTCCAAGGAGGTCCTACAGAACTGGGAGGAGATCAAGAAGGGCGAGCGAGGCGCACAGTCTGTCCTTGCTGACATCCCGAGCTCGTTGCCGGGCTTCATGCGGGCGCTTGTCGTTCAGGACAAGGTTGGTCGAGTGGGATTTGAGTGGCCGGATGTTAGTGGCGCGCTCGCGAAGATCAGGGAGGAGGTATCGGAGCTTGAGCGTGCGATGGCGGCCGATGATCAGTTGCGGGTCTGTGCGGAATACGGGGACCTGCTGCTTATCGCGGTGAACCTCGGCAGATACCTGAAGGTGAACCCGGACGATGTGTTGCGCGAGGCAGTTCAGCGTTTCGAGCGGCGGTTCAGGTTTGTTGAGGCCTCGCTCAAGAGGGACGGCAAGAGCCCTGCTGATGCCACTTTGGAGCAAATGGACGCGCTCTGGAATGAGTGCAAATCGCGGGAACCAAGCTAGGAAGGCGAGGAGTGAATCGCCTAGCGTTTGCGCTCGAGGCGCTTCCTGCACAAGAGCCTCATCGCTTTCAGAAGGGGGCGTATCGTCCTGCTCCTGAGTCGCAAGGAATTGCGGTAGCAGAACGAGACTAAGCCTCCGGGCTTATCTGTCCGGCTTCTCTTGCGTAGGATATCGGAAAGAAACCGAATCGGCCCAGCAAACCAGAGCTCAAGCAGCGCTACGAGATGTGCAAAAGACCTGGCAAGCAAGCTAGTCATTGGAATGACATGGTTGCCTGACTTCAGCCTTATCTCAACGACCTTGCCAACAACGCACTCGGCGGGCAGGGGGAAGCATCTG
>Ga0307378_10004912_pt1 | contig 18822 bp, 11 predicted proteins | sample UN1MG_FD_202238 | JGI IMG/M metagenome (GOLD analysis project Ga0307378, IMG submission 202238) | Soil microbial communities from Risofladan, Vaasa, Finland - UN-1 | ecosystem: Environmental > Terrestrial > Soil > Coastal area > Acid sulfate soil | place: Finland: Risofladan, Vaasa | collected... | reverse complement strand
ACATCTCCTCGAATGTCGTAATCGGGATTCGTTAAGGAAATCTTATGACTATATACCAAATACTAATGACTAAATACCAACGACTATTCACCAACAACTATCAAATCTCTACGAATTCTTACGTACGAATTTATCAGCTTTTTATGCAAAACAAACCCAATTTCAGAAATGACAAAATGGACATAAACTTAGATATGACAAACAATTACAAGAAATTTTCTCTCTGGCGGGGCGCAAAAACAAAGCCAAAACAAACCCAATTCAAACCCAAACAAACCCAATTTTAGGCCAAAATCAAGGGTGCCAAAGCCAAAACAAACCCAATCAAAGCCAATCTTACTTACGGCGAATTTGGAGTATTGAAACATCCCAACTTTTATTGTATCTTAATAAATCTATTAGTTTCAGAAATGAAGAAATCAACATATTTTATTTCACCCGTTCGAAGGAGGCTCTTATGAAACGGTACAGACTATTGATTGTTGCTTTGTGTGTTTTAGTTGGCGTTAATGTAGTTTTGGTTTATTCCGGCCAGGCAAGCAAAACAAGCAATGAATTCCGCAATCGTTTTGTCAAAGATTTCCAGCGCACCGGCCTGAATACGACAGAAGGCGATGCTATGATGCTGCGCATTCTGGTCGAAATCAGCGGTGCCAGGCGCGGAATCGAAATTGGCTCGGCTACCGGTTTCGGAGCCATTAATATGGGAATAGCCTTCGAGAGAACAGGAGGACACCTCTATACCCTGGAAATCGACCCGCAAATGGTGAGGAAATGCCGTGATAATTTGCGAAAGGCCGGCCTTGAGAACACCGTTACCTGCATAGAAGGCGATGCCCTGAAAACTTTACCGACACTTGAAGGCGAATACGACTTTGTTTTCATCGACGCCTTGAAAAGCGATTATTTGAAATACCTCAAGATTATCGAGCCGAAGCTAAAGCCCGGTGCCGTGGTCGTCGGGGATAATGTCGTTCGTTCTGCTCGGGCGATGAAGGATTTTCTCGATTATATCCAGGAAAGTCCCAACTACGATACGGTTATTATCCGGGCATCTATGGAAAAGAACGATGGCATGTCAATCAGCTACAAAATTAAATAATATCTACGTCCACTTATCCAGGGCAGAGAAAAATGAGAGTGTTGAATCATCTCACTCATATAGAACAAACGTGGCTTATATCGAATGGGTATAAGCCACGTTTAAATACAAATCTGCAATATAAATCATCAATTCGGATTTACGAGCAGAATCCTGTACACCATAATTTTATATTTGTGCTTACCCTTCCTCGACGATTTTTAGTTGCATCAGAGGGGCCATATCCTTCACACTCTCGAGACGATTGCCGTAAAAAACTACGCGATGAAGCAACGTCATCATATCATTGCTGAGTACGCCACTACCCCAATTGTGTGCCATCCTTCGCGCATCGGGTACCTCTGTGGTAATCTGAGTACGACATCCACGGTCGTGGAAATCAGTCTGTTCGATGATCTTGCCGGTGGAGATGAGCATCGTGTCAAGGTTAGCCAGCTTTGCGCAGGTAATCTCTTGTCCTACTCTCATCTGAACTTCCAGAGATACTCCTGCGTTGCTGTCGCACTGGGTGCGAATCAAGAAGGGAGCCCGTTGTCCGTTCGGCCCATCGAGTCTTGTGGTCGAAGTGCAGTGGGCATGAATCACCGCATTCTTCGATGTGTCGAAGAGCGGATCACTGACAAAGCCGGGAACACCAAACGCGTAGTTGAAAATAAGCATAGTTAGCATTGAGTCCATGTCCCCCTCACAAGTGCCGACCAATCCAAGGTCATTTAGTTTGCTGAACGTCAGACAGCCTTTGGCCGGTGCGCCCATGCAGTGAGAACTCGTGATGGCTTGTGCCTGTTCTTTGATCATAATGTTCTTTATTGCCAGATACATGCGAGCTGAGTTGACAATATCCGCCTTAGACGGCTCAATAATTTTCTTTGCCTGGCTGATCCAGTATTGCTCAGCCTCAGCCTCGGCAGTCTTAGGGTCAACAGCTTTGTGTGCCTCAGCAATCCGGTCCTGGCTAATTAGAACCAGTTCAGGGCCGAGACGCTGTCTGACCTGCTCCGCGGAGCAAGCGGGGGCTGTTCCCTTAGCCCTTCCTACAACAATGATTCGCGATTGCCGAAGACGTACAGGTACGCGTAACAGCGCTGCTGCCCGTTCCAACTCGCCGTAATCGCTGGACGGCAGCAGGATTACTCTTTTGCCGTCTTTCTGCCATTGGGGAACATACATCCAGTCGTGTCCGCTGAAAGGCTGTGAGAAGATGGCCGTAGGTAATCCTATATCAACCAACTTCAGCAGCGGCTGGCCGCTCCCGAAGCTAAGATGGACAAGAATCGCGGCGTCGGCTTTGGCCATACCAGCTGCAACTTTAGTCGCTGCTTGTACAGTGTTAGGAATCAACTCCCCGCCAACAAAATTCACATCACTGAGCCTGGTTTGCACTCCAGCAAGGTATTTCTTGAACTTGGCAACCTCTGCAGGAGCATCGAATGTCGGAGTAGGCCACGCCCCCCCCGTACCCACATAAACTACATGGATCCTTACAGGCGGCAACTTGGGCCATCCGGCCTTTTCAGATGCCGCAAGCGGTCGGCTTGCAAACCCACCGGCCAGTAGTATGCCACCAACTCCGACGGCCGTACTAAGAAATTCTCGTCGGTTTAGGGAATCGCTCATGATTTGACTCCTTATTAATGTGTTATTTCCAGAATTGCTTTTGCTCAGTAACGTTGCTTTTGTGGTAACCGTTTATGGGTATTTCGACAGTGTCGGGCAACTCACCCTAAATATCCAATCTTCAATCTTAATCTGCATCATAACACACTCATTTCTGCAATCAGCCTGCTCGGTCACTACCAAGGTATCCGAAACTCATATCCTGTGAACGGCTACGATTGTTTTATGCAATTAAAAAGGGTTTAAGGAATACTAATTAGGTTCATATCCCAAGTCATTGCCCCAGATTCCCTTTTGCACCCGGATCAAGTCGGGATTTCCATCCTGCACGACTCCCAGGTTATCACCATGTAAGCCCCAGTCCAATTTCACCATCAGATCGATGGTGCGAGAGTCCTTCCAGGCCCACCACTCGGAATGTCCGTCAGCAAAATCCACGACCGTGCCGGATCCGTGACGCGCGGGAATCGGATTCCACCAGGCCGGCCGACTCCATGGAACGGCCCAGGCTGCATCCCAGTCCTCGCCGAAATCATCTATGAAAACGATGCGCTCAGCGGGATGCTTGATATTGTATATACTTTTGGTCACAGGCCCACCGTCAAAGCTTCCACCGTTCATAGCATGGGAACAGCTATAGGTACGCATCTCATAGCTCTTGGCCACAGGACAGCGGTACACTTTTACATTCACGATGTACTCGAAAAGCACACCTGCTTTTAAAGCTTCAATCTGTTCTTCTATCGGCGCGTCAACAGGTAGATTGCCAGGAGGTTTTTGGACCCAGCCATCGGTAGTACTCGCTACGGCCAGCGGTATTTTGCCGTCGTAATCACCACTATACATGATCCATCCAAGTGCGAGCGTCTTGGTATTCTGCAGGCACACGGCCCGCCTGCCCTGCTCACGGGCACGCTGCAACGCGGGCATCAAGATCGCCATCAATATTGCAATGATAGCAATAACCACTAAAAGTTCTATTAGTGTAAACCCTCTTGATTTTTCCATAATAATTACCTAACAGTTCCGAAAAAGGCGCAATAAAAAGGACACCGCTAATTAGAATGTAAAAAATCTTACCTTTCAGGCAACAAACTCTCACTTAAGACTTTGTGCCTGGTACAATACACAATAACTCCTCCTCTATCAGAAAAATGAAAAAATCATGCTCGCTGGATAATCCAAAAGCCAGAGATGCCCGATTAAGCGAGCATAAGCTTCACCAATATTATTTGTACCAGATTAGCCGCCTATACTTCAAGGAAAAAACAGACTCAAAAGGCCTTTTTTATTCTCCTTTTCCCCATCCAGACCTTCCGCAGCATCTTAGAATATTTTTTAACCGTACATTATATCCTCCTCAGGGGTAAAGGGTGCCCCTCGGAGGCCTATTTTAGTTGACTCAAACATTCTATATATGTTACAATATTGTTAGTTTATATATGCTGTAACCATGATTCCAGGGCCCACAAGCCGGGGAGGACCGTTTCGCAAAACGGCAATCCAGCCAGATAATACAGGGACCGGGGGCTTCTGGCGTCGAAATGGATGGAGATAAAAAATAGTCATATCTTTAAAAAACTTAGTGATTTCTTTGGCGTTGGCCGTATTAATTTTGACCGGCCCAGTTTACGCCCGGCAGTATGTCGTTGATGAACCCCCACAAAATGAACTGACTGTCAGCAGCAATCACATCCTTACATCGGATTTGAGGACAAAGCTTATGGTTCGTGACAGCTACCTGCCGGGCATTGGTATTCTTGTCCGAATTGAGGTATTGCGGCCGGACGGTAATATTGAACGTGACTTATGGGATGCCACCGCAACATTATCTGTTGATAATTCTAACGTCAATATTTCCACAAGCCGGATTGTATTGCGAAATGGTTTAGGAAGCGCGCTGGTAACATTTGCAGGCCGTGGCGACTTCACATTGACAGCCAACGTTAATGGTATCGAAGACAGTCGCTTATTAATCGACCTGAGTAATGAGCCGGTTACAAGTATTTCCGGTACACTTGCAGGCAGTTCCACCATTTGGAACGGTATTATCCACATAACCGATGACCTCCAGATTCCCAGCGGCCACAATTTGACCATCCGGCCGGGCACGCTCATTTTACTCGACGGTGTAAGCTCCGGCTCAGCGGGAACGGATATCGACGTGGAAGGAACAATCGAGTCTCTCGGTACAGTCTCAGCGCCGATAACATTTACAGCCTATAACCCCACTCGGGCCTGGGGAGAAATCCACCATGACTACGCGTCGCCATCGATATATCAGTACACAAACATCACTCGTGCAGGACGCTCACCCGGCGGCGGGCATACAGGTTCGGGCCCGGCAGTCCGGCCGGTGGGTTCTCATATCGTTTTCGACTATGTCTCTATCACCGACAACGAAGGTAAAGTTATGCAGTCCTCCTCAGACTCGGACCTGACGTTTAGCAACTGCCAATTGGCCAGGTCGGTAATGGGACCTGAGATTAACAATACTGCCTTGTTGTTCGAGGATAGCTGGATCACAGAGATGCTCGGACCGGACGACAACGACGGTATCTATATCCACAGTCAGAGTGCCGGACAAAATGTAACACTCCGTCGCGGCGTGCTCGCCGAGACAGATGACGATGGGCTTGATACATTAGGTTCGACTGTCCTGGTTGAGGATTACATCTTCCGCGACTGCTTCGATAAAGGTATAAGCGTATTTAATGGCCTGGTTACAATTGATAACGTGCTGAATGTGAACAATGGAATTGGCATCTCCGCCAAGGCAACGAGTCGTAACAGCGCCCGGGTCTTTCTAAATCATGCCACAATCGTTTGTCGCGATTTCGGAATTCAATCCTTTAACAAATATAATCCCACCGACCCATCGATAGAATATTTTATAACAAATTCCATTATCCTCGCCGCTAATCCGGTCTATACGGACTACGATCCCGCGGACATCCATATCGATTATTCAGATGTCGGCGAAACATGGCCAGGCATTGATAATATCAACCAGGACCCGCTCTTCGTTGATGCTCTGAATAATGACTATCACCTCCAGGAAAATTCTCCGTGTATCAACGCAGGTAACGATAACGGCGTTGCAAGTGTTCAGGGATATGACCAAAATAAGAAGGTCGATTTACCGTCCAATGGAAATGGGATTTTGAGAGAGAACACTACCTGGACACCACAGGAGGGTCCTTACCGCATAACCGGCGAATTCACTATTCCGTTCGGAGTTGAGCTTACTATTATAGCAGGCACTACGGTTTTCTTTGATCCGGATGCAACAATTATTATTAAAGGCCAGCTTATCGCCGTGGGTTCTGAGTATGAGCTGATTCACTTTACACGCACACCGGGAACTAACAGCACATGGGATGGCATTCATTTCATCAACACTACTCGCGACAATCGCATTACATATGCCGTTGTCGAATATGGTCGCTCCAACAATGGAATGATAGGTATTGAAAACTCCAACCTTCTGCTCGACCACGTTACATTAGACAACACCGACCTGCGTCGTATAAGCACGATTAATTCGTCTCTGATTGTTTCCAACTGCGTTTTCACTGATATCTTCGGCCCTAATGAGCCGCCAACTACCGACAACCGCAGTGAACATATATGGGGCAGCGGTATCCCCGAAAATGGCTACTTCATAATCGAAAATAATATTTTCGGGACAACTAAAGGACACAATGACGCGATTGATTTTGATGGCCCATCGCGCCCGAGTCCGATCCCGCAAATCCTCGATAATGTCTTTATGGGCGGGGGCGATGACGCTCTCGACTTCGAGACCGATGCCCATATAGAGGGAAACCTCTTTATGCACTACCACAGAGACTCTTATAACAATGCAACCGGCGAGTCAAACGCAATCTCTGCAGGCAGTGGAAAAGAATATGTCATCGTTCGCAATATCTTTTTCGATACCGACCATGTTGCTAATATTAAGCAGGATGCTTTCGTGACTTTTGTTAATAATACGGTGGTTGATGTTAATAAAGCAGTTTTTTACTTCGACCGCCCGGGACAGGGGCAAGCCGGGCGTGGTATATATGTGGACGGCAGTATTTTCCATAACACAGACCTAATTTTTGATGAGATAATTGACACCACAGTCATTACTGTCAACCACTCGATTATACCTGAGAAGTGGCACTACCTCGGCACCGGCAACATCGATGCTGACCCTATTTTTGTTGACCCAAATACTGATTTCCATCTAAGAGCCATCTCGCCGGCGATTAGTGCCGGGCCCTGCGGCCTCGATATGGGTGCTTACGTGCCCGGCGGCGCTGCTATCTGCGGTGAGCCCGATGAGCTGACATACCATACCGATGCCACGCTTTTCGTAGGCGGACCAGGCATTACGCATTATATGTATCGACTCAACAACGGCACATGGAGTCAGGAGCTATCCGTTGATGTTCCTATCGAATTGACAAACCTGCTTAATGGACAATCTTATACCGTTTATGTAATAGGCAAGAATTCCGCCGGCATCTGGCAAAGTGAAGAAAATCCAAGTACCTCGCACACATGGACTATCGATACATCTCATCAACCGTTGGTTACCAATTAAATGTTGGAAATGAACATTTCTATCTTCGAATAAATATTATTGACTACAGATACAGTTCCTGCTAACTCAACTTGACTTATGTGCTGATTCATATAGAATAAATTCGCCCCGACAGGCTAATTCGGTGTCACAATGATTCAAGAGTTCTGAATATAAAAAGAGGAGAAACCCATGAAGCGACGTTCATTTCTTAAATATACAGGTAGTGCCTGCACATCAGCATTCCTTGGGAGCAATGTATCACTGGCCGGAAATGATGTTGCTGATACAAAAGACAGCAGTGCCTATATCGACCGCGATTTACTTCAATATAGAAACCAAAACCGTTCGACAGTTGTCTGTCAAAACGGAATTGTGTGCTCCAGCCAGCCACTGGCCAGCATGGCCGGCGTCGATATTCTTAAAGCCAGCGGTAACGCTGTCGATGCGGCCATTTGTGCCAACGCAATGTTGTCGCTGGTCGAGCCGATGATGTGCGGGCCGGGTGGTGACCTCTTTGCGATTGTCTGGAATGAAAAAGAAAAGAGACTATTTGGTCTAAATGCAAGCGGCCGATCTCCATACGACTGGAGCATTAATAAAGCGCAGGAACTGGGCCTCAAGGAAATTCCTGTCCTGGGCCCATTATCCTGGAGCGTGCCCGGCTGTGTAAGTGGATGGGACGCACTTCAGAAAAGATTTGGACGGCTTGACCTGGCAAGGCTTCTTGAAGCGCCGATATATTATGCTCGCAAAGGTTTCCCTGTTTCACCGGTCATTGCACGCTCATGGTCATCTGATTCTACGGCAAGCTCCACCCTGGCTGGTACTTTTACTCCCTCCGACAAATCTGTACATTTTGGAGACATCTTCAAAAACCCCGGATTGGCACGATTTTTCGAGACTATTGCCCGGGATGGCTCAGAAGCTTTCTATCAGGGCGAGATTGCTGAAAGGATAGTTAAATTTTCCCGGGCCAACGGCGGCAGGTTTTCAATGCGAGATTTTAGAGACCATACGGCCAATTGGGTTGAACCCGTCAGTACCAACTATCGTGGTTACGATGTTTGGGAGCTTCCGCCGAATGGTCAGGGAATTGCGGCTTTGCAAATGCTGAATATGCTGGGACATTTTGATGTGGCATCTTTAAAGCCCAACTCAGCAGAGCATTTACATCTTTTTATAGAAGCAAAAAAACTGGCATTCGAAGATCGCGCTGTTTATTACGCCGATATGGATTTTGCCGACGTCCCCTTGAAGCATCTTATCTCCAAAGAGTATGCCAGGCAGCGAGCCAAGCTGATTAATCCCAAACGAGCCGCACAGAAAGTTCAGCCCGGCCGGATTAAAGGTTCATCAGATACGATTTACCTGACAACTGCGGACAAAGACGGCAATATGGTTTCTTTAATTCAGAGCATTTACTACCAGTGGGGCTCGGGTTTTGTACCGGACGGTATGGGATTCTGCCTTCAGAACAGGGGGCAGCTATTCTCGCTCAACCCAAATCATCTCAATAAGTTAGAGCCTCACAAAAGACCTTTCCATACTATCATACCTGCATTCATGACTAAAAATGGTAAGCCGGTCTTTTCATTCGGAGTTATGGGAGGCAGTTTTCAGCCACAGGGACATGCGCAGGTACTTATGAATATAATTGATTTCGGTATGTCGGTCCAGCAGGCCGGTGAACAGCCGCGGGTCCAGCATTTAGAGAGTTCAACCCCGACGGGGCTTAAAATGACCGGAGGCGGTTCGGTAAGTTTTGAACGACACTTCTCTGAGGATGTAAAACGCAAACTTGCCCGTATGGGTCACAAAATAAGTCCCGAACTCGGCACGTTCGGAGGCTATCAGGGAATATGGAGGAAACCAAATCCAGGACGTTATTTCGGCGCCTCCGACCCTCGCAAAGACGGCTGCGCAATAGGGTATTAATCAGAACACTTTATCGGCATATATTTTCGACATGCCACATCGCATTAAAATATGTTATAATTTGACGGTTTTATAAGGAAGGTTTTGTGAATAACCATAAGTTGTGAGGTTCATAAAATGCAATTACCAGAAAAAAAACAATCGCGGCCGCTTTGGTCAAAGAAAGATAAGTCTTCTGAGCATAACAGCAAATCCAATTGGTTTACATGGGTATTTCCCATCGGTGGATTGTTGGCGCTGATATGGTTTCTGATTCGTGTAATTCCAAAGCCTTCCCGTGCAATGTATCCGTGCCAGCGTGCGGCTTTCCCGTTGGCATCGGGCTTTGTGATTTGGCTTGCCGGGGCAGTCGGCTCAATCACAGCCTTTCGCAGGGCAAAACGCTGTTTTGCACAGTCCCGCTACATATTATGTGTAATACTCATCACCGCCAGTGTTGGGTCAATATGGTTGGCTCAAGGTGTTACAACAGAAAAGACACTTCGGGCCGATGAGCCAACATCAAATGCTCCCATAGGAATTGCAAACGGAGTTCACCCCGGACGTGTTGTCTGGGCACATGACCCCGATGCCACCGACTGGGACGGGCCCGGAAACGGATATTGGTGGGAAAACAGTCACACAAACCAGGCTGTAGTGAACCAAATGATGAGCCGGGCAATAAGAGCACTCAGCGGTGACCGAACAAGTGCCGCCGCATGGGATACACTATTCAAACATTTCAACAAAACACATGGCAAAGGAGATGCCGGATATAAGTCGGGAGAAAAGATTGTTATCAAAGTTAATTACGTCGGATGTATAAAGATATGGAGCGGACAGCCTGTAACAAACATTGAAGACTACAACCTCAGAAGTCTTGATTATATGAACGCGTCACCACAAATGATAATCGCACTGCTTGACCAGCTTGTTAATGAAGCCGGTGTTAATGAAGCCGATATTACCGTTGGCGATACTTTATGTTACTTTCCCAATGAGTTCTATAATATGTGCCATGAAAAGTTTCCGAATGTCCGTTATCTGGATTACGTAGGCAAATTCGGCCGGACAAAGGCGAAGCTGTCGTCGGTTCCATTTTACTGGAGCACGCCGGATGCCGCAGCAAAAGATACCGACTATGCTCCTGCTTCCTATGTCGAAGCTGATTATCTAATTAATATGGCGAATCTTAAAAGCCACAACGATCAGGCAGGCATAACCCTCTGCGCAAAAAACAATTACGGCTCGCTTGTCAGAAAGCCTTCCCGAACCCGGGAATATTACGATATGCACAAAGAGCTGCCGTACAACAAACCGGGCATGGGACATTATAGACCTCTGGTGGACCTGATGGGACATAAACATCTCGGCGGCAAGACCATGCTGTATTTAATCGACGGATTATACGCCGGAAAACATGCAAAAGAAAGGGCCCCGAGAAAGTGGAACAGCTCTCCCTTCAACGGAGACTGGAGTTCAAGTCTTTTTGCCTCACAGGATCCGGTCGCGATTGATTCTGTCGGGTTCGATTTTCTCTGGACCGAGTGGGACGATGGACCCCACAAGTCCGGCACAACCGATTACCTCGTCGAAGCGGCTATGGCGGATAATCCACCTTCAGGTACGTTCTATGACCCCGACCATCGGGGAAATGTTTCTCGCCTGACAAGCCTTGGAGTTTACGAACACTGGAACAATCCAAAAGATAAACAATATTCCCGCAATTTAGGAACAGGCAAGGGGATTGAACTTATAAAACTCAGCAGAGCGTTAAGCCTTGCGGCAGCTACCGGGTATTCCCCCAATTAACTCCCTGTCAGTCGCCCTTATAGCGATATGCCCAGCCTTTGGCCATATAATTGATATCCATTGTCTGGCCCTCGGGAGGATATTCAATGCCGTAAGTTCCAACCCCCTGGTTAATCAACTTGTCCACACGCTCTATAGTAAAGCGGTCTCGCCATGTGCGAACTTCTGAATGCCCGTCGCAGAATCCCAGAACACTGCTGTCACCATGATTGACCGCCATCGGACCCCACCAGCCCCATTCAGTATTTCCTGTGTACTCGGGGGCACCGAGTACAAAGTGATGGCTCGAATTCCAGTTTCGCGTTTCAGCACTCTCAACGAACACGTAACGGGTCGATGGCGAAGTAATCTCACCGAACATCTTGATTTGCGTATTGTATTGCGAAGCGCCGGAGTTCGGATATCCATATAAACACATAGGAACTCCGTAAGAGACAAAAACTCTGGTTCTATCATACATGCTCGTACGGACATTGTCGGCAGGGCAATGATAGGCATCCGCATCTTTAACGTACGGGAACAGCACACCTATTTTGATCCCACGGATCTCATCTTCATCCGTCACAGGGGGATCCGTTTGGGTATTGCTAAGAAGGCTGCCATTTACGTTACGAGGCACCCCGCACCAACCGACATATGTCCCGTTCTGTTCTACACCATTGTCTTCAGAACTCATGATGCGATCATCATTATCTCCCATGTACATATACCAACCAAGGGAAAGGTTCTTGGTATTACTCAGGCAAACGGTCGTCGCAGCCTTCTTTTTTACCGAGTTCAGCGCCGGCATAATAATGGCCATCAGCAGTGCGATAATCGCAATCACCACGAGAAGTTCTATCAAGGTAAAGCCTTTGGACCTGGCCATGACGGGTCTCCTTATATTTGAAAGAAAGTGTTTCTCATTCAACTTTTCATCTGAATCTGATGCTGATTTCTTCCGGTTTTGTTTTGCATATTATAACACAATCAGTCTCACTGATGCAATTCATAAGTTGCGCTACCGGATATTTTTCCAATTAGCCCCCTTTGTTGTTGTTTTAATGCGGCACAGAGAATCATCAACTGTCATATACAGGACTGAGCCGTCATTGCCCCAGGCACAGTTGGCAGTGCGTTTACCGGTATGAATTCTGCCGAGAAGCTTGCCTTCTCCTTCTTTCCATTTCATTACGGAATTGCGCGGTATATCCGAAAAAATCAGACAGCCGCCACCATCCTGAATCCACAACGGCCCCTCGGACCATTCAAATCCTGAAGCAAGCAGCTCAATCCCGGCATCAGAGCCAATAAGGTCATTAATGCGATTATCGAATCTGACAACCTCTCCGATAGTGGGATAATTTTTCGATTCCTGCGCGATGGTTCTTAAAGAAAAGGCCAGAAAGATAATAATACTCAGAGATACAACTCGATAGTTTAATATCTTATTCATATTATGACTCCTTAATATAAGATTGTCACCCGTGCCCGCGTTACTTTCAATACCTAAACTGGATCCGTCTCGGCTACCTGAAGGCTAAGGCAAGATCCATGACGATTTGGCAAGCCTACGTCATGGTGCTTACTATCTTATTCGTGACCCTGATTCTTGCCAGCCTCTGGCTCTCTACCCAGTGGCGATTCCTCATTGCTTCTTGACTTTCCCTGGGATTCTATTTCAGCCTCGTACATTCGGCATAGTTTTTCCAAGCTCTCTATCGCCACTCTCTGGGATTCCATTGCAACCTCGTACAAACAGTATGCGTTTGTCGAGCTTACGATTTCTGCCCTCTGTGACTCTATTTCAGCCTCAAGATCAGCTATCCTGACCAGCAAAGCCTTCTCAGTCCTCTTCTCTGCCCTCTGTGACTCTATCTCAGCCTCAAGATCAGCTATCCTGACAAGTAAAAGCTTATCCGCCCTCTCCTCTGCCCTCTGTAACTCTATCTCAGCCTCAAGATCAGCTATCCTGACCAGCAAAGCCTCGTATTGCTTTGGTATAATTTCGGCTTCGGATAGCTCCTTCTTCAACTTCGTAATATTTGTTCTTAACTCTTCCCTCTGTGACTCTAGCGCAGTCTCAAGATCAGCTATCTTGACCAGCAAAGCCTTGTCTTGCTTTGGTGTAATTTTGTCCTCGGATACCTCCTTCTTCAACTTCGTAATATTTGTTCTTAACTCTTCCCTCTGTAAATCTAGCGCTGCCCCAAGATCAGCTACACTGACCAGCAAATCCTTTACTTGCGCTGATGTAATTTTAGCTCCGGATACCAGCCTCTCCAAATTCTCAATCCTTTGTCTTAGCTCTGAGTACATGCCAACACGGTTCGACCAACCGTCGTCGGGGCCAAGGGGTGTTCTTGTTACGCCGGGGAGCTTGTGCTTTACGCCAGGGCTCACGGATTGTTCAGAGGGGCCACTTATTCTGCTTGTGCTTGATTCTGTAACTTCACAACCCGCGCATGCAATCGAAACAACCAACAATAAACACACTATTTTTTTCATAATTAGTTCTCCTTACCTTCCACATCAAGTAAGCTGTTTTTGTATTAATTATGTACATACCTTGCCTTTTCTGAATGATAAATGAAACCTGCGACAATTGCAAATCGCTTATTTTTCTTATAACTTCATTCCTGCCGGCCCCATCTCATTCTGTATTATCCGATAAATGTGAAGGGTGTATGTATTTACGTTGACTGACTTGTGATGTATAATGACGACTAAATATACAGTCTGGATGGAGTTACTTTCAAAGAAAGGAGAATAGGTGTGAATTCCGATAACTTAAAAGAAAGTTTGGAGGATAGCCCGATCAACGACAATCAGATATCTCGAAGGCGGTTTATCAAACTTACAACGGCAAGTACAATAGCAGCAGGACTTACTCAAACCCGTCTGTTGTCTGCTGCAAGTAGAAAACAACCGAATATTATTTTCATAATGGCCGACGACCTGGGTTACGGGCATTTGAGCTGTTACGGCCAGGAAAAATTCCAAACACCAAATATCGACCGGCTTGCCGATGAGGGAATGAAATTTACACAATACTATGCAGGTTATACGGTATGCGCACCTTCACGAAGTGTCTTAATGACGGGGCTGCATCATGGCCATACCCCAGTCAGGTCCAACAGCGGCAGCTCATCACTTCTTGAGAGCGAAACCACAGTTGCCCAGGTGCTGAAGAAAGCCGGCTATGTAACAGGGGGATTCGGCAAATGGGGGCTTGGCCTGGAGAACATGCCCGGTGCTCCATCCAGAAAAGGTTTTGATGAGTTCTATGGCTTCTATCATCAGGTCCACGCTCATTTCTACTATCCATATTGGATTTGGCATAACGACGAGAAGCTTATGCTGGACGGTAATGACCATAAGTTCGAGCAATACGTTGACGACGTCCTGCATGAAAAGGCGATGGATTTTATTCGGGCCAATGCGAAGAAGAGTCGGCCATTCTTTTGCTATATTCCTTCGATCATCCCTCATGTAGAATTAGCTGTGCCGGAGGATTCGGTCAAACCATATCGCGGCAAATTTCCGAAAACCACCATTAACGACCCTCGCCCGGGTTACATCGGCAGCGATGATGCGTACGCGGTATACGCAGGTATGATTAGCCGCCTTGATCGTAACGTCGGCCAAATTATGGCGCTTTTGAAGCAGTTGAATATCGACAAAAATACTATCGTATTCTTTACCAGCGACAACGGGCCGCAGTCCGGACCATGGCAGCCGTTGAGGGATTTTTTCAAAGGCGCTGGTCCATTGCAGGGCAGCAAAGGCCATTTGTATGAAGGTGGTATTCGGGTGCCTTTTATCGCTCGTTGGCCCGGCAGGATTGAACCCGGCTCAACAAACGAGCACATCGGAGGCTTCCAGGACATGATGCCGACGCTGTCCCAATTGGCTGGTGCGAAACCACCGCAAAACGACGGTATTTCGATTGTGCCGAGTCTTTTGGGAAAAATACGTCGGCAGAAAAAACATGAGTACTTATTCTGGGGTGGAGCAGGCACCAGGGCCGTCCGTGCAGGAAAATGGAAAGCCGTTAAGCCGGATAAGAAAAAAAGCTGGGAGTTATACGACCTGTCAAAGGATATTGGAGAAACAAATAATCTCGCTTCTGTACATCCTGATGTCATCGCCAGGATTGAAAAATATGCTTCTGAAGCTTTTGTCGCAAATCGCAAACAAATAGGTGGCAAATGGCCGCATATCTCGGAGTACGTCCGAGGCGACCGTGTGGATAAGTTGAAAAAAGACAACTGAGCTTTTGCGTCTTAGTGATAGTTGGTTATCTCTATTGATGAAAAAGTAAAAAGGGGGTTAATTATTTCAGGCAAATATGTTATCTTCATATAAGATAGCTTCCATTGTTTTTCTAACCAATACTAAAATATTGTCAAACAGTATGCGACAGTTTCATATTTTCACTTTAATAGTACTTCTGCTGGCAGGAGGAACAACCGGCAGGGCGGGTGCGGTTAACAAATCTGCTCCCATAAAGGAAAAACAACTCGCTCTGCGGACAGCAATAAAAGACCTGATGACCACGTTTGGGAACCGTTATCCGAGAGGCAGAGGGTACTTAACGAAGCTGGATGATATCGAACACCGTACGAATAAGGCCGACTGGGCAGACATTAAAAAGATTGAAGCCGAATTCTCTGTTTTGCAGCGCAAAGCCCTGATAGCCAATCCGCTCATCAGCGGTCAGCCCATTCTTTTTATAGTGCGACGTCAGTATAAGAAAGACCACCACAATACCGCCACAATATTCAAAACCGGAGAGATAAACACAAACAGTTTTGAAGGCGGCGGAGCAATGAAAACCATCGACCTGGCGAAAGGAGGCCGTCTCAAGACGCTCATCGAATCTGACGAAGGGCTTGTCCGCGACCCGGAGGTTCATTTCGACGGTAAGAAGATTATCTTCTCGATGCGCAGGAACATCAGGGACGATTACCATATCTATGAGATAAATACCGATGGCACCGGTCTCAGGCAGCTAACATCGGCGACCGGCGTGGCGGACTTCGACCCGCTTTACACACCCGATGATGATATTGTTTTTTCTTCGACACGCGAGCCGAAGTACTGCATGTGCAACCGGCATATAATGGGCAATCTTTTCCGAATGGATTCTGATGGAGCCAATATTCACCAGATAGGCAAAAGCACATTGCACGAAGGCCACAGCGCGCTTATGCCGGACGGTCGAATACTGTATGACCGTTGGGAATATGTTGACCGTAACTTCGGAGATGCCCAGGGTCTTTGGACCACAAATCCGGACGGCACCAACCCTGCGGTTTACTGGGGCAACAATACCAATTCTCCCGGTGGAATAATCGACGCACGTGTTATTCCCGGAACCCAGCAGGTACTTTGCATTTTTGGCTCATGTCACGATCGGCCCTGGGGCGCTCTGACCATCATCGACCGCCGGCTTGGTATTGACGGCCGTGAGCCTGTAATAAGGACCTGGCCCGCCGATGCTGTAGAACGTGTTGGAAAAGGAGACTTTGATGCGTTTCTGAGTGTAAAGCCAAAGTACGAGGACCCGTACCCTTTGAACGATAAGTATTTCCTCTGTTCTCGGATGACAGGCCGCGGCGAACAGATGGGAATCTACTTAGTTGATATTTTTGGCAACGAGATTCTTCTGCACGTCGAAGGGCCCGGCTGTTATGACCCTATGCCGTTAGGGCCGCGACCAAGACCGCTGCGAATTCCTTCCCGGCGCGACTTCGATAACAAACATGGTTATTTCTACATCGTCAATGTTTATGAAGGCACCCACATGGCAGGAGTGCAACCCGGCACGGTCAAATATCTGCGCGTGATTGAGTCACCGGAAAAGCGTTTCTGGACCCATTCGCAATGGGGTGGCCAGGGGGTGCATTGTCCGGCCATGAACTGGCACAGTTTCGAAAATAAACGCATACTCGGCACGGTCCCGGTGGCCGAAGACGGTTCGGCATACTTTGAAGTACCATCCGATAGGTTCGTATATTTCCAGCTCCTCGACGAAAACAAGATGATGATTCAGTCTATGCGCAGCGGAACAATCGTCCAGTCCGGAGAAACAACCGGCTGCGTCGGATGTCATGATAATCGTCGTGGTGCACCGGCACTGTTGAGCAGAAAGATACCAATGGCTCTGCAGAAAGCGCCGAGCAAACTTAATGGCTGGCATGGAAAACTGCGTATATTCAGCTATATTAAGGAAGTACAGCCGGTTTTAGATAAACACTGTGTTTCATGCCATGACTATAATAAAGATGAGGGTAAGAAACTCAACCTTGCCCGCGACAGGACTAATACATTTAATACATCCTACAATGAACTTTGGCGAAAGAAATACATCAATGCAATCGGCGCCGGGCCTTATGAAACGCAGCCGGCTTACTCGTGGGGTTCTCACACAAGTAAAATTATTAAGGTCATTCTTTCCGGACACTACGATATCAAATTAACCAAAGCAGAATTTGAAACCATCGCAACGTGGATCGATTTGAATGGAGTTTACTATCCGCGCTACGACACAGCTTATCCCGACAACCTGACGGGCCGGTCTCCGCTTAACAATGAACAAATTGAACGACTCGGTGCGTTGACTGGAATACCTTTTGTGAAGCTGGCCGCTTATAATAATAATTCCGGGCCGCAGGTAAGCTTCGACCGACCACACCTCAGTCCGTGTCTGACAAAAATCAAAGATACCAGCAGTCCTGAGTACATTGAGGCCCTCGATATCATTATCGCCGGCAGCCGGATGCTGCGTGAGCGGCCACGGGCGGATATGCCGGGCTTCGAGGCCTGCACTATCGACAAGCAACGTCAGCAGGAATATGTGGCACGTCAACAAATCGAATTGCGAAACCGTCAGGCGATTAACACAGGTCAAAAACTCTACGATGCTCACTCGCGATAACGGCAAGAATGCAAATTGGGTTTGAATTGGGTTTGTATTGGCTTTGCCAGGCCTTATAATTGGCTTTAATTGGGTTTGTTTGGGTTTGAATTGGGTTTGAATTGGGTTTGTTTTTTCCTCCCGCCAAGTGTCTAAATTTGCGTATCTCATTGTTAAGAAAGTGGTTATGTTCATTTTGTCATTTCTGAAATTGGGTTTGTTTTGCATAATTTGTTTATAAATTCGTACGTAAGAATTCGTAGAGATTTGATAGTCGTTAGTGAATAGTCGTTGGTATTTAGTCATTAGTATTTGGTATATAGTCATAAGATTTCCTTAATGGAATCCTGATTACGACATTGGGGATCAATTTTGACTTGGCTTACTGGCCTGAACTTCGCCTGCTGGCGGTTTGCGTTGAACTTCTGTCCAATAGGGGGTATTATACCATATTTGGCCCCGAAAAGCAAGTGTAAACGGCAAATAATCTGAAAGACTTGCTACGCTCAAGACCAAAGAGAATTAGGGAATTAGCCCTTCGACTACGCTCAGGATGAAGAAGCAACAGATTCGAGAATTGGGGGATTTTGGCGTTGGATTGGTTATTTGTGCTGCCCCCCGACAGGATAGCAAGTTAGCTCACATCGAGGACAAGCTCCGGCCAGCATGAGGTGCCTTATAGGCACGTAGGTATTTGCCTTATAGGTACATAGAGAAGAGCAGACGAGATATATAGCATTTCTACCGTAGGCCAGCATGAGCATCATACATTCACGTAGACGCGAAGCGACGTAGTGATTTGAAAAGGCGCGAACCGAAGGTAGAAATGCGGTTAGTGAATGGGTGTATGAGTGGATGATTTAGTGCGAGATGAGAATTATTTTTTTCAAACAAAACTCA
>Ga0307378_10004910_pt1 | contig 18828 bp, 17 predicted proteins | sample UN1MG_FD_202238 | JGI IMG/M metagenome (GOLD analysis project Ga0307378, IMG submission 202238) | Soil microbial communities from Risofladan, Vaasa, Finland - UN-1 | ecosystem: Environmental > Terrestrial > Soil > Coastal area > Acid sulfate soil | place: Finland: Risofladan, Vaasa | collected... | reverse complement strand
TTCCTTAACGGGCTACGGAGTCTCGATTCTAACGCGTAGCCCGTTAGGTTTATAAAGAGTCTTTTCCTTCTAACTTACAACAAGAACTTTTTAATAGCTTCGGCCAGGCCATTATGGTCAACATCAAGGGTAACATAATCGGCTACTGCCTTGAGTTCGTCAGGGGCATCACCCATAGCAATAGCCAGACCGGCTGAGGCAAGAAGCGAGATGTCGTTAGGCCCATCGCCTATAGCCACAACCTCAGCCAAAGGTATCCCCAGAAATGAAGCTAGTGCCTGCAAAGCTTCCCCCTTGGATACCTCAGGAGCAAGCACATTGATAAAATCAACCTCTGGATAAGCTGGCGTTTTGGTCAAAGAGAAGCTAAGACTACCCTTGAATTGGAGGTAAAGTAGCTCGGCTTTAGCTTTCTCTTCAGGAGAGCGAAGAGTCAGAACCCCTTTAATAATCCTCTCCTTCTGCCAGAGTTTGCTGATGTCTACTACAATAGGAGGTGTATGATAGAAATCACGACGGATGTCGCTTGCCCATGTTTCCCGCTCGACAAAATAGCGGTCTGCCGAATAAAACTCAAGGTTTATCCCATTTTGATGGGCAAATTCATTAGCCTGCTTGACTAACATTTTGTCAATTGGTTGAACGTAGATTTCCTCACCCTGACTAGGATTAATCACTAAAGCGCCATCAAAGAATATATGGTAGCTATCCAGTGATAACTGTCTAATAATTTCGGAGCAGGCTGTCACTACACGCCCGGTAGACAAGGAAACCGGTAAACCTAGATCGCAGACTCTAGCCAATGCCTTCCTGTCCTCATCTGAGATGACGCCGTTTTTATCTAACAGCGTGCCGTCTATATCTAATACTAGAAGTTTATAAGGATTTACCAAACTCGCCTCCTTCAAGAAGATAATTTCTTTAGAAGGGCTATGCCCGTCCACACTGTAGCTTGTAGGAAATCACCAAGGCAAGCTGGTTATAATACCTTGACTATTTCTCTAGCCTAATCAAGATTAACCTTAAGGCTCGCTCAGCAGCATCAGCGATTAACTTCTCCGCATTAGCCATGGATTTCCTTAAGCTGATAGGGCCGGGGGCGATGCTTAAAACAGCATCTATGCCATACTGGTAGAGCTCTTTATAATCACCAGCTACCTCGCCGGCGATGGCTACCACCGGAATGTGGAACGCCTTTGCCCTTGCGGCAACACCAGCTACTGTTTTGCCGAATAGCGTTTGCGCATCTATTCTACCTTCGCCGGTGAAAACAAGAGACGCTTCTTTAAGATAGTCTGTAAGCCCCACCACCTCGCTGACAATTTCTATTCCTGACATCAGCTTAGCTCCTAGGAAAGCTATTAGCCCGGCCCCAAGTCCCCCGGCAGCCCCTGCCCCGGGTATGTCCATAACATTGATGCCCAAGTCCCTCTTGATTACCTCAGCATAGTTGGCCAGGGCTTCATCTAGCTGCTGGCACATCTCCTCTGTGGCTCCCTTTTGTGGGCCATAAACTCTTGAGGCTCCCTGCTCACCGCAGAGCGGGTTGGTTACATCGCTGGCTATGATGATTTCACACTCAGCTAAGCGGCAATCCAGCCCGGAGATGTCTATCTGGCTTAACCTGGCTAGTGCCGCCCCACCCCAGGGAAGCCCCTTACCCCTCTCATCTAGCAACCTTACCCCGAGGGCCTGTGCCATACCAGCACCGCCGTCGTTGGTGGCACTGCCGCCGATACCGATAATCAGCCTGCGGCAGCCAGCATTAAGAGCAGCCCGAATCAGCTCCCCCGTACCGTATGTGGTGGCAACTAATGGATTTAGCTTTTGCGATGGCACCAGGGTAATCCCCGATGCTGCCGCCATCTCCACCACAGCACCAACTCCGTCACCCAAAACCCCCCATTTGGCTGTGACCTTCCCCCCTAGAGGCCCCGTTACCTCGGTGGATACAATTTGACCGTGGCTACCGTAGGTTAAAGCCTCTACCGTCCCTTCTCCACCATCGGCCATGGGTACCATGATGGTCTCAGCATCAGCCACAACGCGCTTAATCCCTTTTACTATGGCCTGAGCCACTTCCTGTGCGCTAAGGCTTCCCTTGAAACTCTGTGGAGCAATTACTATTTTTATTTTTTGTTTTCCCCTTCAGATACTGGTTAATTATTCTACTTCAAACTTCAAACCGTCCCGTAAGATACATACTAAAAATGGCTAGATTATCGGTATGAGAGAGGATTGCTGTCTTTCTTTACCCTTATCTGTGACTTTCTATGACCACTATCTCAGTTAAGCAGAACAATCTGCTGAATATGATACTTTCTCTCATGCGGTAGAGGTCTCGGTTCTGGTATGTGTAAGTTCATAGGCTACATCAATGATCATGTCTTCTTGGCCACCTACCACTCTGCGTTTTCCTAACTCCATAAGTATATCTAGTGGGTCTACCTTGAATCTCTCTGCTGCCTTATAGGTATGCAGCAAGAAGCTTGAGTATACTCCTGCATAACCAAGGGCTAAGGAAGCCCTATCTATAATTTGAGGACGAGACATACGTGGTCGCATGATATCCTCAGCAGTACTCATTATCTTGTAAAGGTCAACACCTGTTTCATAACCCAATTTTTCTAATACAGCTACCAAAACTTCTGTTGCAGCATTTCCGGCTCCTGCACCAAGACTACATAAAGTACCGTCTATCACTGTAGCTCCTTCCTTTATGGCAGCAAGAGTATTGCCTATGGCCAATCCTAGGTTCTCGTGAGCATGGAACCCAACTTCTACTGTGAGATGTTCCTTAAGAATGCTTACCCTGGCCCGGACATCATCAGGAAGCATGGCACCTGCTGAATCCACAACGTAAACTACGTCGGCCCCATAGCTCTCCATAAGTTTCGCTTGCTCTAGAACCTTGCTTGGTGACTCCATATGGGATAGCATTAGAAAAGTCATAACCTCAAGTCCCATATCTTTAGACATCTTTATGTGCTGTTCTGAGATATCTGCTTCGGTAACATGAGTAGCTATTCTGGCTATTTTTGCCCCACGTTCAATAGACCTTTGGAGGTCTTTTCTTGTTCCGATACCGGGGAGGAGAAGTACTGCTATCTTACTCTTCTTAACGACCTCTTTAGCAGCGGACAGCCTTTCTTCATCGGAATAAAGAGCCCACCCATACTGAATAGACGAACCAGCAAGACCGTCGCCATGAGAGATTTCTATTCCATAAACACCAGCCTCATCCAAAGCTGAAGCTATAGCTTTAACATCCTCAGGTGTAAACTGATGTTTAACAGCATGGCTACCATCTCTTAGGGTGGTATCTACTATCCGTATATGTTCATTGAAGCGACTCATTTTTACTATACCCCCTCTCTGACTAACTTCTCAGCAATGCGGTCACCGATAGCTACAGCTACCGATGTTTCTATATCAAGATTACCAGCATATTTGGGTAGAAAGGCTCCTTCACCCTCCACTTCTATCATGGTGGTCACTTTCTCCTCGTCAAATATTGGTGGAACACGTAACTTATAGCCGGGAACATATTCTTTTACTTTTTTAACCATCTTCTCTATAGCGGCAATTATCTGATCTTTATTTTGTTCCTCAACCACTGTATAAATGGTGTTTCTCATAATTATGGGAGGCTCTGCAGGGTTAAGAATGATTATTGCTTTGCCTTTCTCTGCTTTTCCGACTACCTCAAGTCCCCGTGCAGTAGTTTGTGTGAATTCATCGATATTTTGTCGTGTTCCTGGACCAGCACTCTTACTGGCAATTGTAGCCACTATCTCGGCGTACTTCACTTTAGCAACAGATGATACTGCTGCCACTATAGGAACAGTAGCTTGGGCACCGCAGGTTATAAGGTTTATGTTGGGATGGTTTATGTTGTCATCCATATTTACTACCGGACAAACATAAGGGCCCACAGCTGCTGGTGTCAGGTCGATCGCCCTAATTCCAGCTCTCTCAAGCAAAGGAGCATTTTTAAGGTGAGCACTAGCCATGGTAGCCTCAAAGGCAATCTTTATACTCTTATCTCTAAGGAGTGCATCTATACCCTCACTCGAAGCCTCTATCCCCAAGTCGCGAGCTCTTTTTAACCCCTCTGAAGTTGAGTAGATCCCTACTATAATTTTTAAGTTCATAAATTTTGAATATTTTAGTATTTTGTACATAAGGTCTGTACCTATGTTTCCAGGACCTATTATTGCCACATTTACTCTGTTTTCACTCATATTAATTACCCTCCTCCCTTCACCTGGCTCCCTTAGTAAGAATTGGTACTAATCTCTATCAAAGACAACTCTTTAATGCCACGCGTTTCTAAAATCTATCGCTGTGAAAAAAATTATCCTTTTAGTATTCGCACCGAACTTTAGAGAAGCGCTACTAGGTTTGCTGAGCTTTACTGAGAGCCTCGCACTTCCTCCAGCAATGCTCTTGCTCCCTGCATTATAAAGCCTAAATCGGCACCTACACTAAGGAATGTGAAACCTTTCTCTATAGCCCACCGGGCTCGTTCTTGAGGTATAACCACTCCAGCCGTCTTCGCCCGTTTCCTGGCTGCTGCTAACACTTTGTCAAAAGCATCAATATATTGGGGGTTGTCCCACTGTGGGCCCTGAAATCCAAAGCTGATGGATAGGTCTTGAGGGCCGATACAGCAGACATCTACCCCCTTCACTGATAGAATATCGTCTATATTTCTAACCGCTGTTTTGGTTTCTATCTGCACTACTACAAGGATCTCATCATTGGCTGTTTTAATATAATCCGGGTCAAAGAGTCCGACTCTCCTTGGTGCGCATCCTCTGAGGCCTTGAGGTGGATACTTACAGGCACGTACGGCGTATTCCGCTTCCTCCTTCGTGTTAACCCATGGGACGATGACACCGTGAGCACCTATATCAAGGACACGCTTGATAATGACCATATCATTCCATTGCGGCCTTATGATGGGAGTGCAGTCGCTACCATTCATGGCTTGCATCAACGTCTGCATTGTCTCAATGCTTAGGGGCGCGTGCTCACCATCTATAAAGAGCCAATCGAACCCAAGCCGTGAGAGTGTTTCGGTCACATCTGGGTGACCGATACCGACACCGGTTCCAATAACAACCTGACCTTTCTGCAGTTTCTCTTTGAGCAAATTCTTCAATGCTCGGCACCTCCTTTTTACGGTTATGATAGACCGATTATACAACTTCTGTCGCTGCTATACAAAGCCACGTTAAAACGGAAACGAGGCAAACCAGAAAAGAGTATAACCGAACGCCGGGCGCTTGATAAAACAAGCTGGGTTACTTAAAGTGCTCATTGCTGAGTTGTGCCGATGTCACTGACGACACACACCTTTCTTGCTAAAGGTCATACTCAATACCCAGTTCTCTGGCTAACTCTTGAAGATCATGAATAACATAGGCTCGAAGTGGAATACCATTAGCTTCACGGTCTTTTATAATCTCAGCTTCGTAACCACCAGCCGCGTATATTTTCTTAGCACCTGGTAGTGTCGGCAAAGCCTCAAATGCCTCTATCATTTCATCCATCGATTTCTTGAAGTTTTCCACAGGTAAGAAACTATCTATGCGGAGAGCGCCGAAAAAATGTTCACAATATGCTGTCGCTGGTGGTCTCTTTAGAATGATAGCAGATGACCCGGAAAGCACGCCACAGAGAATCTCTACCAGCACGCCCAGCCCAAAGCCTTTATAACCTCCCAATGCTGGTGTTCCACCCAAAGGCAGCATGCTACCCCCACCCTCTCCATGTAACACTTTAGTAGGATCAGTTTCAGGTTTTCCTTCCTTATCTATTGCCCAGCCTTCGGGTATGGAAGTACCTTCTCTTCGTGCTATCTCCAATTTACCTCCAGCCACTACAGAAGTCGCCATATCGAGAACAAAGGGCGGTTTTTTACCTGCCGGTGCCGCTACAGCTAAAGGATTGGTGCCAACTGCAGGCTTAATGCTTCCTGGAGCCACCACCCCGAGTCCGGTACTCGTCACAGCTATCCCGATCATATCACGTTCCAGGGCCATCATTGCATAGCAGGCAGCAGCACCGAAATGCGTGCTGTTCCGCACTGCAATGAAGCCAGCTCCTGTCTTTTCCGCCCGGTGCATTGCCTCTATCATAGCGTGATGGCCTATTACAAAACCCAGTCCTCGGTCACCGTCCATAGTTGCCGTAGATGGAGCCTGGCTGAAAATCTTCAGCTTCGGGTTCATGTTGATGTTTCCCAAACGTATCCCCCCCCTGATGTATCCTGCTAGATGGGAAACACCGTGGGTATCCGCACCCCTCAGGTCCGTTGCTACCAGTATACGAGCTGTTATTTGAGCATCTTCCTCCGAGACGCCCACCTTTTGGAGCGCCTTGATTGCAAAATCCGTTAGCCTCTTAGCATCAACTCTGGTCCTTCCTGTAGTCACTGGGTTCCTCCTTTTAATTATTTAGGCATCCACTCAGAAGTTGGTTACGATTTTAGGGTAAATAATAGCTCTTACTTTCCGTAGAAGAATCTAATTGACCTAATCTGCAGCCATACGCCGTCGCAGGCGACGAGCTCTTCTTCCGCTAATTTTACTTCAGTAGCTCCCAGGTTTTCCTCTAATTGCTTAAGTAAAGTAGCGCCGCAGATTGCTGATGTAATTATTTCATTACTGCAGTTTCTCCTTGAGTAAATTTTCCAATGCTTGGTCCCTATTTAAAGAAAGCGGGGTTACCTAAAGTGCTCATTGCTGAGTTATAGCAATGTCATTGATGACGCATACTTTTCTGCTAAAGGTCATATTCAATACCCAGTTCTTTGGCTAACTCCTGAAGATCCTGAACGACTTCGGAGTTAAGTGGAATGCCATTAGCTTTGCGATCCTTTTCGATTTCGGCTTCGCATCCACCTGCCACGTATATCTTCTTAACACCCGGTAGTGTCGGCAAAGCCTCAAATGCCTCTATCATTTCATCCATCGATTTCTTGAAGTTTTCCACAGGCAAGAAACTATCTATACGAAGGGCACCAAAGAAATGGTCACCAGTACCAAGACCTCCTTTCTCTCGTGTGTTCGCCCATAGAATACCAGCAGATGACCCGGAAAGCACACCACAGAGGATATCTACGAGCACACCCAGCCCGAAGCCTTTATAACCTCCAAGTTTTGGTGTCCCACCCAAGGGCAGCAAGCCACCCTCACCACGTACTCTTTTATTGGGATCGGTTATAGGTTTTCCTTCCTTATCTACTGCCCAGCCTTCGGGTATGGAAGTACCTTCTCTTCGTGCTATCTCCAATTTACCTGCAGCCACTACAGAAGTTGCCATATCGAGAACAAAAGGCGGTCTTTTACCTGCCGGTACTGCTACAGCCAAAGGATTGGTGCCAACTGCAGGCTTAGTGCTTCCCGGAGGCGCCACCCCGGCTATGGTATTCGTCATAGCTATCCCGATCATATTACGTTCTAGGGCCATCATTGCATAGCAGGCAGCAGCACCGAAATGAGTGCTGTTCCGCACTGCAATGAAGCCAGCCCCTGTCTTTTCCGCCCGGTGCATTGCCTCCATCATAGCGTGATGGCCTATTACAAAACCCAGTCCTCGGTCACCGTCCATAGTTGCCGTAGATGGAGCCTGGCTGAAAATCTTCGGCTTCGGGTTCACGTTGATAATTCCCAATCGTATCCATCTGGCGTAGAACATGTCCAGATGGGCAACGCCGTGGGATTCCACACCCCTCAGGTCCGTTGCTACCAGTAGACGTGCTGTTATTTGCGCATCTTCCTCCGGCACACCTAACCTTTGAAGTGCTTTCGTTGAAAAATTGATTAGCTTCTTAGCATCAACTCTAGTCCTTTTTGCAGTCACCGATTCCTCCTTTTAATTATGCGGGCATACCATGCGGAATTTGGTTACGATTTCAGGATAAATAATGGCTTCTATCTTCCGTAAAAGAATCTAATTGGCCTGATCTGCTGCCATACACCGTCGCAGGCAGCAAGCTCTTCTTCTGATAAGTTTATTTCAGTAGCTCCCAGGTTTTCCTCTAATTGCTTAAGTGAAGTGGCACCGCAGATTGCTGATGCAATTGTTGCATTACTCAGTGTCCACGCTAGAGCAAACTGGGTCAAACTCCGGCCATGGTTTCTGGCAATCTGCTTGAGACTGGCTACAGCCTCAAAGTTGGTAGCTGACCAGTAGCGTTCAGAGTATGCTGGTCCCAAGCGTTCAAGAGTAAACCTGGTGCCTTCGGCTGGTGGCTTATTCGGGTCGTGTTTACCAGTAAGCAAGCCAGCCGCCAGAGGATTATAAACACATACTCCTACTCCTTCACTAGCACAGAGGGGCAGTAGCTCGTATTCAATATCCCGGGTAAGCAAGTTGTATGGCGGCTGAATACAGTCAAATCGCGCTAAATTATAAAGGTCACTCACCCACAATGCCTTGCAGAGCTGCCAGGCACGAAAGTTAGAACAGCCTATGTAGCGCACCTTACCCTGATGAACCAGGTCATCCAAAGTGCGCAATGTCTCCTCTATAGGAGTGTTGTAATCCGGCAAGTGAACATAATAGAGGTCGATGTAGTCTGTTCCTAGTCGGCATAAGCTATCCTCTATCCCCTTCATGATATGCTTGCGCGATAGCCCAATATCATTGGCGCCCGGCCCCACCCTGTTTGCCACCTTCGTTGCCAGCACCACGGAGTGGCGCTTTCCTTTTAGCGCCCTGCCGACGATTTCCTCAGACCTTCCTTCAGCATATACGTCAGCGGTATCAATGAAGTTTACGCCAGCACTCAGCACTTTCCCTATTATGTTTATAGCCTCTGTCTCGCCCACTTGGTTTCCATAGGTCATAGTGCCAAGACACATTGCCGAAACCTTAACGCCAGTCCTTCCCAGCTTTCTGTACTGCATAGCGGTATCCTATCTGGCAAACCTGCCTATTCTAATTACTGTAGATGACAGCACAAGTGATTTTTTCTCAAACCCTATTCCTTCAACCTGTGCCCTCACCGACTAAGCATACCATTAGGTACTTACTCCAGAATCTGTCATTTCAACTTTTAGCAAGGCCGTTCCTGCACGTCCTCACTCTTCGCACCAACAGAGTAGACAAGGAGTGTAATTATTATTTCTTTGTAGCAGTCTTATCCAGCTCTTCAACCACCCACCCTAAGTCCAGTTCCTGTAGCTTCTCCACTGTAGGTACAGCTCGCTCAGGGTCCCATCCCGCCATCTTATAATAAGTCTGTATAGCTTGATGCATGGTCTCTCTGTTTATCTCCTTATCCTTTAGGGGACCACTATTGAAAGCTTCGTAAAAGCGCTCGGGTAGGATGTCATCCTTAGCAGTATAACCTTCCCTGGCGTTAAAGACCCTGGCTAAGGCTAAAGCCCGTTCTCCCACCTTCATCAGTTCAAAGACACTTGTATTCCAGCCGGTGGCTCCATTGACAAGATCTCTAATGTGGCTATGGTCAAAGGGCAGGAACATACATATAGCAGCGCAATTTCCAAAATGCTGCCAGTTCGAAACACACTGAAACATACGCACCTTGGCCGGACTAAGGTCAAGACGCGGTAGAGGTTCTTGTATACCCAGCTCCTTTAATCCATTCATAGCTCGGCCTTCAACTGTGAACATGGTATCATGTATATTATGGCAGTGGTCTGCTCCCGTAGGCGAGGTGGCATATCCGATTCCCAAGCCAACCTTACCTCTGGGGTCATGCATCGGTAGCTCTTGCCCTTTTATTTGCATGGCATACTCGGCAGCACCGTGACCAACCCTCTCAGCGGCGCGCCTTGTTCCCTCCGCCAGTATATCACCCAGACCTTCCCGCTTGGCAATCATCTCCACCATTGTCATCATTGCCTCAGCGTTTCCAAACTTAAGCTCTATCCCCCCAGTATCCTTCTTGGTCAGGATGCCCCTTTCAAAGCATTCCATAGCAAAGGCGATACTATTGCCAGTGGCAATGGTGTCTAGACCGTAGGCCTGACATATCTGGTTACCTTTAGCTATAGCCTTTAGGTCATTGACACCGCAAAAGGAGCCTAGAGCGGCAATAGTTTCATATTCCGGCCCTCCGTAGACGGGGTCCACGTTATAGGGTGGCCCCACCTTCACCTCGCGCTTACAATTGATAGGGCAGGCGTAACAGTTATCTCTGCCAGAGAGTATAGTTTCTGTCATCGTCTCTCCAGCGATATCCATATAGCCCTCAAATTGCCCTTTCTGGAAGTTGCGAGTAGGCAGTATACCTGCCTCTTGCAGGCCAGGTATCCCACCAGAAGTACCGTGCGCAGTCATTCCAGCGGAGAGAACCTTGTAATTATCCACCAGCCACTTGGCTACTTCACGAACTTTCTCGGGGTGGGCTAAGGGTAAAGCCTGGCTCCCTCGCACGGCGATAGCTCTTAGCATCTTGGAGCCCATAACTGCACCGTGGCCATTACGACCATAAAAGTGGGTTAGGTCGTTTGCGATACCGGCAAATCGCACCAGTTTCTCTCCGGCAGGTCCAATCTGCGTGACACGCACCCTTTTATCACCTAATTCGTCTTGGATCTGTCTCTCTACTTCGAGGGTAGCTTTACCCCAAAGGTGAGAGGCATCACGAATCTCCACCTTGTCATCATTAATCCAGAGATACACCGGGTTAGTAGCTTTGCCTTCGATGATAATAGCATCCCAGCCGGCCCGCTTTAGTTCTGCACCCCAGAATCCACCAGCCTGAGAATCACCCCAGCCATTAGTGAGAGGGGACTTAGCACCTACTCCGCTACGCCCGCTGCCAGCACACGGAATGCCGGTAATTACTCCTGCGGAAAAGATAAGCTTGTTGTCCGGGCCCAGAGGGTCAATTCCTGGCTGTAGCTCCTTAAGAAGGTAGTAGCCTATAAGGGCTGTTCCACCAAAATATCGTCGGTAGAACTTTTCGTCAGGCCTTTCAATAGATATACTCCTATCAGATAGGTTCACTCTCAGGATTTTGCCGGTATAACCACCAGGCGTCTGTTCAGTCATTAACCTTTACCTCCTTTAGCTACTTTGGGTATTTTACATTATTCTTAACGCAGAAATCAAACTAGTGCTTCGTCGGTACTTTAGTATCTGCGGTCAGGCTAGAAGAAAAGGCGCTCCCTCTTTCTAAAGAAATAGCCTGCTATCAGACCAAAAACTAAACCTCCGAGGTGAGCTTGCCACGCTATACCTGGGAAAAGGGAGATTATAAGGCAACCTCCGATGACTGCTGACCAGAGGGGGAGGGGGACAGGTATTGGGAATACAAACACCCTCAGTTTAGGCCTCATCACGGCAAGTGCTCCACCCAAGGCAAAAACGGCTCCTGAGGCACCAATAGCTCTTAAGCCTTAGCTGTAGCAATGAGGCGTACTCATTCAATACATTTCTCAGCCGGGCAATATTAAGTGAGCTTTTGGTTACTTTGCAAAACTCATCAGTATGTGTCCGGTGAGCTCGCTCTACACCACCATTTTCCACAATGGGTTGACAGTAGTAAGGAAGTATGCTACAAGTATGTAACGCCTTTTCAGGTGAGAGCAAGCAGTATGCGTGCTTATATAATCAGAAGATTACTGCTACTGATCCCATCCTGTTTCTGGTCAGTTTCGTAATTTTCTTCTTGGTACGCCTCCTTCCAGGTGATATAATAGACGCAATACAGGCACAAAGTTACGACATAGAAGTCGACAGAGCTGCCCCTGAGGAAGCCCTGGGACTAGGTGTCTCAATAACTACACAGTATGGACGACTGCTAATAATTTAAGGAGGCAAATAATGACTGACTTTTCTAATGTTCTATCTCAAGCAGTTCAGGATGGGGATGACAAGAAGGTCGTTCAGCTAGTAAAAGAAGCGCTGGCGGAAGGCCTGCCTGCCATGGATATCCTGGATAAGGGGCTGGTACCCGGTGTGCAAGCCCTGGGGCAACTATTCAAAGATGGACAGGTATATCTACCGGAGATATTAATCTCAACGCGTGCCATGAATAAGGGGCTTGAGGAACTGCAACCTCACCTTACCGGTGCCGATATTCACAAGAAAGGAACTGTAGTGGTGGGAACTGTGGAAGGCGACCTCCATGACATCGGCAAGAACCTGGTTGGGATGATGCTGGGGAGCAATGGCTTCAATGTAGTGGATGCGGGTGTTGATGTATCCGCTGATTCTTTTGTGAGTGCAGCTAAAGAGAGTAATGCTGACATCGTAGCCATGTCTGGGCTGCTCACCACCACAATAACCTACTTCTCGACAGTTATTGAGGCTCTGGAAAAGGCCGGGCTGAAAAACAAGGTCAAGGTGATGATTGGTGGGGCGCCAGTTAGCCCAGCCTATGCTGACGAGATAGGGGCAGAGGGCTTTGCTGAAGATTGTGCATCGGCGGTAGATGAAGCGGCTCGCCTGATGGCACTATAGTAAGGGGGGGTCTAAATGAGCATTTCAAACAGAGAACGGTTCTTAGATATCTGTCATTTTAAAAGACCAGGTGACCTGTGTATGCTAACCGGTTGGGTCCAAGGTCACGCCCTATGGGAAGAAACAGAAGGGGAATGGGTCAAGCAGGGTGCCCCTCCACAGATAATAAACCATCGCTTTTGCTCGCACTATTTTCAATTACAGCATATACGCTGGCTAAGTGAAATTAGGTCTGGTATCCTTGGAGGTGTGTATTGGTGGTGGGAGAGCCAACGCCCGAAGATTAACCTCGGTCACGGTATCATGGTATCGCCGGAAGCTACTGACACAACTGTTCCCGCTTATGAACCCAGAATCATTTCAGAGGATGAGCATACCTTTACTATAAGGATAGGAGGTGGCCAGGTAGTCAAGTATCTCAAGAGCAACCCTGATAGGATGCCCATGTACCTTGACTGGCCGGTTAAGGATAGGGCTACCTGGAATGAGCATAAGAGACGGCTTGACCCCAATACCCCTGCACGTTGGCCCTCCGATTGGAATGCCTATGTTCAGGAGATGAACAGTAAAAGTGAGCCGCTATCACTGGGGGTGGGCAGCTTTTATGGCTACTTACGAAATTGGGTAGGAAGCGAAAGAATACTTTACATGTTCTACGATGACCCCATCCTCATTGAGGACATGATGGAGCATATGCTCTACCTGGAAACTGAGATTATCAAACGTGTGCTCAAGGATATCAAGGTTCAGCAAGCTACGTTCTGGGAGGATATGTGCTACAAGGCTGGACCGCTGATTTCACCAGCTATGGTGAGGAAGTTTATGATGCCCCGCTATAAGAAGATTACTGACCTTCTCCACAGTTACGGTGTCGATGTAATCTATTTAGATTGCGATGGCAATGTTGAACAGCTTGTCCCCCTCTGGCTTGAGGCAGGAATCAATTTCATCTGGCCTTTTGAAGTAGCTGCCGGGAATGACGCTGTCGCTATCAGGAAGAAGTACGGGAAGGATTTAATAATAGGTGGCACCATTGACAAACGAGCCCTTATCAAGGGGAAGGAGGCAATACGGGAGGAGGTTATGTCCAAGGTGCCCTTCCTGCTGGAACAGGGCGGTTACTTTCCATCTGTAGACCACTTGGTACCACCTGATGTAACTTTTGAGAACTATTGCTATTACATCAACCTGATGCGGGAGGTGGCTGGACTTGAGAAGCTATCGTTCTAGTAAATAATAAAGGGGGGTTCCAAATGGGCATTTCAGCTAGAGAGCGGTTCCTAGGCATTTGCCACTTTGAGCGGCCAGGTGACTTGTTTACCTTTGACAAGTTTTGGCCAGAAACGCTAGAGGAATGGGTCAAGCAGGGTGCCCCTAAGCAGATAATAGACCCTTGCTTTCTCTACGACTATTTTCAGTTCGACCACTGCCACTCCTTAACTCAGGTCAAATCTGGTATAGGTGCCGCTATGGCATATCAACCATCTGGCCTAGGTTACGGAATAACAAGATGGCAGCGTACCCCCGTAGTTCCTAGTTATGAGCCTAGAATTATCTTAGAGGATGAACGTACCGTTACCTTTACAAATGGAGACAGTCAAACACTCAGGGTGTTCAAAGATAACCTTACTAGAATGCCTATATACCTCGACTGGCCGGTTAAGGATAGAGTTACCTGGAATGAGCTCAAGAAGCGGCTCGACCCCAATACCCCTGCACGTTGGCCCTCCGATTGGAAAGCCTATGTTCAGGAGATGAACAAGTTGGGTGAGGAGGCCCCGATATCATTGGAGATAGGCGGCTTTTATGGCTACCTGAGGGAGTGGATAGGAAGCGAAAGAATACTTTACATGTTCTATGATGACCCGGGGCTTATTGAGGATATGATGGAGCAGATACTCTACCTGGAAATCAAGGTCATCAAACGTACGCTAAAGGACATCAAAGTTCAGGAGGCTACCTTCTGGGAGGATATGTGCTACAAGTCAGGGTCGCTGATTTCACCAGCTATGGTGCGGAAGTTTATGATGCCCCGCTACAAAAAGATTACTGATCTACTTCGCAGTAACGGTGTTGATGTAATCTTTTTAGATAGTGACGGCAATGTTGAACAACTCGTCCCTCTCTGGCTTGAGGCAGGAATCAATTATATCTGGCCGTTTGAAGTGGCAGCCGGGAATGATGCTGTTGCTCTAAGGAAGAAGTACGGGAAGGATTTAATAATAGGTGGCGCCATTGACAAACGAGCTCTTATCAAGGGGAAGAAGGCAATAAGAGAGGAAGTTATGTCCAAGGTACCCTTCTTACTAGAGCAAGGCGGTTACTTCCCATCTGTAGACCACTTGGTACCACCTGATGTAACTTTTGAGAACTATTGCTATTACATCAACCTGATGCGGGAGATTGCCGGACTGGAGAAGCTATCGTTCTAATAAAAGCTCGGGCACGGAAAGCATCATCCATAAGGAGTGCGAATGCCTCAAGAGCCTTCTGGAAGGCTGTGAAATCATTGAGTGATGGACTGCGAGTAGGGCAGGCAAATCCTATTTATTATGGAAGCAGCTTCAATTTATATTTGTCGGAATGAGAGCAGCCACTGAGCCCTTTGTATTTTATCCTTCTCTTTTTACCAGTTCGTTTATTTCGTTGGTCAGATTATATCCGTTAATGGGCCTTCCCTCAGAGTCAATGACTTTTTTATCTGCCGTTATCTCAATTTTTCCCTGGCTGAAAGCCTTCAGAGTGGATATTATCAGCGGAAATTCTCTAGCCAACCCATGCTGTCGGATGAGATTAAATAAGGGATTATTTTCACCCTCCCCCTTTTTGACCTCACCGAGGGGATGCCTTTCTATCTCCTCCCAATATCTATCAAATGGCTTACCCCGGATAGAGAAGGTGCAGTAGGCTACCACCGGTCCCCTGTCCAGTTCCGGGGTTACTAGGTTTATCAGTACCCCTGTTTCCCGGGCCTTACCCTCGATAAGCTGCCAGATTACCTTCCGCCAGGTTCCGGTGGGCCCACCTAGCGCCGCCGGGTGGAGGTTAATCATATCATACCTCTGGCACATCTCTTGCCCGGTGATGAGCATATAACCAGCCAGCACACACAGGTCGGGATGAAGGTCTTGTAACCGATTCATCACCTCTCTATCATAATCGAGTCTCCATAATGGCAAGGTTCCTGCCTGTCCGGTGATGAGAGCACCTTTGCTGGCTTTAAACTTTTGATAAGAAAAACAGATAAGAGGGATATGATAGCCCTCAACCAGTTTGAAGAACAAATCACTCTCTTCCGATTCACCGGGTTCGCGATTACTGAAGACAAAAGCTATTTCAGCCTCAATCTCCCCTTGTTTGATGCTATTGTTTACCACTGTCAGGAGGTCTCTGGCTGCCTTATCCCTGCCTGTAGAAAACCAACCGAGTTGATACATTGTCACCGCCTTTTAAGACTACTTTTTAGCTTTTCCCAGTAGCTAACAAAATGAATCAAGGGGTTTGTCCTGTGTCCTACGACCCTGCCTGCTCTCAGCGCTTGAAGAAAGTCGTCCCTACCATTGAATTCAGGCATCTCTATATAGGCATTACCTATCTCACCTATGGTGTGGGCATCACTACCCGCCGTTCCAGGAATATCATATTTCTGAGCGAAGGCTTGAGCTTTCTTTGAAGGCTTGCGAAAAGGCTCACGGGCATTAAACACCTCTATAGCATCGAACTTGCCTACCAGTGCTTTTAATTCCCTGCTGCCTGTTCCAAATCCACGGAGCATATCAAAGGGATGGGGTATGCTTACCAGGCCGTCCTGGGCCCTGATTTGCGATATCGTCTGCTCAACAGAAAGACCACTGGGTATAGTCTCTTTAAGAAACATCCCCATAATTTCACCATACGGGGTCAAGATTTCCTCAGCTACAATTACCTTAAAAGGGGCCAAGTTCTGCATCTTCAGTGCCCCCTCAGCAGTACCGTGGTCAGCTATAGCAATACAGTTTATCCCCAGCTCCAGACAGCGATTGATTATCTTCTCCAGGGGCATACTGCAATCCATTGAGTACTCAGTATGAATATGAAAGTCGGCTTTCAGTAATCCAGTTTTTATCTTAATTAACCCTTTCTAAGTAAGTCCCAGTGCGGGTATCGACCTTGATGACATCCTCGTTATTGATAAACATGGGAACCTGGATAGTAACGCCAGTCTCCAGTTTGGCTGGTTTATTACCGGCAGTGGCAGTATTCCCCTTAAAACCGGGACCAGTATCAATGACCTTAAGTTCAACCGTAATCGGTAATTCCACACCTACCAGTTCACCCTTGTAACTTGATATCCCCAGGGACATACCCTCCTTCAAGTAGATAAGAGCATCGCCCAGTTGCTCAGCAGTAAGGGCTATCTGCTCGTAGTTTTCTTCGTCCATAAAGTAATACAGGCTCCCATCATTGTAGAGGTATTGTGAACTGCGATAGTCAAGGCGTGCCCGAGTAAATTTCTCATCAGACTGAAAAGTTCGCTCAACGGTGTGCCCAGCTTGCATATCACGGAGCTTCACCCGAGCCAGAGCCGTTCGCTTCATCTTGACATGCTGATAGTCAACAACCTGATACAGCTTACCTTCCAGTTCGATAACGACTCCTCTTCGCAGTTCGCTACCACTTATCATATTAAATTTTCCTCGCTTTCGAAATCACCCTAATTTTACCACTTTCCATCACCACCGTGTCCTCAATTCTGACTCCTCCCCAACCGGTAAGATAAATACCGGGCTCAATAGTGAATACCATGCCATCAACAAGGCGTTCTTTTGAATTTGGACCAAGGCGTGGCAGCTCATGTGGGGCTAACCCTATGCCATGACCCAGGCTATGACCAAAGGCTTCACCATAACCTGCCTGCTCGATAACCTTCCTGGCTATGCTATCAGCCTCATTACCCGTCATTCCCTCACTAATGCCCGCTATCGCCGCTAGCTGAGCTCTGAGCACAGTATCATACACTCTGTTGAAGGTATCATCAGGAGGGTCGAGACAGATGGTGCGGCTGAGGTCGCTACCGTAACCCCCGATTTTAGCCCCAATATCAATTACTATCGGTTCTCCAGAGGTGATAGTATGCTCGGAAGGCTGAGCGTGGGGTAGTGCCGAATTGGGCCCAGAGGCGACGATGACCTCAAAGGGTATAGCCTGACTGCCCTTCTCACGCATGAATTCCTCTATCTCCCAGGCTACTTCTTTTTCACTCATGCCAATATGGATTATATCTTCAATATGTTCAAAAGCACTATCAGTTATGGCTGAAGCTTTAGTGATAAGCTTAATTTCCTCAGGCTCTTTTATAGCTCGCAGCGACTCTACCAGTCCGTTTACCGAAACCAGCTTGAGTCGGGATTTGGCTTTATTCTGGGCATCGGCCAGCTGCTGATACAAAGCAAAGGTAATATGTCCAGCTTCAAACCCCAGCCTCTTCAAGCCTAGCTCAGCTGTCAGCCCGGGAAACCAGTCAGCTATATCGTTAGTTATCCGAAAAATCTCATAGTCAGGGGCTTGTCTCCTGGCTTGCTCTATGTAGCGGAAGTCGGTAGCTAAAATTGTATCTTGCGGCGTAATCAAGAGAAAGCCGTCCGAACCATCAAAGCCGGAAAGATAGTACCTGTTCTCCGGTTGAGATATGAAGAAAGCATCAACCTTCTCCTCAGTTAATTTTTGACACAGCTTGTTTAATCTACTCTTCGGACTCATTATCTTTTTCCTGTGCCATCGGGTGAGCCGATAGGTACACCTTCTTCGCCTGACTCTTACTTACATGGGTATAAATCTGGGTGGAGGACAGGCTGGCATGTCCCAAAAGCTCCTGGACCACCCTTAAATCAGCCCCGCCATCAAGGAGATGGGTAGCAAAGGTATGACGCAACATATGGGGGTAAACCCTTTTGCCGATACCAGCTATATTAGTATATTTCTCTAAAATTCTTTGTACTCTCCGTTCTATGATACCCTTCCCGTAACGATTAAGGAACAGGGCATTGCCCCCCTTCTCCCCTAAGAGCTCAGGTCTACCCTGAGTGAGGTAAGCGGTTAGCGCTCTAGCTGCTGGCTGGCCCATCAGGACTATCCGTTCTTTGGAACCCTTCCCCCAGACACGAACTTCATTGGTATCGAGGTTAACCTGTTCCAGATTCAGGCTTACCAGCTCGCTCACCCTGAGCCCGGAGGCATAGAGTAGTTCCAGCAAGGCACGGTCACGCAGTCCCTGTGGCGTAGATAAATCAGGTGCTTCCAGAAGCCGGTTTATCTCCTCCTGAGTCAGAAATGAGGGCAAGCGCCTATCCAGCTTGGGGGAAGAGGTAGTGGCTACCGGGCTTACCGATATTATTTTTT
>Ga0307378_10004909_pt1 | contig 18830 bp, 18 predicted proteins | sample UN1MG_FD_202238 | JGI IMG/M metagenome (GOLD analysis project Ga0307378, IMG submission 202238) | Soil microbial communities from Risofladan, Vaasa, Finland - UN-1 | ecosystem: Environmental > Terrestrial > Soil > Coastal area > Acid sulfate soil | place: Finland: Risofladan, Vaasa | collected... | reverse complement strand
ATCGTCGCGCGATTCTCTCCTCTGCCGATTTGGCGGGTTTCGTCGCCAAGAGCAGCGAGGTCATCGATTTCGATCTCGACGCGAGTTACGAGCGCAAGGTGAAAACGCTTCACGCGGCGATCCTCGATTTCATCAGCCGGGCCCAGCCGATGGTCAGCGGCGCCAATACCGAGCAACTCAACGCGCTGCGCGAAACGGCCCGCCAGATCGTCGAATGCGTCAAGGATGCCAAGCATCTGCGCAAGAACATGTTGCGCTTCATTGCATCGGACAACCAGGATATCCGGACCGAATACAACGCGCTTAGGGCCAAGCTAGGGACGATGCTCCGCGACCTTCACCGCCTGCGCGCCGGGAACGACACAGAGGTTGATGTTCTCGATCTCGACGAACTCAATCTTGAGATGGAAAGCACGAACGTGGTCGTCGACGGCACGCTCGACAGGTTGATTCGCGATGCCCGGATCACCGCTGTCATGGGATCGTCATTAATGAATGATATGGCATATGTGCGTAGTTTGGCGTGGAACCTGGCCGAGGTCGGCAAGACACTCTTCGGTGCCGTGGATCACGCCGCGAGTGACGCCGAAACGCTGGTTGCGCTTGACAAGGAGGACATTCAAAGGCTGGCGGAGCCTGGCCCGGAAGTCGGGCCGCGCCACAAGCCGAAACAGGGCGAACAACGACAATGAAACTGAACGATATCATCGCCTCGGTGCAAGACCTTCTGCAGGGCGAAAAGTCGTCGGATCCCAAGCGAAAGGCAGCGCTCGAGGACCTGATGGCGAAGCTCGAAAAGAAAGAAACCAAGGTGCGCAGGAAACTGAAGAAAGCGGAAACCGCAGAGGAACGCGCTAAGTATGAGCGCAAACTCACGATCGTCCGCGCCCAACGCGAGAAAGGCGAGAAAGCGCTTGGCACGCTGTCGACCTGAGCGGCACGGCTCCAGTTTCGTCGATCGTAAGGTTGCTGATTAGCCGGCCTGACGTACCGTAACGGTGCTGTTACTGCTCGGTCAGCGCTGTGGCGCGTTGGGGGGCCTAAACGGGTACCTTGCCGTCGAATTTCTGCATAGGGTCAGCAGCGGACCCCTCAGCGGCGCCCTCGAAGATGTCTGGCTTGCGCCGGGGGCACAGCTGCCGTTGTGTGGGCCAAACCCTTCTACTATGCAGGGTGAACTCCCAAAAAATCCGAAGAACAGCCGACCATGATCCCTTTCGCTCTCCGGCGCCAAATGTAAACTGACGACAACGCCTTGTGGTCGGGGGGCAATCCTAATGAGCGAGTCGCTTCCGCGCGGGTATACCCTCCGCGGATACCGTATTCAGCGAGTCCTTGGGCGTGGCGGTTTTGCAATCACATATTTGGCACACCAAACAGAACTTGCCCGCCCAGTTGCAATTAAGGAATACCTACCCGACGGACTTGCGGTACGCGAAGAGAACGCAGCGACGGTTCATGCGTCGGGCAGCGCGGGCCGATATTTCCGTTGGGGGCTAAAGCGCTTTCATTCCGAAGCCCGCACGCTCGCACGTCTCTCGCATCCAGGCATCGTTCAGATCATCGAGATTTTTCAGGCCAATGGCACCGCCTATCTGGTTATGGAATACCAAAATGGCGCGAGCCTCATGGAACTGCTCGAAAAGGAAGGCTCCATCCCGGAACAGCGCTTGCGGGGCCTACTGGACCACTTTCTCGACGCCCTCGAATACATCCACAACGCTCGCGTCCTTCATCGGGACATCAAGCCAACGAACACCATCGTCCTAAAGAACGGCCACCCTGTGTTGATCGATTTCGGCAATGCACGCCATGCAATCGGGGGCAAGACGCAGAGCTTGGCCGCGGCCATATCCCCCGGGTACTCGCCGAGCGAGCAATACATTCTTCGCGGCAAACAGGGGCCATGGACCGACATCTACGCGCTCGGCGCCACGCTCTATCACGCGATTAGTGGCACGCCTCCGCCAGAGGCACCTGAGCGTGCGGTGGTAGACGCCATGATCCCCGCCGAGGAAGTCGGCAAGGACCGATACGACCGGTTCCTGCTGAAAGCAATCGATCGCGCCCTCGCCATCTCGCCGGCGGACAGGCCGCAAAACATCGGGCAGTTTAGGGATTTACTGGGGCCACCGGATCCAAGCTTCACGGCAGCCGCCAACAAAGCACGGTCGGTTCAGCGAAGTGGCCCGACAATTGTACCGTACCGCTATTCGACGAGTGCCTGGCGTCGCTTCCTCAACTGGTTGGGCGGGCATCGGTGGTAGTCACGTCTCTTATGTCCGGAAGGGGTCATTTCCGGTCATCGGCGGTGTCGGCAGTTACGTCCGCTTAGCCCCGGTGCTCTCAATTGGTCGTCGCAACACTTTATCTGAAAGGCAAAGATGGAGTGTTTGGTGATGGGTCAAATTCGTCGTCCAGGTTTAACCTCTGCGCAGAAGACGCAGCTGTGGGATCGCTGGCAGCGAGGCGAGTCGCTGAAGGCGATTGGTCGGGCGTTTGGTAAGCCGTCATCGTCTATTTATTGTCTGGTGTCGCCGCATGGCGGAATCCGGCCAGCGGAGCGGCGTCGCTCGCGGCTGGCGTTGACGCTGTCGGAACGTGAGGAGATATCGCGCGGGATTGTGGCGCAGCACTCGATCCGTTCGATAGCCAGGATTGTGGGCCGCGCGCCGTCGACGGTGAGCCGCGAGGTTCGCCGCAATGGCGGTTACGGTCGCTACCGCGCGGCGCGCGCTGAGGCGCAGGCCTGGGCTAGGGCGAGGCGTCCGAAGCCATGTAGGCTGGCGAACAGCGCGTGGTTGCGCCAGGTGGTGGCGCGGCAGCTCAGGTTGAATTGGTCACCCGAGCAGATCGCCGGTTGGCTGAAGCGCGCGCATCCGGGGCAAGAGGCTTATCAGGTGTCGCACGAGACCATCTACCGCAGCTTATTCGTGCAAACGCGCGGTGTGCTTAAGAAAGGGCTGGTGCAGCATCTTCGCTCGAGGCGCACGATGCGGCGCTCCCGGCACGCCAACGGGAAAGGCGATGGCCGCGGGCAAATCAAGGACATGATCTCGATCCGTGAGCGGCCGGCTTCGGTTGAGGATCGGGCGGTGCCGGGTCACTGGGAGGGCGATCTGCTGTCGGGGCCAAAGGACAGCTACATCGTAACCCTGGTCGAACGCCATACGCGCTATGTGCTGTTGGCGAAGGTGGCTGATAAAAGCACCCAGACGGTGGTCTCAGCGCTTATCAAGCAGGCGCAGAAGCTGCCGAGCGAGCTATACAAATCGCTGACCTGGGACCGCGGCAAGGAACTCACCGATCATCGGCGGTTTAGCCTGGCGACCGACATCGATATTTACTTCTGCGACCCGCGCAGTCCGTGGCAACGCGGCTCCAACGAGAACACCAATCGCCTACTCAGACAGTACTTCCCCAAGGGGACCGACTTGTCCGTGCACTCGCAGGCTCATCTGAATAAAGTGGCACGCCAGCTCAACGAACGGCCGCGTAAAACACTGGGGTTTGAAACCCCAGCAGAAAGATTTAATGCTTGTGTTGCAGCGATCGGTTGAGGCCACCGCCCTAAAGCAGACATCAATGGGCGCCGCCGTGGTGTCCGCTTAAGCCACAAGCGGACATTGGCGACATGTCAGAAGAAACCGCACTCGATGCCGGCACCACTACCGGCGGCTCTTGTTTCGGCTCATGTCGGGTCTCGACTATTACCGCGCACGAAGTGTTAGGCTGAAACGGTGAGCATACGTCTGCGCAGAGCCTGACATAATCTCAGCAGGCTCACGTTGCCTTTCGCTGTTCATTTTCGTCGACAGCCACTTGCTCGGCCCGACGGCGTATCTCGATTATGTGGCCAGCGGTGTCGTTCGGGATACCTGCTCCTATTAGCACCATTTCACCGAGCTTCAAGCTCGCCTCAGTTGTCTCGGGGATGACGTGATTGGCGCCGTGCGCGATCAAGCGCTTGGCGTGGCCGATGTCCTGGGCGCGAGCATAGATGGCGAGATCCGGCCAGTGCTGCCGCGCCGCCGCGACCACTAGTTCGGCAGCGTGCGGACTGTCCATGGTCACAACCAGGGCGGCGGCCCGCTCCGCCCCAAACTTGCGCAGCATGTCGGGCCGGCTCGCATCACCGTAGAAAACGCCCGCTCCCACGGTGCGGAAATTCGCGACTAAGCTCGCGTCGATATCGAGCCCGACGTGCGGCAACTCTTGCGAATCCAGGATCGAGCCGAGCATCTGGCCGACACGGCCGTAGCCGACGACGATGACATGGTCGGCGAGGTCGGTCGGCAGGTCGGCTTCGCGCTGGCCATGCTGCGCCTCCCAGGCCTGCGTCGCCCGAGCAACCCTGCGTGCAACCTGTGCGACCACCGGCGTCGCAATCATGGTCAGTCCGGTGACGATGTACATGAACTGGGCGGAGTTGTTGGGCATCAGTCCTAGGCTCAAGGCCATGCCGACGACGAGGAAGGCGAACTCGCCCGCTTGGCCGAGCAGCAAGCCGGTCTCAAGCGCCACCGAGCGCGGCTCGCCGAACAGCCGTGCCAGAATGTAGACAATCGGCACTTTAACTAAGAACAGCCCGACGACCGAGGCGATCACCCAGAGCGGCTTGGCGGCGACCTGGGTGATGTCGATAGTCATGCCGACCGAAACAAAGAACAGGCCGAGTAGCAGACCCTTGAAGGGCTCGATGTCGACCTCGATCGCGTGGCGGTATTCCGTCTCGGCGAGGAGGAGCCCAGCCAGGAAGGCACCGAGCGCCATCGACAGGCCGACTTGCTTCGTGGCGAGCGCCGTGCCGATGATCACCAGCAGTACAAATGCGAGAAACATCTCGCGACTGGCAGCGCTCCCAACGACGCGGAACAGCGGCCGGATCACCAGCCGGCCGATAACAAGAATGATGGCGACGGCGATCAACGCCTGACCGATTGCCCACACAAACGCAAACACCACTGATCCGTCGCCTTGCGCGGCGAAGGCGCCGACCAGGAACAGGATTGGCAACACCGCTAGGTCCTGGAACAGCAGAATGGCAAAGCTGGTACGCCCGGTCGCCGTGCCCATGCGTCGGTTCTCGGCCAAGAGCTGCATGACAATCGCCGTCGAGGAGAGGGCGAACGCGGCGCCAAGCACCACCGCGGCGGGTAGCGTGTTGTCGAAATACGATGCAATCACCGCTATTGCCGCGCCGGTCGCGACGACCTGCGCGCCGCCGAGCCCGAACACCAGGCGGCGCATCGCCCACAGCCGATCAACTGAAAGTTCGAGGCCGATCATGAACAGCAGAAACACAATGCCGAGTTCGGCGAGGGCCCGTACGCCATCCAAGTCGGCAATCACGGCGTAGCCGATCCAGGGCGCGGTGTCGACAAAGCGGGCGAGGCCGTGCGGGCCGATCAACAGACCAACGATCAGAAAGCCGAGCACCGGACTGACCCGAAGGCGATTGATGAGCGGTACGATGACGCCGGCAGCGATGAGAAAGACCATCACCTCGCGTAGATTGAGCGTCTCGAAATGCACGGGAGCCTTCCAACCGTTCTGGCGCGAGTGGCCGATTTAGCTCAATTCGGCGACCGTGAGTACAGTGAACCCCTCGCGCCGGAACGATCGAATGTCAGCTCAGGGTCACAAGCGGTCGTCAAGTCTCCCATCCCGGCACGACCGCTTAGCACGCAAAAGCGGACGTCGAATCGAATTGCCTTGAATGTCCGCTTATATCCGATTGTGTTGAAAAAGTCGGTGCTTGCGATCTCGCATGGTCGCTGATTCACTCTGGCCATATTGGCGGGGGTGATGGCGATGATGGGCGAGCGGCAGGTTGATCAGGGCGCTCTGTTTTATGAGTTCTGTCTTGAGGACCGTGTTCCGGGCGATCATCTGCTGCGCTCGATCGATCGGTTCGTGGACCTTGGCGAGGTCCGCACACATCTTGCTCCGTACTACAGCGCCATGGGCCGCCCGTCGGTCGATCCCGAGTTGCTGATCGGGATGCTGATCGTGGGCTACTGCCATGGCATCCGCTCGGAGAGGCGGCTTTGCGAAGAGGTTCACTTGAACCTGGCCTATCGTTGGTTCTGCCGGCTCGGCCTTGAGGGCGAGGTACCCGATCATTCGACCTTCTCGAAGAACCGCCACGGGCGTTTCCGTGACAGCGACCTGTTGCGGCACGTCTTCGAGACGGTACTCGCCCGGTGCGTGGCCGAGGGGCTGGTGGGCGGTGAGGGCTTTGCGGTCGATGCCAGCTTGATCAGCGCCGATGCCAACCGACAGAAGGGCGTCGAAGGCTGCGAAGGGTTGCCGGCGGGCAAGACGAGCCGGGCGGTCGAGGAGTATTTGGCCGTGCTGGACGACGCGGCGTTCGGCGCCGCCAGCGAGGTGAAGCCGAAGTTCATCTCGCCGGCTGATCCGGCGGCGCGGTGGACAGGCGCACACCGGGGACCGGCCTTCTTCGCTTATTCCGCCAACTACCTGATCGATCTCGATCACGCGATCATCGTCGATGTGGAAGCCTCGACCGCGGTTCGACAAGCCGAGGTTAGCGCGGCCAAGACGATGATCGAACGCACCGAGGAACGCTTCGATCTGTACCCTGAGCGGCTGGCCGGCGACACGGGCTATGATGGGTCGGCCGAGATGCTGGCCTGGTTGGTCCACGAGCGCGGCATCGAGCCCCACGTGCCGGTGTTCGACAAGTCGCAGCGGGCCGATGGCACCTTCTCGCGCGAGGACTTCACTTACGACCATGAAGGCGACGTCTACTTCTGTCCGGGCGGCAAGATGCTGGCATCCAGGGGCACGATCGTGAACCACGATCAGCTCCTGTACCGCGCCAGCAAGTACGACTGCGAGGCTTGCAGCCTCAAGCCGCGCTGCTGTCCCAAGGAGCCGGCCTGAAAAGTGCCGCGCAGCGTCCATGAAGGCGCGCGAGACCTGGCCCGCGAGATCGCCAGGACCGAGGCCTACCCTACCTCGCGACGCCAGCGCAAGAAGGTCGAGATGCTGTTCGCACACCTCAAACGCATCCTGCGCCTCGACAGGCTGCGATTACGAGGCCCCACGGGGGCCAGAGACGAGTTCCTGCTTGCAGCCACCGCCCAGAACCTCAGGAAGATGGCCAAGTTGATCCCGACGCCGCAACCCGCCATCGCAGGGTAGCGCCTCGGCAACCTGCCCAAACCGCACAGATTGAAAACTGCGCGAATCTACCACGACCCTTCCTTGATCGGCGTCAATTGCTGCCAATACGACCGCTCGCGTGCCCGGATATGACCTCTGAAGATGGAAATCCGAAGGTGTGCCGGTTTCCCGCTGGTGCTCGCCTGATCAAGCGGGTTTGGGTAAGTCGACGCGACGACCACGCGGTGCGACACCACCCGGGCCCCCGTGACCACGCTTGATCAGCATCAATGCCGAAGTTGGCCAATGCCGGGTTAAGTACAGTGCAGGCTCCAGCTGCTGATCTAATCGGCATGACGGATGGACGGAATACCAAACGAGTTTAGGGTGAGACGGTCTTCGCTTTTTACGGTTATCTCAAAAGCGGCCACCATCTCGCTCTTATTGGTCCCCGCGATGGTCGGGCCCCTCGCCGCAGCCGACCCAAACTCGGTAAAGGGCTTGGTCGCCGATAATTGCAGCCGGTGTCATTTGGTCCCGCCCTATAGCAAGTCAGGCCTTGAGTCGCTCAATGCTCCACCTTTTAAGGAAATGGCGAACAGACCCGATCTCTACACGGCCGGGCGCCTACGCAGCTTCCTGCAAAAGCCCCACTATCCGATGGCACCGATCCTTCTTTCGGCGAAGGACATCGACAACCTCGTAGCGTTCATTCAAAGCATGCGAGACCGGTAGTGTTTGGTTGCAACCGGCACCATCTGCCGTGGCAAGATTGAGCTGTGTCAAGGCTACGTCGGGCCGAAGCGGGTATAAGTAAAAGAAGAAATAAATAAAGGGGGCAGGCGGCTAGCGCGGGAGGCGGTAGTGAAAAAATGGGTAACTAGCTTTGGCATCATGTTGGTCGCGTCCTCGGCTCTTATCGGCAGCGCCTCCTTGTCTGAGGAAAATTTGGTGCTATTCGTCGATGCGCACGCTCGTAATCTCGCCCCCATCGGTTTACGCATGTCGGTGTGTGTGAGCCAAGGTGAGGCCCCATACACCTACATCTGCCAGTCCCGAGCTGAGAATGACATTTTCGACTACAAATTGGGGCGTTACCGGGAGCGAGGCCCACTCGCGAGCCGGGCGGAATGGCGGGGGCCCTTCGTGCCGGGTTGGTCAGTTGCGGTGCTTGACGGCAAGAGCGGAAATACCGCCAAATCTACCAAGTTCAAGTTCGATGATTTGTTGCCGGCCGGGGGCGGTATGCGCTTCAAGACCACCAAGCCGAACAAGCTTGACTACATTGTTGACGTAACCGGAGGCCGCAAGGGGTTCGCCGTCTATTTCCGCTTTGGCGAAGCCTACTAGAGCCAATCGGCAATTCTCCGATCAACCCATGCTGGACAACTGCAATGGCTAAAAAGAGCACAACCGGCAAGACGCAAACACGCAAGCAACCGGCGAGCAGCAAAACTCCCGAAAACCTAAGCCCGCGAATCGCGATGCAGAATTTAGGTGCTGCGGTGGAAGCGGCAAAGCGCCACGCAGAAGACCTTCAATCCCACGCGACTGACGGGTTGAAAACGGCGGTCGAGGACGTTCAGAAACGCCAGATCAAACTCCAGAAGCGCGTCGCGGATATCGGCAAGAAGAGCACGATGTCGGCAGCCGACAAGGTCGCCGCGACGCAAAAGGCCGTCGGCGATTTCGACGCCTTCATCGCCAGGGTCGGCGCCGGCATCGACCGCGAATGGAACGCCCTGAGCAAGCGGGCATCGGCGCTGCGCAAGGACCTAGAAGGGTTGAAAGCCGAGGCCATCAAACGCACGGAAAAGGACTACGCCAAGGCCGAGAAAGCTGTCAAAGATTTCGACAAGTTCGTCGAGAGAAACGCGGCTAGCTTGGAAAAGGACGTCCTGGCTTTCACCGACCGCGCCGAGCTCCAGTTCAAATCCATGCGCGATACAATCGCCCTCTACAGCGCCAAGTCAGCCGAGATGGCGAAGGCCGGAAGCGGCGGTGCCGCCGAAATCTGGAAAGACCTCAAGCACAGCCAGAAGAACGCCCAGAAGCAATTCAGCGCGTTCAGCAAGTCGAGTGCGCGCGCATGGAAGGATATCGCCAGGGGCCTTGATCGCGCCTGGTCGGACCTGGAAAAGGCAGGCCAAAAGGCGGCATCGAGATACGCGAACACCGCCAAACCGGCTGCGAGCGGTAGGGCCAAGAAGGGTACCAAAGCAGCGAAACCGCCGGTGAAAAAGCCAGCGAAGGCAACGGCTGGTTCCGGCCCGAGCACCCGGCCGGCTGGGACATCAATCGAGAAGGCAGCCACGCCCAGGAAGCCCGCGGCAAAGCGTGCGCCAACAGGGGCACCTGCGAAACCGGAAAAATCCTAACGCCAGCAGCGGCGGCGCGACCTTCGGTTGACGAATGGCCTTGCCAAGTGGCCCGCTCACGGGTGCTGGAACTGGGGGTAACACTGCAAATCCGGAGCGGAGGCAAGGGGGCGGTTAAGTCGAGCACAAAAGGCGGAGGAACACCTTGATGACGCAGCGACATATATCCGATATGGTTCGCGACCAGCAGCCGGTGACGCTGCCGCTGGAGGCAAGCGTGCACGAGGCCTGCCAGCGAATGCACGTTCGGCGCGTCGGCGCGGTCTTGGTCACGGAGGGCGGTGATCATCTGGTGGGCATCTTCACGGGTCGCGACGCAGTTTGCCGCGTACTAGCGGAAGGACGCAGCGCCGAGCAAACCCAACTCGCCGATGTGATGACGCGAGCTCCCGATACGATGACCCCCAACAAGACCGCGGTTGAGGCACTGCGCCTCATGCAGGATGGCGGTTATCGCCACGTCCCGATCGTTCATCAGGGTCGCGTCGTCGGGATCGTGTCACGAGGCGACTTCCGCGGGCTCGAGCAGGCGCGGCTTGACGAGGAGACCGGTCTCTGGGAGCGCATTTGACACTTCAGTTTCGCGGTTGATCCGCAGCATTGTGGAAGTTGGCCAAGCTCGGATTGCGGCGCGCGGGCCTCGAATGGCTCTTTCGTCTCGCAAGCGAGCCGCAGGGGCTCTTCAAGTGCTACCTCGTCTCCAATAACTGCCTTCATCTACCACTTCCTCACTGGACGCTTATGAGCGCGCAAAGGGGGGACTACCAGGACAGGTTCTCCAAGGCCTCCATGGAGGGCGCGAACCAGTAAGAGCCGGTGACCGGTTTGGAGAACCGAAGCAAGCGGTCGGAGAGGCCGTCTCCGGTTGTGCCGAACATTCGGGCCAACTGAATGTCGAATCGCGACAGCTCGCAAGCGAACGCGATGAAATAAAGCCCGTTCTCGTTGACCCGGCCAAAAGGCGCGCTGCGTCGATATATCGCCTGGGCCACGCCGTCGACCGTCACATCCGCTCTGGAGACATGGGAGTCGGATGGCATGGCGTCGCCCTTCAGCTGAACGCTGTCCGGCTTGGTCCGGCCAATGACGCGCTCCTGCTCCTCGGTCGGCAGGGCATGGAATGCGTCCAGATCGTGAACCCAGCGTTGGGTCAGTACGAACGCACCGGCTTCGCCGGTCTCACCTTCAGGGACGAGCGCGACCGCCAGCCGGTCGTCGCCTTGCGGGTTTTCGGTGCCGTCGATGAAGCCTGTGAGGTCGCGCTGGTCGTGATAGGTAAAGCCCCGCTCGTCGAGCTCCAGCCGGGCGATAGGTGATAGGGTCCGCTGGATCTCTAGCGCCAGATCGAGATTGTCATCGATGCCCGGCCCGTGGATCCAGAACAACACGTGGTGCTGCGTGCTGGGCGCCGACACGCCGTCGGGACCCTCGATGGGTTCGAAGGGCCGCAGCGCCATTGGCGACTGGCTTGGTGCCATGCGTGCCCAAAGATCGGCGCCGAATGCGATCACCAGGTTTGGCGCCTTGCCCTGTTGGCGCTGGTGCAGCGCGATCGCCGCCAGCAACGTGTTCTCGGTCGTCGCACGGTCCAGCCCGACTTGCAGCGAGAATTCCAGGTACAAGTGATGAGAGCTTCCCTCAACGAATATGCCTGGCTGCGGTGTTTCCATTCTGGCGCTCCATTCCTCGGCCAGCTAAGGCCCGCCGGATGCCGTCATATCTACACTATGAAAGCGGGCGAGCGAACCGTGCCAGCCGGCCAACTAACAAGTCGGCAGCGTCCCATGCAATCGACCGATGCCCGCCATGGCAATCGGGGCAAACGTTCGAAAGGCTCGGACCTCGTCGCTGTCTCCCACACACCGCAGATGCTCACCGCCTCGACGATGACCGGTATCCAGTGCGCCTCAAAGGTCCTCGTCCCCCGTCACAAACGTATCGATCTCATTGATGAGAACCGTCAGTTGGTGCTCGTCGATGGGTCGAAACTGGACGGCGGTTGACGACGGTCAGCGTTGCCATCACGACGGCAACGCTGGATCAGCGCTCGCATCGTCAAAGCATCCCGCGGTATCCGCCAAGGTCCCATAACAGGTCTCTCATCGATCGTCTCCTTCGTCCTACCCTATTCCTCTGAGAGTTCGAATTCCCTCCGCTGAGGCTGGCTGCGCGCTGTTCTTGCGATCCGGATTACTGAGAGAAGCTGCGTGAGGCGGAAAGGCGGATCGCGGCATAATCGCGAAGCGAAGGGGGTGTTCCGACCGAACGTGGCGAGCGGATATCTGTCATTCAAACTACCCGCTCCTGCAAGTCCTCCTTCTCCGAGCGGACGTCGACCGCGAACGATGGATGAGGGTGGAATTGTTAGTTCGGGGACTGTCACCCGGGTTCGGTGCCCCGGTCCATTGCCGAAGCGATCTCCTCGGCCGCCCGTTGAGCCACCGCGCGCACCGGGTCATCGCTCAGATGAGCGTACCGCTCCGTCGTGCGGGCCTGTCGATGTCCCAGCACTTTTCCAACCAAGTACAGGCTGTCACCACCCGCCACCGCCACGCCGGCGAAGCTGTGTCGGAGGTCGTGCAGACGAACATCGGCCAGCAGTGCCGATTTCCGAATTTTCTCCCAGACTTTTTGGAGGCCTACGAAATGTCTTCCGTTCGCGCCGGGTAGAACGTACGGGTTGCCCTCCAGGCGCGACAGTTTCGACAAGAGGTCGACTGCCGGTGGACCCAGCGGAATGACCTTGGCTCCCGTCTTCGATTCCGGCAGTCGCAGGCAGCCGCGCTCGAAGTCAACATGGTCCCATTTCAGGGTAAGAATCTCGGACTTTCGACACCCCGTCAGCGACAGCAGCCGTATCGCGGCGACGGCCGTAGGACTAATATTGGCTCGCTCAGCGTTCCTCAGGGCCTCCCCCAAACGTGCCAGCTCGGCGGGGACGAGAAAGCGCTCCATGCTGCGCTGCTTGTATCGCTTTACCCCTAGCGCCGGGTTGTCCTCTCTCAGGCCCCGGCTCACCGCAAACGACAGGATGGCGCTGAGGAGGGCCAGCGATTGGCGCGCCGCACCTTTGCCGCCGCGAACTACGGACCGCCCATGTGGGCCCGTCTTGATGTTTCGAGCCGACTTGCCGTCGGCCACGTCTCGCTGGAACCGCTCGATGTCGCCCCGTGATAGCGTATTCAACCGCTTCGACCCGAGCAGGGGCTTGATGTGGCTCCCGATGCGGCTCCGGTCACGCAGTACCGTTGACGGGCTCTTTGTCGAGCAACCTTCGGACAGATAGAGGTCGCAAAGTTCCTTGACGGTCAGGTCCCGCTGGGCCCGTGTTCTAGCTTCAGCAGGGTCTCGTCCGGCAGCAACCTCGCCCAGGAGCCGCTTGGCCTCCATACGAGCCTTGTCCGGGGTCCAGGGCGACCCGTGCCGTCCGATAGTGACCCGCCGTGTGCGCCCGGCACGACCGCCCAGGCGGTATTGGACGAGATAGACACTTCTGCCGGCCGGCGTAACCTTTAGGCCGAACCCCGCAAGTTCACCGTCCCACAGGTAGGCGTCCTTCAATCCCGCTTTCAGCGCGCTCGCGGAGCGGTTGCTGATGCGTCCAGTTGCCATCGGCGTGCTTACCTTAATAGAATATTAAGCACATAGTAAGCACAGCGAACGGCATCTCCAAGAACGACGCGGAACGTTGTTGCACGATAATGACCTGAATCTCCGCCATATTGGGCAACATACGGAATGCTCAGGAACGCAGGCGATATATCTATTATCGCCCTCCGGAGGCGAAGGTCGGGGGTTCGAATCCCTCCGGGCGCGCCACATTTTCTACATAACTCGTTGATAATGCAGGTATATGCGCCCATTTTGGTGCTCCTGGCCCATGCCCAGATCGCTGCAATCTCACCAAAATGCAAGGCTTGCTCAACGTTTCGACAAGGAATGAGGGCTACAACGAGGGCACACGAAGACGGCTGCATCGGGAGCCTGAATGGCCGCTATCGGGGATGGATACGGCAGCGAGTGCCACCTACTGAGGTATCTCGGGCGTCACCGGGAACGGCTGGACGCGGCTGTTATCAAGGCGACCGGGGCCGCGCGCCTGCGCTGGATCGATTGTCCCTTCGAGCCTTCGCAGAAATGGAAGGATGGCCGCTGGAGCCGCCTCGATTTTCTGCCCGACAAGAACAAGGCGCGCAAGAAGTGGCCCGACTTCCTGCCCGAACAGGACAAGCTGCAGCATTGGGATGCCGTCGGCCTCGCGGAAATCGACGGCGCGGTCGAATGGATCCTGGTCGAGGCCAAGGCGCATCTGGGTGAGCTGCGCTCCGATTGCCTTGCCAGCGCCGGCAACGGCCTTACCCCGATCCGCGAAGCCCTGGCCGAGATCAAGAGCGACCTGGGCGTCCGCGAAGTGCTCGACTGGCTGAGCGGCTACTACCAGTACTGCAACCGGATCGCTGCCTTATGGTTTCTCCGCCGGCACAAGCTGAAGGCGCGCCTGCTTTTCATTTACTTCACCGGCGACGAGTTCCCGATGCACGCCTTTGAGTGCCCCGAGGACGCGGATGGCTGGTCCCAGGCCCTCGACGAGCGCCGCAGGCATGTCGGCCTGCCTGCCGATCACGATCTCAGCGGGCGGATGCACGAGATATTTCTTCCCGTGGCGGGCCCTGCCTCGGAGGTCTTGCGGGATCCGGTGCAGGCGGCGTCGCGGCGTTAACAGTGTCCTAACCCCGGCAAGGTTAAGAATTGAAGGCAAGCGGGCCACCACGGCAGCGCGCGCAGGATCAATCAGCCGGCTGCCATCACACCAATGCGCGATATCGACCGACTACAGATTGTCTCGATGATCGGCCGGGCCTGGGAACAGGCCGGCGTTTCGGTGAAATGCGAGGTCTGCGCCCAGCACGACTGGGCGCTGGTCACCGGCCAGGACACCGATGGCGCGGCGCTGCCGCTTCGTGGCGGCGACGTGGTCGACCATGCCCAGTGTTTCCTGATCTATGCGATGACCTGCAAGAACTGCGGCAATGTACGGCTGATGGCGAAGACGCGAATCGAGGAGTTGGCAGGCATTGAGCGACAAGCCAAAGCAAGCTGAAGCCCCGTCCGGCACGCTCGACGCATCGGCCCTCCCGGCCGAGGCGCTGTCCGGTCCCAACGTGGTCCGCTACCGCGCGGTCACCGAAGGCGATATCGCGCGCCTGAAGATGATGGAGCGGCCGCTGTCGCTGGTCGCCGCTGCGCTTTTCGGCGGTATCGTCCTGGCCTGCAGCTATCCCGTCATTCAGATCGTGACCGGCATTCGCGCCGGCGCGGCCACGGCATCGCTGGCCGATCTCGGTGTTGTCGCCGGCTGGGCGTGCTCGCTCGGCATTTCGATTGCCGCCGGAATTATTTCGGTCCGCCGCCGCAGCAAGATCATGGACACGCTTGAGATGATGGCGCGGCGGCCCACCCTTCCGGTCGCCCAGCCGACACGCGTCGGCCGTCCCTCACAGGCGCCGGTGCGGGCCAAGCGTGGGCGGTTCGGCTTCCGGCGAAAGACCAAGATCGCGGTCTGATTGGGCGCAAGGCGCGCTCGAGCGCATCTGGCTTCCCGATACATCAAGGTTTCGGGAACGCTCAATTTTCCCGGCACGCTCAAGTTTCCCGGCACGCTCAAGTTTCCAGTACGCCTTGAGCACGATCGCGTCACGGTGATCTAAGACGCCGCGCGATCGGTGATGCGAACCATCAGGCCTTTGTTCAAGCCCGGTGGCGGCGGACGGCGGGTCTGACCGAAGCGGTCGTCGATGCGCACGACCATCGGTCCGTCATCATTCGCGGCGGTCGGCACGCGCAGGCGCTGGTCGTGCTCGGCGGCGTCTCGGGCCGCCTCCATCGCCGATGCCCAGCGCGCCTCGGCCGCCTCCAACCGCTCGGCTTCCTCCTCGCGCCAGGCTGCCTCGTGCTGGGCGAGGGTGCGGGCAAGCAAGGCCTCGTGCTCGGCCGCAGCTTGCGCCAGCGCCTGTTCGAGGGTTTCGCGGCGGTCAGCTTCGGCCTCGGCGAGCGCGCGTGCATGCTCCTCGATCTGCGCGTTCTCGGTGTCGTTGACGCGGCTCTGGGCCTCGGCACGGTAGCGCGCCTCGATGGCTTCGCGCCGACGGGTTTCCTCGGCCTGCCACATCTCGCGCGCGGCTGACAGACGCTCCTGCCACTGGCGCAGGAAATCTGCCTGTTCGGCATCGATCTGGGCGCGCAACTCCGCCTCGATACTTTCGCGGGTGTCGCCGATGCGGGTGTCGGCATCGCGGGCCCAGGCCGCCTTGGCCGCCTCGATGCGCTCGGCCTCCGCGGCGCGCCAGGCCTGCTCGGCCTCTTTCAGACGACGTTCGATATCCGCGTTCGCCGCGGTGCTGGTTTCGGCAACCAGCGTTTCGTGCTGCGCGCGCCAGCCCGCCTTGGCCTCGGCCAGCCTGGCGTCATAGGCGGCGCGCAACTCGGTTTCGATCTTGGTGCGCTCGGCCTCGAAGGTCGCCCGCGCGGCGTCGGCTTCGCTCTGCTGGGTGGCCAGTGCCGCGCGCAACGCGCTTTCGGCATGGGCGTGCTTGCTCTCCAGGGCGGCGCGGATTTCGTCTTCGGCTTGCGTGCGCTTGGCCTCGTACTCCGCGCGTAAAGCGGCTTCCGCGCGCGCCTGCTTGGCCTCGAAGATCGCCCGCAGCTCGGCTTCCTGCCGCCCGGCTTCGGCCGCGCGGGCGGCGGCCTCGCCAGCGCTTGTCTGATTGCGATGGGCTTCGTTGGTGGCCTCGATGCGCCGGCGCGCCTCAACCTCCTCCTGCCATGACCGGCGCGCCTCGGCCAGCCGCTCGGCTTCGGCCGCGCGCCATTCCTCGGCGGCTGCCGCCAGTCGCCTGGCAAGCTCGCTTTCCAGGGTCTGCCGCTCGGCGGTCAGCCGCTGCTCGATCTCCGCCGCGCGCGCGCGCTCAAGCATTTCAAGGCGGCGTTTCTCGGCGGCTTCGAATTCGGCCTGCGCGGCTTCGAGCTTGCGCTGGGTCAGACCGCGCCAGGCAGCCTCGGCGGCTTCGCGCGCGCCTTGCGCTTGGGCTTCCCAGGCCGCCTTGTCGCGGGTCATCTTGCTGCGCGCTTCGGCTTCCCAGTCGGCCTTTGCGGTTTCGAGCGCGCTGCGCTGCACCGCCTCCCATTCGGCCTTGGCGGCATCGAGCCGGCCCTGCGCCTCGGCCTGCCATTCGGCCTTGGCGGCGGCGAGCTTGGTGCGGGTTTCTGCTTGCAGCGACGCCTCGGCGGCGGCCAGCTTGGCTTGCGCCTCGGCCTGCCAGGCAGCTTCCGCGGCTGCCAGCTTGGACCGAAGCTCGGCCTCGCTGTCGGCAGCCGTATCGACATGGCGGCGATTGTGTTGCTCGTCGAAGCCGGCCTTCAGCGCATTCAGGCGCGCCTCGGCGCTCCTTTCCCAGTCCGCCTTGACCCGCGCTGCGCGCTCGCGCTCCTCGGCCTGCCACGCGGCCTTGGCGGCGGCGATCCGCTCTTCGTACTCGACCTTCAGCTTGGAAATCTCGACCGAGAGGCGCTGGGTGTCGCGGGCTTTTTGGGATTCGACGGTGGCCGACAGACGCTTGCTTTCAGCCTCCTGCCAGGCCGATTTCGCATTCTCGAAGCGCTGCTCGGCCTCGGCGCCGAGCTGCGCGGTCAGCTCTGCGATCTGGTGCGCCTGCTCCTGGGCGAAGGACCGATGAGCCTCGGCTAGCTTGGCCTCGAACTCCGCCGCAACCCGGGCTTCGGTTTCGGTGGTGACGGCTTTGAGGCGATCCTCGAAGGTTTCGGCCAGTTCGGATTCGATCGCGTCCCGGGACAGTTGGTTTGCGCCGCCCTCCGGCTCCTGGTGCGTGCCATCGCGCCTGGGGTCGACCTTGATCTGGGCCGAGCGGAGAATGTCGGCAGTGCCCTCGCCCGGGTCGATCTTCATGACCCGGATCGTCAGGTCGAGCTTCTTCTTCTTCGGATCGAAGTCGATCAGATAGATGCCGTGGATCTGGTTGGGCTTCAAGGTCCAGGTCTTGTCGCCGTTGTCGCGGCCGTTGGAGAGCTGAACCGTGTCGAGCAGCCCGGCGACCGTGATGGTCAGATCCTGGGTGAGATCGAGGTCTTCCAGCGCGGCAGGGATGTCCAGGGGCACGTAGAGGATGTCGCCCTCAGGCACCGATTCGGATGGGTCTTTGGCCTCTCTGGCGAACATCGACGGATCCCTGAGCCCACGGCCCCCAGTGGCACGCATCCGCACGCGCCCTGACCGAGGCGGCGCGCTCTCGCATGCGCCTTGAAATGATTGCCTCGATGATCGCGGTATTTGGTGAAAGATTGGTTGCGCAACGGGGCAAAACGGCCCGTTCTCCGCGGCTGTCGCCACTTTGCGGCCGCGTGCGCTCAAAAAAAGACCGGCGACCTCGGGGATGATGGCCGCCGGCGGAGTTTGGAACGGGTAGATCGGGGTGTTCGCGAATCGTTCGGAGTCGCGTACAATGAAAAACTAGATGTTTTATGGTTAACAAATGGTTAACGGCAGGTGAGGGACGGCCGCGCGATGGATTTCATCGAGCGAACAAACCCGGCGGAAGAGACGCTCGACGCGGCGCGGCTGGCGCGCGGCGTGGCGCGCTGGCTCTTCGATCTCGGCCACGAGGCGCTGAGCGAGTTCCGCCTTGCCAACGGCCGGCGCAGCGACGTGATCGGCCTCGACAAGTCCGGCCGCTTCATCATCGTCGAGGTCAAGACCAGCCCGGCGGATCTTCGCGCCGACACCAAATGGCCCGACTATCTCGACCATTGCGATGAGTTCTATTTCGCGGTTCCCGAAGACTTCCCGCGCGAGCTTCTGCCCGACGAACACGGTATTCTCATTGCCGATAGTTTTGGCGCGGCGGTGCTGCGCGCCGCGCCTGAGGCCAAGATGAACGGCGCCCGCCGGACCGCCCAGACGCGCCGGTTCGCGCGCGCTGCGGGCGCGCGGCTGCGGGCACTCATCGATCCCAGGCTGTGAGCGGCGCGGGGCTCGTTTGCCCCGGTCCCTCAGGCGTTCCGAACGAATTTGAGCTTCGTGAACCGGCGCCGGAAGGCGGTAACATCATTGGCGAGGCGCTCGGGCGGCATGTCGCCATCCAACGCGCCGGCAATCAGCCGTGCGAGCTCGCCCATGTCTTCGGGACCCATGCCGCGGCGCACGATCTCCGGTGTGCCGAGGCGAAGCCCGTTTACGTCCGATTGCATGCTCGGTCCCGGAAGACCGATACCGGAACTCAGAATGTTGGCGCGGCGAAGCTGCCTGGC
>Ga0307378_10004906_pt1 | contig 18833 bp, 16 predicted proteins | sample UN1MG_FD_202238 | JGI IMG/M metagenome (GOLD analysis project Ga0307378, IMG submission 202238) | Soil microbial communities from Risofladan, Vaasa, Finland - UN-1 | ecosystem: Environmental > Terrestrial > Soil > Coastal area > Acid sulfate soil | place: Finland: Risofladan, Vaasa | collected... | reverse complement strand
GTCCTCGATCTCGTCCGCCGGCTTCATGCGCAGCAGCTCGAAGGCGTCTGTGTACTTGCCGCCGAACTGAACGTGCATGTCCTCTTTACGCACCCGCTCGCCTTCGAAACCCGCCCCGAAGGGTACGGGAATGGGGATCTCCTCGATCTTGATCGTCAATCCCCGCAGCTCGATGGCCCGATTGATAATCTCCTCGAGCTTGATTCCCGAGATCACGTGCTCGTAGGTGCAGATCCCCGTCGGAAGGATCTCCGGGATCGGTACGTCGGCGATGACGGGAAAGCCGAAGTTGATCGCCCCGGCGGCGGTGGCGTACTTCTCGTCGGTGATCAACTGGCCGTCGTCGAGCCCTTTGGCTTTGCTGTCCGCTCCGAGAGCCATGACAAAGGCGTAGACCCTTTCCTTGTTGTAGAGAAGGATCTCCCGGGCCGCCTTCATGTCGCCGGCCTCCACCCCGCCGAAGGTCATGGCCGAACGGGCAGCGAAGTTCAGGGCATGAATAGCCGCCGTGATATCCTTGCCGTAGGGAACGGTGAAGGTGTCCCAATTCATCTCCACCCCTTCTTCAGCCAGCTGCTCGGCGATGGCTCTGCCGTTGGTGTTGCCTGCCATGAACACGAGGATATTCCGGGCTTGGAAACCCTGGATCAGCTCTACAGCCTCGCTGTTTTTCTTGGTACAGCCGGCGATGGCCACGAAGCCGGGCATCCGGCCGTCGACAAGCTTGATCCCCTGCTGCCGCAGGATGTTGTCGCCAGTGAAGCCCAGCCAGATTCCTTCAGCGGGATTCCCGTTGACGTACTTCAGGCTCTCGATGATCTCCTCGGCGATCAGGGTAGCGACACCGGAATCCAGGGTTTCCCCGAGGTAGGGAAGCCACAGCTCGTTGTCTGGAATACGCCCCAGGAGATTCTTGGCCTCTTGAAGGCTCTCCTCCAGGTCGCCAAGCTTCTGCACCTTCTGCCCCAAGAACAGGAGCATAATCGGCAGATAGTAGGCCGTGTTGGGATAGGCCACCTGGGCATCTTTACCCTTGGCCTTGATTATTTTTTTGAGGTCTGCCTCCGCCCGGGCGACCATCTCGTGGGCCCCGCGGATCGCTGCCGTGGCAATTATCTTGGACATCTCTTTAAGACTCCTTTCTGGGTCTAGTTCTTTACCTGTATTTCTTCAAGGGGAGTGACGCTGCCTTCGCCAGCCCCGATTCCGAGGGCCTTGACGGCCTGCTTCCTTCGGCACTCGGGACACATCCGAGCCAGCTTTCGAAACTCTTCCCAATCTATCTTCACCCGATCGCTCATCGCCTGAGCCACGGGAACGCTTACCATACGGACTCCGCATTCCTCGCAGATCAGCAATTTGGACCGGCTCTTGAACGGAGAGATTTCCGCCTCTCCGGTATCTGTGTGAATACGCACCTGGATCGTACCTACCGGGCAGATCGCGGCGCAGGCCCCGCAGGCGATACAGGTCTCCGAAGCCTGTCGAAACGGCGCGGCAACTGCCCGCTCCACTCCCCGGCCGGCGAAACCGATGGCCGAAACGCCGATTACCTCTTCGCACACCGAAACGCACAATCCACAGAGGATACAGTTGCGCTGGCTCTCGGTGACCTTGGGATAAGGCGTGCCCCTCACACCCATTCGGGCCGCCAGCTCCTGAAGCTCTTTGGAATCGGGAGCGCGGGCCAGAAGCAGCTGCATCACCCCGTTGCGGACTCTGACGGCACGCTCGCTGGAAACGCTCACCGTGATGTCCCGTCGCACCGGGTAGTTGCAGGCCGTGACCAGCCTGCCCGGCCGACCGTCGGAGCCCTCGATCTCCACCATGCAGATCCGGCAGACGGCCGGGGCAGAGAAAGTGGGATGGTAGCACAGTGTCGGGACCCAAACATGGGCTTTTTTAGCCGCCTCCAGGATCGTCGACTCATGGGGCACGGTGACCGTTTTTCCTTCTATTGTAACAATAGGCACTCGATCTATCCCTCCCTATACCTTGTTGATGGCCCCAAAGGGGCACTTTTCGAAACAGGTGTTGCACTTGGTGCAGATCGCCTGATCGATCACGTGGGGCTGCTTTCGCTCCCCGGTGATCGCCTCCACCGGACAGTTTTTGCGGCAGATTCCACAGCCCGTACAGGTTTCCGGATCGATCTGGTAGAGGAACAGCCCCTTGCATTCCTTGGCCGGACAGTGCCGATTCTTGATGTGCTCCTCGTACTCCTCTCGGAAGTACCTGAGCGTGGAGAGAATGGGATTGGCCGCGGTCTTGCCCAAAGCGCAGAGGGATCCCTCTTTCAACAGCTCGGCCAGGGTTTCCAGCCTATCCAGGTCTTCCAGCTCACCCTCTCCTTTGCTGATTCGTTCGAGGATGTGAAGCATCTGGGCGATCCCCTCCCGGCAGGGGGTGCACTTGCCGCAGGATTCGCTCTTGAGGAAGCCGAGGAAATATTTGGCTATATTCACCATGCAGGTGTCTTCATCCATGACGATCATACCGCCGGAACCCATCATCGATCCCAAACGGGTGAGCTCATCGAAATCCACCGCGGTATCGAGAAATTTTGCGGGGATGCATCCCCCCGAAGGCCCTCCGGTTTGAACCGCTTTGAAGGCCTTTCCGTCCTTTACCCCGCCGCCGATCTCCTCGATGATCCGGCGCAGGGTGATCCCCATGGGAACCTCCACCAGTCCGGTGTTGGTGATCTTGCCGACCAGGCTGAACACCTTGGTCCCCTTCGAGCTCTCGGTACCGATCGCGGCAAACTCGGAGGCTCCCATCCCGATAATGGCCGGAATATTGGCCCAGGTTTCCACGTTGTTCAGCACGGTGGGCCGACCGTTCAAACCGCTCTCAACGGTATGGATATACTTTGCCCGGGGTTCGCCGGGCCGGCCCTCCAGGGAGACCATCAAGGCGGTGGATTCACCGCAGATGAAGGCCCCTCCCCCGCGGTTGATGCGCATATCGAAGGAGAACCCGCTGCCCAGGATGTCTTCTCCCAGAAAACCGAACTTCCGGGCTTGATCCATGGCCTGTTTCAGGTGCTCGACCGCCAGAGGATACTCGTTTCGGACGTAGATGTAGCCCTGGGGAGCGCCGACCGCGTAAGCCCCGATGACCATGCCCTCGAGGACCGAGTGGGGATTGCCCTCCATAAGCGAGCGGTCCATGAAGGCGCCGGGATCACCCTCGTCACCGTTACCGACCACGTAGGGGGCGTCCCGCCGGCCGGCGTCCCGGCAGCTGCGCCACTTGCGACCTGTCGGGAATCCTCCGCCTCCGCGGCCGCGCAGACCCGCCTTCTCCACCTGGTCGATGATCACCCCCGGTTCCATCGAACCGAGAGCCGTGGCCAGGGCGGAATACCCTCCGACGGCGATATAATCATCGATACTGGTGGGGTCGATCCGGCCGTTCTGCTGCAGCACGATCCGCTTCTGCACATTGTAGAAGGGGATCTCTCCCGGCGTTTTTGCCATGTCACCCGTCTTCGGATCCTTGTAGAGAAGCCGTTCCACGACCCTGCCCCCCAGGACGGTCTCGCGGAAGATCTCCGCCACATCCGGTTCCTCCACGCTGTGGTAGAGGATCTCCCACGGATCGATGACCACGATGGGGCCCAACTCGCACAGGCCGTGGCAGCCCACGTGCTTGGACTCTATCACCACTTTACTTCCATTGCCGCTGCCCGCCTGCTCCGCGGCCTCGCAGAACAGCTCGTACAGACGGCGGGAGCCCTTGGCGGCACAGCCGGTCCCGATGCAGACCCGAACGACCCGAGTATCTTGTTTCCGTTTCTTCGACAGCTTGTCACGGTAGGCTTCGAGCTCTTTGGGGTTGCGGATAATCTTTTCGACGGAGGTTGCGGCTGCCGTGACCACTTAGCTTCCCTCCCCTTCGCCCTCGGCAGCACCCGCGGAAGACGCCTTTGATTCTTCCCGAGGAAGAGCCGTCAAGATATCCAGCGCCGAATCCGGGGTAACCCCGTCGTAGTACTTGCCGTCCACGATCATGACCGGGGCCAAGGCGCAGGCGCCAACGCAGTTCACCGCCTGAAGCGTGAACAGCCTGTCCGCGGTGGTGCCGCCCGGCTCGATCCCGTACTCCCCGCAGATCGCCTCGGATATGCGTGTAGCCCCTTTCAAATAACAGACTGTTCCCATGCACAGAGTGACTTCGTGCGCGCCCTTGGGGGCGAGCCGGAAGGAGGAATAAAACATGGCTACGCCGTACACCCGGGTCAACGGGATATCCAGCTCCGCGGCCATTTCGCGCAGCTGTTCCTCGGGAAGATAGCCGTACTCGGCCTGAAGATCCTGCATCATGGGAATCAACATGCCCGGATCTTGCTCGTAGTGATCGATGATCTGTGTAACAAGCTCTTTATCCATATCTCAAATTACCTCAAACGTAACTTCCTTGCCCCTAAGGCGCAGTTCCGCGGCTATCTCCCGCACCACGGTCATCCGGATCCCAAGCTGGTGAGGCAGATCCGGGTTTTGATGCGCCGGATTCACCGCTTGTCCCACGATGAAGTGGGTGTGGTCCACGTCCAACAGAACGCGGAGCAAACTGGCCGCTCCATCGTTGCGGTACTGAACCGTCTTACGGTCCGCCCCTTCCCTCAAGCTGTCTCTGACCTGCGTAATGGTCAGGATTCCCTCGGTGACCAGATCTATCCCCTTCAGCCGGGCGATCGGAGGCACATCCACGGTGATCGTGCTCAGATCAACTTCCAGGGGCTGACCCAGGTGCCTGGCCACGATCTTCGCCGTGGTTCCACCGCATATCACCAGCTTTCCCAGCCTGCCGACAAAGCGGTGAATCAACTTCCCCTCAACATCCCGTGTGGCCGGTGGACCTGTAAACACGGTGGCCGTCAGCTTGTGCCGTACTTTGATGACCACGATGCTGACATCGTCGCCGGGTTTGCCCAGGTACAGCTCGCTGACAGCGTCGGCGACCTTGCCGGCCAGCTCCTCGGCGGTCAGTTCCCGGTGGGAGTGCTTCTCCAGAAATCCGGCGGCCAGCTCCCACCCCCAACCGAGAGGATAGGCGCCGCCGATTCCGGCGTTCAGCACCCCGTCGGAGACGAACACCACCCAGTCGCCATCCTGAAGATCCAAGACCGTCTCGTGGATGGTCTTTCCGTCTATGGTCCGCTCCTCGTAGGAAACGGGCTGGACCTTCCTCCGCCTCAGCAGAATCGCATGGGGGGAGTCGAACTCCACCACCCTGGCATAGCCTTCGCTGAAGAACTGGGCAATGGCGAAGGTGCTGTAGGCCACCTTGCGAACGGCGCACACCGGCAGGGTCTCGCTCAAGGTTTGCACAACCTCCCATAGGGGCAGGTCGGCCTCCAGCATGCGAATGGCTATCTGGTTGGTCAGGGTTGCCAGGATATTGGCTTTGACCCCGCTTCCCAGACCGTCCGCCAGAGCCAGGGTGACCTTTTCAGGTTGGCGGGAAATGGCGATGTTGTCGCCGCACAGCTCCTCGCCGTACTTATGAACCTGCTTGGTACCCCACTCGTAGAACAGCCTCATTCCTTCTCTTCTTTAAAGAGCGACATGAGCTTCACCAGCAGGATCTTGGTTTCCGCCGTCGTTTCACCCAGCAGGCGGGCGATCTCCTGGGCCGTTTTCATCTGCCGGGAGATCACCTCCTGGGCCCGCTCCAGGGTCTGAGCCCGAAGATCCCGCAGGTTCTTTTTCGCGGTCTCCTCCTCGGAGATGTCGATGAAGATCCCGCAGTACAGGTCCTCCCCTTCGATGGGGAACAGCCCTACCCGGAAGCTCACATCGTGGTCCGGGATGCTCTCCTTGACCATAAGGTTTCCACCCACTTGAATAGCACGCTCGAAACAGTCGCAGTGCACGAACCAGCCCGCCGGCTCGCCGAGTAGCTTCTCCTCCCCGCAGTGGAACATGGCCCGAAAGGACGGGTTGACATACTGGATGCGGGTTTCCTTGTCCACCAACAACACCCCATTGGGGGTGTGCTCCAGAATCGCCGCGATATACGGAGATGTCTCCCGCCCATCCGGCGGATCTATTTTTGCCAATGGCACCTTCCTGCTTAAGAAGCTTCCGCGCTGCCGCCGCCTGTTTTTGTCGACCCTGTCGAGCCTGGCGGCTTCGCCGACGGCTGCAGCACCTTCTCGGTAAACGTTTGGATCGCCTCCTCGACACTACTGCTGGTGACGGGCTGTTCGTCGATCTGCCAGTTCAACCCTTCACCGCAGCGTTCCATACAGAAAGAACCTTGCAGCTCTATTTTATCCTCCAGATCGTGCTCCTTGATCAGTTCGTTGAAGCGAACGATGATCTTTCGCGATCCCTTGATGTGGCAGGAGCTGCCTACGCACACGGTTACTGTGGTCATCTTCAACGCCTCAGCCGCTGAGGGCCTCGACCTCCTCCGCACCGGCTTCTCGAGCCTCGGCCAGCTTCTGCACCGCCGCTTTCCTCTTGTCCTTGTTGGACAGCTCGTCGTCCTGCAGCACCAAAGCCTTGGTCGGACAGGCGGAAACGCAGGCGGGATCCAACCCTTGAGCCAGCCGATTGATACAAAGGTCGCACTTGAAGGCGATCTTGCCATCCGGTCGTAGGGCGATTACTCCGAAGGGACAGGCCTGCACACACATGCTGCAGCCGATGCAGCGCTCATCCTCCACCAGTACCGGCTTGCCCTCGGCGTTGCGCTTGACCGCCCCCGTAGGACAGGCCAAAGCGCAGGCCGCTTCCTCGCAGTGCTGGCAGGAGATGGGGATCGAGCGGGGACCATAGGTCTCCACGTGAATCCGGTACCCCGGTTTTTCTCCTGCCATCATCATGGTCTCGATGTCCTGGCTCTGGGAATGGGCGATGGCACAGGCCAGCTCACAGGTGTGGCAGCCCACGCAGCGTTCGATTCGAACGGTTATATGTCGTGACATAGCGCTCTACTCCTCCGGCTTAAAGGCCTGCGGATAGATCATCGGTTTAAGCTTAAGAGCCTTACGCTTCTTGTCGATATGGCGCAGCATCTTGTGGGCGGCTTCTACCGGGTCCAACTCGAAAGCCCATTTGCCGCCGACCTCCTGCTCGATCTCCTCTGTAAGGTATTTGTGGAGGTTCCTGCTGCCCATTATCGGGAGCGGGTGTCCGATCATGGTGTACACCCCGGAAGCCACAAAGTACATCCCTATGGAGACGGCTTTCTCGCTCATCCATTCCGGTGCCGCTCCGGCTGCGGGTAGATCCGAGATGTCCTCGCCCAGTCCCCCTTCGGCCACAACGTTGGCGAGGACCCGTAGGATGCGGCTGTTGTCGACGCAGGATCCGAGGTGGAGAACCGGAGGAATTCCCACCGCACGGCAGACCTCCTGCAGGCCCTGGCCGGCGAACTTGAAGGCCGATTCCGGTTTCAGCAGACCGTGCTTGGCACAGGAGATGGCATTGCATCCGGTGGTAACCACCAGGACGTCGTTCTTGAGAAGCTCCTTCACCATCTTGATGTGTCCTTCCTCGAAATCCACGTTGGGATTGGAACAGCCAATCACTCCCGCCGCTCCCCGTATCCGGCCGGCAATCACCGCATCGTTCAACGGACGGTAGGTGGATCTGTAGGTACCGCCAAGGAATTGAAACACACTCTCAGTGGTAAAACCGGCCACGATACCCTCGGTGAAGCGGGGAACATCCATTTTCTGGCCGTCCCGGTTGGGGAAATTATCGATCGCCGCCTCGATGATCTGGGTGGCGATTTCCACGGCCCTGTTTTCATCGAACTCAATGTGATCGAACCCGGGGATCTTCGCCTTGGGAGAGGTTGTGACAAGCTTTGTGTGGAAGTGCTTGGCCGTCTGGGCCACTCCCGGCATCAGACACTGAACGTCCACGACCATCAGGTCCACGACCCCGGTAATCACGGCCAGCTCCTGCTGCATGAAGCTGCCGGCCAGAGGGATGCCGTGGCGCATCAGGATCTCGTTGGCGGTGCAGCAGATCCCGGCCAGGTTGATTCCTTTGGCTCCTTTTTCCTTGGCCTTCTGTATCAACTCCTCTTTCTGGCTGAGAGTGGCGATGATGTCCGACAGTGTCGGCTCGTGCCCGTGTACCACGAGATTGACGGCGTCTTTCTTCAACACCCCGAGATTGGCGGAGGACTTCTGGATCTTCGGGGAATCGAAGATTACATCGGAAAGCTCGGTAGCGATCATCGACCCGCCCCAGCCGTCACCCAGAGCAGCTCTCATACCCTGCTTCATGAGGTTCTTATAGTCCGCGTCCACACCGATATGGGTGCGGTGCATGATCTCAACGATTTCCCTGTCGATGGCTCGGGGCATGATGCCCAGCTTCTTCCAGAGCTTGACCCGTGCAGGAGGCGCGGTGGTGGCCATGCTTAAGAAACCTTCCATCCGACCGAACTCATTCAAGGTGGCCTTGGCAACCTCTTTTGTGATATCGCTGAGCTCCTTGCCCTCTGTCTCTATCCCGTAAACCTCGGCGATGCTCTTCAGCTTCCGCTCGTCTTTGACCTTGTAGTCGCAGTCCGGTGCTTTAGAGATCAGAAGCAGGGTGTGGGCGATGTCCCGGCCGTGGTCGGAGTGGGCCGCCGCTCCACCGGCTATCATCCGGACGAGGTTTCTGGCGGCAATGGTATCGGCATCGGCCCCGCAGATGCCCGTCTTGGGTCCATTGCCGAAAGGATCGATCCGGCAGGGACCCATGCTGCAGTTTCGGCAGCACAGGCCGAGGGTCCCGAAACCGCACTGGGGCTGCATGGCTTCGTAGCGGTCCCAAACATTGGGGATCTGCTCCTCCTGCGCCCGCTTAAACAGTTGCTGCGTTGCTTTGTCTGCGTACTTTAGCTCTCGCGCCATTAACAACCTCCAAAAAATATTTTCAAAAGCACTCGTTTTCCGGGGAGATGGGCCTGGTGCTGCCCCCTGAGGGGGCTATGATCTCGGCCTCTGCCTGTCATCCTGATGCCTGATGTGGTACAAAGGGTCATACACGTTGATGGATGCATTATAGAGCAGAAAACATACCGGATCAACAGCTTTTTAGAAATATAAAAAAATTACCAAAAAGCGTATGAAATTACCAAAATGCTTCTGGTTGGAGATAACAGAGGATTCAGGTCAGGCGCTTCACCAGAGCCTGGACCGGGGCGAGGGTTTTTTCATCCACTTCCTCCAGGGATACCTCCCCGGTGCTGATCCGGCGGATCTGCTCGGAGAGTGGAAGGAAACCGAGGACCTCCAGCCCATCACAAGCTTTTCGGATCAGATCTTCGTCCGTTTGTTTCTGCACTTTGTTGCCCACGACTCTGACCTTTTTGATCCCGATGTCGGCAGCCAGCTTTTGAATCCTGTGGGCCGTTTCTGTACTGGTTCGGTTCGGCTCCACCACCACCAGCATGTAGTCAACGCCGAGGGCGGTACCGCGGCCCAGATGCTCGATGCCCGCCTCCATGTCGAGGATGACCCACTCCTGGCGGGCAATCATCATGTGGCCGAGCAGGCTCTTGAGGAAGGCGTTTTCCGGACAGGCGCAGCCTCCTCCGCCTCTCTGCACGGTTCCCATGACCAGAAGCTTAATGCCGTTCTGATCGACCCAGAACTTCTCGGGAATATCATCCACTTTGGGGTTCATCGTGAAAAACGGCGCCGGCTGCCCCACCTCGGTTCCCGTACGTTCGGCGATCAGCTCCTTCATCTCTATGATGGGGGTGATCTCTCGCTCCGTGGATATGTCGAACAGGGTGGCCAGGTTCATGTCGGGATCGGCGTCGATCGCCACGACCTTGTTGCTCTGATCCCGTACCACCCGGGCGATCATCGCCGCCAGAGTGCTTTTGCCAACGCCTCCCTTGCCGGTCAGTGCTATTTTCATTCCTTCCTCTTTTCCACTGGTCGAATATATTTCAGATGTATCAAGATTGTCAAATCTCGACAACGATCCGCTCTTCACCGCTGTAGATGTTCATCCGCTGCCCCCGGGCAAAGCCGATCAGGGTGATCTTCCGCTCCCGTGCCAGGACGACACTTCGGTCTGTGGGCGCGCTGGGGGACACAACGATAGGCAGACGGCACGCCGCAGCTTTCTGCAGAATTTCCGATGACAGCCGCCCGCTGGTCAACAGGATCTTACCTATGTAACTATTTTCCCTGATAAGATGGGCACCGATTACCTTGTCAACGGCGTTGTGGCGGCCAATGTCCTCGCGGAAAACGAGTACTCCCGTGTGATCCGCCAGGGCAGCCGCATGCACCCCACCGGTTTGGCGATGAATCTCGGAGCGCTTTCTAAACTCCTCCATTAACTCGCTGATATGGCGAGAGCTCGCCAGCATCCCCCCCTCCACTGCCCCGGAATCCCACCCGTCCTCGGCCGACTCATCCCGCTGCCCCGCCGCTTCGCTGTCATCGACCGGGAAACTGCTGCCGCAGGCCGAGCCGATGACTCCGCTCAACCGCAGGCTTTCCGGATCGATCTCGGGGATGAGCTCGATAAAGGCGCTCCAGGTGGCCCGATTGATCACGATCCGGCGAATCTGGACGGCCGCCTGTATCAAACCGTTTGTGTAGAGGAAGCCTCGAATCAGATCTTCCAGGTCTCCCGGAGAACACATCAAGACCGCGATCCGCCGATGCCCGGCGAGCAGACGGAGAGAGATCTCTTCGGTGATCAGGTCTTCCCGACTCTGCCGTTCGCGTCCACGGATTCGGACGATCTTCAGACTACGCACGGAATGCTACCTCCCCGACCCTTCGGACTGCAGGTGGGCCTTTAGATCTTTAGGGGTGTTGAGATTGAAAAAAGCGCTGCGATGATGCGGCGTATCTTCCAGTTCCCAATAACAGGTTCGAGCTTGCTCCAGGAGCACGCGAATCGAGTACCCCCCCTCGCCGCTGCAGATCTCTCGTACGAGGGGTTCCAAATTTTTGAGGTAGATCCCGTGCAGGGGTTCGATCAATTCACCGATCCGAGGGATCAGAATCTCATGACCCCGGTCCACCGCTGTGTTAAATTCGTCGATCTGTCGTTCGATCAGCTTGCGGTTCAAAGAGGGCATGTCACAGGCCACGCAGAATACCGCTTCCGCGTTCGTATGAACCATCCCCGAGTGCAGCCCCCCAAGCGGTCCCCGCCCCCCGTACAGATCCGAGGCGATCACGACCCGACCGGGCAGATCCCGTTGCAGATCCGGTCGGTTGCTGACCAGGATCACCTCGGGAAACAGACTCTGCAGCAAGACAGCGATGCTGTGAATCAGGGGGGCACCATTAACCGGTATTCGACTCTTGTCCATCCCTCCCATGCGGGTATTGCGGCCGCCGGCAAGGATCAGTCCCGCTATCTGTAGACTCGGCACCTTTGAGTTCATCGAAAGCAATGTACCACCTAAAGCCTCCGAAAGGCCAGTGTTCCTCACCGTCCGTGCACCGAAAACCTGATGAGGCGGTTCAATCGTGAATCCGATCACCAAACCTTGACACGGCCACGACATCCAATCTATCGTTCAGGTATAATCGTGATTTATACGACCCGTTTCCGCCTCATCTCTGCCTTCCTCGGGGTCTGCATCCTCGTTGGAGGACTGTCGCTTTTGGTCGGCGGGCAATTGCTCAACAAATCCGTCCTGAACGAGGCGACCAACCGCATCCGCCTGGATCTGAACGCCGCCCGAGAGATTTACAACAACAATGAAACCCGTCTGCGGCTGGCTCTTCAGATAGCCGGTCAGGAGAGGAGCTGCCTCGAAGCGGTCTCGGTCCGAGATACCGAATACGTCAAAGATCGGCTCGGCGCATTGGCCAGGGAAATACGCCTGGACTTTGCCGGTGTTGTGGACCCCAGCGGTCGAACCCTGGTTCGCCTTACCGGCTCCGGGGATGCTCGGGTTGAAGGAGGATCTCTCCTTCCGGGCAATCCCGCCGCCCTGCTCTGTCTTGAGAACCGATCTACAGTCTCCGGCACCGTTATTCTGGATCGGGAAATCCTGATGGCGGAGAATCCTGAGCTGGCCGAACAGGCTCGAATCGATTTGATCCCAACACCAAGGGCCGCCCCTCGATCTGAAACCGAAGAAACCTCGGGCATGACCATCACCTGTGCCGTACCTCTGTTCGAAGGCAACACTCTGATCGGGGCGATATACGGGGGTGTTCTGTTGAACCGCAGTACAGAGATCGTCGACCGGGTGCGGGAGACGGTGTTCCAGAAAGAGGTCTACCAGGGACGGAGCATCGGAACGGCTACGATTTTTTTCAACGATCTGCGCATCTCTACCAATGTCATGACTGCCCGGGGAGAGAGGGCCATTGGAACCCGCGTATCCGAAGAGGTGCGAAACAAGGTGCTCGGGGAGGGAGAACGCTGGACCGATCGAGCCTTCGTGGTCAACGACTGGTACATCACCGCCTACGAACCGATCGTCGACATCTCCAACCAGGGGGTCGGTATTCTCTACGTCGGGGTACTGGAGGCCAAGTACGTGGACATTCGGCGCAACACCCTGCTGGTCTTCGTACTGATCACGGCAGCGGGCATGGTCATCGCCATCGCGATGGGCTACCTGCTGGGGCAGAGGATCCTCAAACCGGTCCAGCGCCTCATCAACATGAGCCGTCGCGTATCGGCGGGAGATTTGTCCCCCGAGGTCGGTCCGATCTCCTCCAGCGAAATAGGAGTGCTCCAGAAAACGTTTCAGGAAATGCTCTCTTCCCTGCGCGAACGGGATCGATCCCAGCGGGCGGAGAGCGAGCTCAAGCTTCTGCAGTCGGAGAAGCAGGCATCGGTGGGCCGACTGGCCGCCGGCGTGGCTCACGAGATCAACAACCCTCTTACGGGGGTGCTCACCTTCACCCACATGCTCCTGCGCCGGGAGGATATCAACGAGGAGATACGGGAAGATCTTCAAACCATTGCCGGTGCCACGGAACGGGTGCGCATGATCGTGAAGGGCCTGCTCGACTTCTCCCGGCAGACGAAGATCGAGCCCGAACCCACGGATCTCAATACCCTGATCGAACAGACCATCCCTCTGGTGGACAATCAGTCCCTGGTGAAAGGGGTGATCTTCTGCTTCGATCCGGGCAAGGACATTCCCCTTCGTACCCTGGACCGCAGCCAGATTCAGAGCGTTCTACTGAACATAATCCTGAACGCCATCGATGCCACGGACAAAGGCGGACATATCAACATCTACACGAGGCTCTCCGCCGGCCCCAGGCAGACCAAGGCGATCGAGGTGGAGATCTCCGATTGCGGCTGCGGAATATCCCCGGAACACCTGGACAAACTATTTGATCCCTTCTTCACTACCAAAGAGGTGGGCAAAGGAACCGGGCTGGGATTATCCGTGTCTCAGGGCATCATCGAACGGCACGGGGGTACGATTCGGGTGCAGAGCACCGTAGGTCAAGGGAGCATCTTCACGATCTGCTTCCCCCTGGACGAGGTAGGCTCATGAAAAACATCCTGATTGTTGATGATGACCGGGTTGTGCTTTCCAGCTGCAAACGCATCCTGGAGTCGGAGGGATACGGTACAAGCCTCACCTCGAGTGTGAAAGAGGCTTTAGAAACCCTGGAGGGCAAAAACTTCGACCTTCTCCTTGTCGATGTAATCATGCCCGAGTATGATGGCATATATCTCATAGGTAATGTTAGAAAAAACCGGCCGGATCTACCCATTCTGGTAATGAGCGGCTATCCGACCCCGGAAACGATTTCCAGCGGTCTGCGTATGGGAGCCACCCATTTTATCGCCAAGCCGTTCACCCCGGATGAGTTGATACAAGCGGTGCACAAGGCACTGGGGAGGCCGGAAGAATAAGGGGAACAATGCAGGTATGGAGAAGAAGAAGGTTCTGGTGATCGATGATGAGCAGATCATCCTGGACAGCGTGAAAAAAATCCTCGGCGCGGAGGATTTCCAGGTCGATCCGGCGATTTCCAGCCGGGATGGGTTGGAGCGGGCGATGAGCCAAGATTACGATCTTGTGCTGACGGACATCCGAATGCCCGAAATCGGCGGGATGCGGATCCTTCGGGACATCAAGCGCAGCAAACCGGCTCTACCCGTGGTGATCTTTACGGGATACGCTACCGTGCAGAGTGCCGTGCAGGCGATGAAGCTCGGTGCCGCCGATTTTGTCGAAAAGCCCTTTACTCCGGACATGCTGGTCACAACCGTGAAAAAAGTCCTGCAAAAGGCGGCTACCGAGCAGCCGGAGAAGCAGGAGCTGATCCATAAGGACGAGGTCATACGGGTCCTGGAGCGAGCCGCCGTTGACAGCGAGTTCGTAGCCAGTCTGTTCTACTACGGGCCGGAGGCATTACAGGACTACGAGCTCACCGGTCCGGAGAAGCTGGCCATCCTGACCGGGGATATTCAGTGGATAGAAAGCCAGATCGGTTCGCTGAGTGCGGAGCAGAAGCGCTGGCTGGAGAGCCGCCTTAGCGCAGAGATCTGGTAGGAAAGAACACGGAGCATGAAGGAAAACTTGGGATGAGTGATACCAACGACAAGACTTTGAGAATCCTGGTGATCGACGACGAAGGGATCGTGCTGGATTCCTGTCGCCGTATTTTCAGCGGTGAAGGGTACGAAGTGGTGACCACGGACAGTGCCCGCAAGGGCCTGGAGCTGGCTACCGAAGGCCGGTTCGACGTGATCCTCTGCGACTGGAAGATGCCCGAGCTCGACGGCATCGATACGGTGGAAATGATCGACAAACGTTCCCCCGATTCGGCGATCGTAATGATCACCGGATATCCGGCCGTGGAAAGGGCAACCGAGGCATTGAAGCGAGGTGCCGTCGATTACGTGGCCAAGCCCTTTACCCCGGAGGAGATCGTCGCAGCCGTGCATAAGGCGATGAAACGCAAAGAGCAGGAGAAGGCGAAAGGGGTGGTGGACATGGAGAAGATCGTCCGGTCGATCAGTTTCCCCGTGCCCAGTATGGAGGACAAAGCCCCCCACACCATCGCCGAAACCGTAGCCCAGAAGGTGGGCGTGGGCAAGACCACCTCCCCCTGGCTTTCGGTGCTCGTGCTGGGCATTCTGGCGGGAGCCTACATTGGGTTCGGAGGCATGCTGGCCACAACGGTGTCCTTCGACATGGCGGGCCATCTCGGTGTCGGGTTCACCAAGTTCATGGCCGGGGCGGTATTCAGCCTCGGCCTGATGCTGGTGATCATCGCCGGGGCGGAGCTGTTTACCGGGAACAACCTGATGATCTCCAGCGCCATCGCCCGGGAGATTACCTTCGGCAGGATGCTCGAGCGATGGGGCCTGGTCTACGTGGCCAACTTCGTCGGGTCGATCCTGATCGCACTGCTGTTTGTCTTCTCCGGACTGTGGAAGCTTAGCGACGGCGCTTTGGGGGCGGCCGCCGTCAAGATCGCCTACGGCAAAGTCAACCTGCCCTTCATCCAGGCTCTGCTCCGCGGCATCGGATGCAACTGGCTGGTCTGTCTGGCGGTCTGGATGGCACTGGCGGCGCGACAGACCGTCGGTAAGATCTTCGCCATCTTCTTTCCCATCATGGGATTCGTGGCCCTGGGTTTCGAGCACTCCGTCGCCAACATGTACTTCATCCCAACGGGGATCTTTCTGAGGGCCTTCGGGCGCATCGCCGCTCCTGCGGGAGTGGCGCCTGAATCTTTGAGCTGGCTCGGATTCCTATGGAAGAACCTGCTTCCCGTCACCATCGGCAACATCATCGGCGGCGCCGTGTTCGTCGGCATGAGCTACTGGAGTGCCTTCTTATTGCCCGTGAAGAAGCAACAATAAGGCGTATTTCACCAAGCAGGAGCCCAAAAAAGCGGCAAAGACTCCCGGAGGAAGGCTTTTACAGACTCTCCACACTGACAGCGCAGGCCTTGAACTCCGGGATTTTGGCCACAGGGTCCAGCGCGGCGATGGTCAGGGCGTTGGCCGGGTGTTCCCTGAAGTGAAACACAAGGAAAACCGTTCCAGAGGCAACCCGCCGGGTTGGGTTTACGGGAACTTCAATCCGGCCACGCCGCGAGCGTACGGCGACGATTTCTCCGGCGCTTACGCCGATCGCCTCGGCATCCTGAGGATTGATTTCAAGGGTGCCGCTCGGTACCAGGTCATCGAGAACCTCGCAACGCCTGGTCATGGTTCCCGTGTGCCAGTGCTGCAACAACCGTCCTGTGGTGAACACGAAGGGGAACTCCCTATCAGGCATCTCTTTGGGAGGCAGGAAATTAACCGCATGAAACTTGCCTTTTCCTCGGGAAAAGTCTCTCCCATGGAGAAATTTTGTGCCGGGATGGTCAGGAGTCGGACACGGCCACTGCAGCCCGGTTTCCTCGATCCGATCGTAGGTAATGCCTCCGTAGATAGGTGTTAGAGCGGCTATTTCCTCCTGGATTGCCGAGGCATCGGGGTAACTCATCGGGTACCCCATCCTCGCGGCCAAATCACAGAGAATGTGCCAGTCCTCTCGTGCTTCCCCTGGCGGCTGTAGGGCTTTCCGAACGCGCTGCACGCGCCGCTCCGTGTTCGTAAAGGTCCCATCTTTCTCGGCGAAGGAAGTGGCGGGCAGCACAACATCGGCGAGTTCAGCCGTTTCGCTCAAGAAGATGTCCTGCACTACGAGGAAATCCGTAGCCTCCAGGGCCTCGCGTACGTGGTTGATATCCGGATCGCTTAGCATGGGATTTTCACCCATAATGTAAAGCCCTCGAATCTTCTTATCAGCAGCGGCATTAATGATCTCAACAACGGTCAGTCCCGGCTTGTCCGACAACTGTGCATTCCAGGCCTTCTCGAATTTCTCCTTTATCGCCTGGTCATCCACTTTCTGGTACCCGCTGTATACGTTCGGCAGTGCGCCCACGTCACAGGCACCCTGCACGTTGTTCTGTCCGCGCAGCGGGTTGACGCCCGAGCACTCCTTGCCGACATTGCCGGTAAGCATGGCCAAATTGGCCAGGGAGAGAACGTTATCGGTACCCGTTGTGTGCTGGGTGATCCCCATAGAGTAGATAATGGAAGCGCTCGCCGCGCCGGCGTAAAGCCGGGCGGCCCGTCGAATATCCTCTGAAGGAACGCCGGTAATCTTGGCCGCCATCTCGGGGGACCATTCGGCCAACGCCTCCTTGAAAGATGCGAAATCCTCCGTGCGCTCCTCGATGAACCGCATATCGACGAGGCCCTCCTCGAGAATTACCTTCATCATTCCGTTGATAAGGGCGACATCCGTTCCCGGCCGCTGCTGCAGGTAAATATCAGCGATACCGCTGAGGGAAATCCTCCGCGGGTCGGCGACGACCAGCTTGGTATTGCCCGATTCCACGGCCTGGCGAATCAGAATACCGATCACGGGATGGCATTCGGTAGTGTTGGAGCCGATCACAAAGATGAGAGGAGCACGGCGGATCTCTTCGATGCTGTTGGTCATGGCGCCGCTGCCGAAGGCGCGGGCCAGACCTGCAACGGTGGAAGCGTGGCACAAACGCGCACAATGGTCCACGTTGTTTGTTCCGAAAACAACCCGAACGAACTTCTGCATGATGAAGTTGTCCTCGTTGGTGGTTTTCGCCGAACTCAGGCCCGCCAGGGCATCTGCACCGTAGCTGTTCCTGATCTCTGAAAATCGGCTCGCCATCAGCTCCAAAGCCTCGTCCCAGGTAGCCTCGCGGAACGACCCGTTCTCTTTGACAAGGGGGGTGCTCAGGCGCTCCTTCTTGCCCACAAAGTCCATGCCAAAACGACCCTTGACGCACGTGTTGCCGTCGTTGGGCACGCAGCCGATCTGACTGGTAACCCGAACGATCCGGTTTTCCACCTTGGTTACATTCAGGTCCAGCTGGCAACCGACACCACAATAGGGGCAGGTGGTGCGCACTTTATGTAGATCCTTGGCCCTACCCCGGCCGACAGCCCCGCGCTCGTACAGGGCGCCTGTAGGACAGGCGCTCACGCATTGCCCGCACAGCTCACAGGACGATTCGTTCAGCTCCACTTCGAATCCGGTAGTAACCTCCACCTCGCCGGAACGCCCTTTGATCGTGAGTGCTTCCACTCCCTGGACTTCAGCGCAGATTCTAATGCAGCGCTGGCAGCGGACGCATTTGGAGGCATCGTAGACCAGCGCCTTGTTTCCGTCGGTGTAGTTGCCCCGGCCCGGAGCCAACACGACGGAGGGAAAGCGGCTCTCCTCGATCCTGTACTCATATGCATAATCCTGCAGCAGGCAGTCTCCGTCGCTGTCACAGGTCGTGCAGCTCAGATTATGCTCGCTCAGAAGAAACTCGAGAACCATTTTGCGAATGCTCCGAACCGCCTGCGTATTCGTATGTACCGTGATTCCCGGCTGGACTGTGCGCGTACAGGCGGTGTGAAATCCCTCCTCACCTTCGATTTCCACAAGGCAAAGACGGCAAGCACCCGCGGGAGTAAGACGCGGATCGTAACAAAGATGAGGAATCGAAATCCCAGCTGCCAGAGCCACCTGTAGTATCGTCTGTCCCGGTTGGGCAGTCAGCTCTCGTTCGTCTATGGTAAATCGTATATCAGACATGATTATCTTCCCTTGCCCGCGGCAATCGATTCGGCCCGCTCGAAGTCACAACGCAGGCAACGACCCGATTCGCTGCATGCCGCTCCCGACGTCAACCCGCAGATTACCTCGGTAAAACTGTTCTCACGGTCCTTCGGGGGCAGCATCACTTCCTGCACTCTGGCAAGGACTTTCTCAAGCTCTTCCTCCGACGGACGCCACAGGCTAGTCCCGACATTTTCCAGCAGCACTCCGCTCCCGCCGAGCATTCGATCTATAGTAACGGCGGCCTTTTG
>Ga0307378_10004905_pt1 | contig 18834 bp, 13 predicted proteins | sample UN1MG_FD_202238 | JGI IMG/M metagenome (GOLD analysis project Ga0307378, IMG submission 202238) | Soil microbial communities from Risofladan, Vaasa, Finland - UN-1 | ecosystem: Environmental > Terrestrial > Soil > Coastal area > Acid sulfate soil | place: Finland: Risofladan, Vaasa | collected... | reverse complement strand
CTTTATGATCCTCACCATATTCGGCTATGCCAAAACCGGCAAGACCCTGCTCTTCAACCTGCTTACCGAGAAAAAGGAAAAGATATCAAAATTCTCTACGGCCAGCAACGAGTTTCACAAGGCCATCGTTGACGTCCCCGATGCGCGCTTAAAGAAGCTGGCCGATTTTTTTGCGACGCCGCCGGTGTACGCCAAGATAGAATTTTTGGATGCCGGCGCCATCTCCCTGGGCGAAGTGAAGAGTTCGACTTTTATCGACCTGTTGCGCCGGGCCGACGGCCTCATACACCTGGTGCGGGCCTTTCATGACGCCGAGATCGTCCATGCCCAGGGGGGGATCGATCCGGCCCGCGACATGGCCGCCATGGAAGACGAGTTGAAAACCACCGATTTCCTGACCATCGAAAAGCGTTTGGAAAAACTGGCCGGAGATATAAGGAAAATGAAGGCCAGGGAGCTGCAGGAAGAGTTCGACCTGCTGCAAAAGCTGAAAGTTTTTTTGGAAACGGGAAGCCCGTTACGTGAATATCCCTTTACGGAAAAAGAGGACCTGCTCGTGCGTGGATTCAAGTTTCTTTCGGCCAAGCCCCTGCTCAATCTGGTCAACGCCGACGAAAACACCATGAAGACCTACGCCGCTCTGGCCACCCCGGTGCAGCATAAAAAGTGCACCGTGCTGTTCGCCGGCAAGATCGAGCAGGAACTTCTCGAATTGGCTGTTGCGGACAGGCCGCTATTCCAGCAGGAATATGGTCTGGCCGATTACCGCTACCTGCGTGACGATTTCATCAAGACCAGTTACGGGCTGATGAACCTTATGTCGTTTTTCACAGTAGGCAAGGACGAGACCAAAGCCTGGACCATTGAAAATGGATCCAGTGCCTTCTTTGCCTCAGGCAAGATCCACAGCGACATCCAGAAAGGTTTTATCAGGGCCGAAGTGATCGCCTGGCAGGCATTCCTCGAATGCGACGGTTTTAGCAAAGCCAAGGAAAAGGGGCTGTTGCGCCTGGAAGGAAAAGAGTACGTCGTCCAGGACGGGGAGATCGTTCATTTCCGTTTCAACGCATAGGAGCTAGAACGGGCCATCGTGACAAGTAACGCGTGACGCGTAACGTGAAAGAAAAGACAAGGTTCCCTGCTGAAAAAAATTCCAAATCACAAATTCCAAGTAAATTCCAAGTTCCAAATTCCAATGTCCTAAACAAAGGCGCTGTCAGTGCAATTATTCTTCGTTTTGGTCATTGGATAATTGGTGCTTGGTGCTTATTTGGAATTTTGTGCTTGGATTTTGGAATTTATATTTCTTACCGTATACCGTCAACCGTATACCGTATACCGTAAACGGAGTGTTTTTTATTTCATGCCCTTTCTTTCTGACACTCTCACTAACACTGACCTTGGTATTTGACGATCATCAACGTGACGTCGTCGCTAAATTCACCGCGACGGCAAAAATCATTGAGATCTTCGATCAGGGCAGTCTGCAGTGCCGCAGCCGGCAGGAGACGCCGCTCCACCACCGCGGCCGCCAGCCGCTCCCGGGAATATTCTTCGTCCTCTTCATTGCCGGCTTCGACCACGCCGTCGGTGTAAAAAACCAGTATGTCGTCCTTCTGCAAGCGGAAGCGTGTGACGGGATAGTCACAGTCGGGGAACATGCCCACGGCCATGGCGCCGGTGTCAAGAAGCAGGATGTCACTGCCGCGTACGACCAGCGGCGGCGGGTGGCCGGCGTTGATGTATTCCAGGACGCCTGCCGCCGCATCGATCCTGCAGGTGAAGGAGGTCACATACAGGTTGGCGTCGGTGGTTTCGGCCAGCAGGCTGTTCAAGTAGCCGATGGTGGCGGTGATGTCGCCGCTGTAGCGCAGGTGATGGACGAAGCTGCTGCGGAAGACTGCCATCAGCAGGGAGGCGGGAATGCCGTGGCCGGCGACGTCGTTGATGCTGAAAACGATCTGCTGTTCGTTCAGGGGCATGATCTCATAATAATCTCCGCCCACCTTGGATGATGGTATATTCAGAAAAGCGATGTCCAGGCCGGGGAAAATAACGGGATCCTGCTGCAGGAACGACTGCTGGATGGTGCGGGCGATCTGCAGCTCCTTCTCAATTTTTTCGTTTTCCAGCATCTGGCGGATGAGAACGGCGTTTTGCAGCGGGATGGCCAGGAAGGCGGCCATTTTGGCCAAAAGGCGCAGGTCGGCCCGGGAGAATTTCCCCTTTTTTTTATTCACCGCCTCCAGGACTCCGAGCAAACGCCCTGCCATGAGCACCGGCACGCCAAGCAGAGAGCGGGTCTGAAAATTGGTTTTCTTGTCCACCGCGGCCGTGTGGCGTCGGTCGCGGCTGCAGTCATCGATCATCACTCCGCGGCGTTTGGCCGCGATCCAGCCGGCCACTCCCTGGCCCTTTTTAAGAACGATCTTCTTCAACTCGCTGGCCTTTTCCCCGGTGGCCGTTTCAAAGATCAATTCTTCCTTTTCGCTGTTGTATATGAATATGGATGCTTCTTCGCAGGCCAAATAGCCGCGGATGCCGGCGGTGATCTTTTCCAGCAGCAGATGGAGGTTGACCTCGGAATAGAGGTCGAGCATTTCTTTTTTAAAACGGCTGATGCGGTCCACTGTCGATCACCCCTGCCTTGGGCAATAATCTGAATCGCTGCCGCTGTTCGCGGGATTGTTTCCGGCCATGGCTCCTCACGGAGCCCACTATAATCAATCGTTAAAAAAAAGTCAACGGCAGTGGCCTTCTCGCCGCTAAAAGCTGGCCGCTCCGGCCATATAGTCAGGTTGAGTATATATTCCCTTTTTGGTTGACATTCCCGGCAAAGATTGCTAATCTTGTCCTGTTGGTTTCGCTTGGAAATTGAGAGGAGGCGTGCATGAACGGACGCGGAAAACGGCACTGGCCGATATTTTTTCTTTTGGCATTGATATTGGGCGTCCTGGGGATCGTGACCAGCCCGGCTATTGAAAAAAACGATTGGCAAGCGGCGGTTGACAGCCGCAGCAATGAACCTCAATATGCGGAAGGGGAGGTGCTGGTCAAATTCAAATCCGGGACCACCCTGGCCGCCGCTGAGGTCATGGCCGCCGACCTGTCCGTGGACGGCATGCGCGAGTTTCGTATCCTTTCGCAGATACGCCAGCGGCCGTTTTTGCTTATGCGTTCGGCGCGCCGTTCTACCCGGGAATTGCTGGCCGCCCTGCAGGCCAATCCCCAGGTGGAAGCCGTTTCCCCCAATTACCGCCGCCGCCTGCAGCGTTTGCCAAATGACCCCAAATACGCCAAGCTCTGGGGTATGAGCAAGATCAACGCTCCGGCGGCCTGGGAAAAAACCGTGGGTTCGCCCGGAGTGGTGCTCGCCGTCCTGGATACCGGGGTCGATTACCGCCATGAGGACCTGGCGGCCAACATGTGGCACAACCCCGGAGAAATCCCGGGCAACGGCATCGACGACGACGGCAACGGCTTTCGCGATGATGTCTACGGTTATGACTTCGCCTCCGACAACTCCGGCAAAAACGACAGCGACCCCATGGATATCGACGACCACGGCACCCATGTGGCCGGGACCATGGCCGCAACCGGCAACAACGGCATCGGCGTCTGCGGCATCGCCTGGAACGTCCGCATCATGGCTTTGAAATCTTTCCGGCCCGACATGTACATTTACGATTCCGATTCCATCGAGGCCATCGAATATGCCGTTTTGATGAAGCGGGATTACGGCGTCAACCTGGTGGCCATCAACGCTTCTTTCGGCGGCGGCGGAGAAAATGTGCTGCAAAAAGACGCCATCGCCGCCGCGGGCAGCCAGGGTATCGCCATGGTCTGCGCCGCGGGCAATGATGGCAAAGACAATGATACCGACTTTTTTTATCCGGCCGGATACGACCTGCCCAATATCATCGCCGTGGCCGCCACCGACAGCAACGACCAACTGGCCTCGTTTTCGAATTACGGGGCCCAAGAGGTCGACTTGGCCGCCCCTGGAGTGGGCATTCTCTCCACGGTGCCGGCCGGCAAGGGATTGGAAGCCTGGCTGAAGTCGGGAAGTGACGTTTTCGACGCCAATCCCCTGGAGTTTTCCGGGATGACTTCTTCATCAGGCCTGGCCCGCCCCATCTATGACTGCGGCCGCGGATTGAGCGCGAGCTATTTCCCGGCTGGGGTCAACGGCAATATCGCCCTGATCGAGCGCGGCGACAACACTTTCAAGGAAAAAACGGTTAACGCCCAAAACGCCGGGGCCGCGGCCGTTGCCATCTACAACAATGAACCGGGAAACTTTTCGGGAACCCTGGGCAATGCCGGGAGCTGGATCCCGGTCATATCACTGTCCCGTGAAGACGGTCTGCAGATCAAAGCCCGGGGCGTGCACCAGGTTACCCTGGTCAATCGCCTGGCGAATTATGGGATCATTGACGGCACCTCCATGGCCGCCCCGCACGTATCCGGCGCGCTGGGGCTGCTGGCTGCGCAATTTCCCAGCGACGATCTTGCCAAACGCATAAGCCGGCTCTATTCCGGCGCCGACCGCCTGGAGTCACTGGAAAACAAGATGAAAACCGGGGCCCGTCTAAATCTGGCCCGCGCGCTTTCACAGAGTGTGATTCTAACCATGATGGTTTCACGCCAGCAGGCCAGCGTTTGGGTAGTGAACAGGGATTTCGCGGAAGTGTATTTCAGCGTGGAGAAGGACCCGGGATCAATGATCAGCGGCGAGACCTACACGATTTACCGTAAAACCCTCTACGGCAGCTTCGAGGCCCGCAAGGAGATCGCCGGCAGCGAGATCCAGAACGGCGGCTATTCCTACTATGACAAATACCTTGACCAAGGGGTGTTGTACACCTACGTGATCCAGGCCCGGAACGCCCAGGGCGAAGTCATCGCCCTGTCCAATGAACAGAGCATTTGAGGTGCTGAAATGAAGAAAATTCTTGTCATCGTCCTGTTCCTGTCAATATGCCAGTTCCTGCCCGCTGGCGGCGAACGGTTTTTTGCCAGCGCCGGTTTTGCGGCCCTGTTTCCCGGTGACAGTCACTTTTCAGATATATACGGTCGAGTGCAATTCAGCCCGGAAATCAGAGCCGGTTACAATTTGTATAAAAATTTCTATTTCTGGCTTGGCTACAGTTTCTTTTCCGCCAATGGTACGGTGCCTATCCTGGAAGACAAGTCCAAGGCCAGCCAGAATTTCCTCACTTTGGGGGCGGGTTGGGAAACCCGGCGCGGCCGCCGCCTGCAGGCCGATCTGTTTGCCGCCTTGCTTCTGGCCGGCTTCAGGGAAAAAGCCATGGGCGAAACGGCCAGCAAATCAGGGTTGGGTTTCGAGGCGGGGACCGGCCTGCGCTATTTCCTGCGGGAAAAGGTTTTTCTTGGCATCTCTGTTTCTTATTCCGGCGTCTGGACCACGGCCCGCTTCGCCGAAAAGGAAACCGATATCATCCTGGGCGGCCTGCGCCTAAGCGGCCGGGTGGGTTTCCGTTTTTAGAAAAAATTTCAGAAACCGCGCAGCAGGCCGAGGAAGTCTTCAGGACCGAGAAAACCGGAAAAACGCCCCCTTTCAACGCCCAGGGAATCAAGAAAAATGACCGTGGGCATGCCGATGATGCCCAGTTCTTTTTTTAAATGATCGTTTTTTTCGCTCTTGCGGGTGAAGTCCAGCTTGACCAGAATGGTATCAGCAAGGGCGGCGCGGACATCGTCGCGGCTGAAGGTCTTTTCGTCCAATTCGCGGCAGGCCGCGCACCATTCGGCCCAGGCGTCGATCAAAAGCCGTTTGTTTTCCAATCGGGCCCTTTGTTTGGCTTGGGGCAGATCGTCAAGCCAGGGCAACGTTTCTTTTGCCTGCGCCGCGCCTGTAGCAGCGGCGGGGAAGAATCGTTTGGAAAGTCCCTGGTAAAACAGGATGGCGCCGCACAAAAAAACCAGGACAACGGCGGTCCTGGCCAGGACCTGGGCAACGCCTCCCTCAGCCTGGGGCCGGAACAGACCGAGAGCCACGGCCAGGGCAATGAGATACGTTCCCCAAAGCAGCAGCGTCAACCAGGGCTTGAGAATGTTGGCCAGGAAAAAGATACCGCCGGCGATGAGCAGGGCCGAGAAAAAATATTTCACGGTGCTCATCCATTTGCCGCCGCGGGGCAAGGCGGAGATGGCCCCGGAAAATGTCCCGGCCACAAGAAAAATAACGCTCATGCCCAGGGAGAAAACGAAAGTCAGCCAAAAACCGAGGAAGACATTCCCTGACTGGCTGATCCAGGACAGCAAAGCGATGAGCACCGGTCCGACGCAGGGGGCGGCGATAACGGCGGAAATCCCGCCCACGATCAGGGCGCCGGCAATGTCGCTTTTATGGCTGCTCGACACCTTGGACGATATCCAGGCCGGTACCGGGATGGAAAACAGCCCGGCCAGGCTCAGTCCCATGATGATGAAAATGGCGGCGATGGCCGTGACCACAATGGGGTTTTGAAAAGAGATGCCGATCAGTGAGCCGGTCTTGGCGGCAACCACTCCCAGCAGTGAATAAACCAATGTCAATCCCAGGACGAAAAACAGGGATAGGGTGAAACCTTTCCATTTTCGTCCACCGCTGCGGCCGCCCACGTAGCCCATGATAATGGGAATGACCGGGTAGACACAAGGCGTCAGGCTGGCCAGGAAGCCGGCCGCGAAAACCAGGATAAACAGCAGCAGGGATGCCCGGCTGAGCTGGCCGCGGATGAGATCTTCCAAGCGGCGTGGCAGCGGTTCGTTTTTTTGAGCGGCGGCGGGATCGGCAGCCGTTGTAGCGCTGGCGGCCGTTGCGGTCGCCGTCCCAGCAGGGGAAAAATCGGGCCCGACACCGACCTGGACCCGGCTCTGGTCCGGAGGATAGCACAACTCTTCCGGATATTCCTGGCAAATTTGAAACGAGACATCAAAATCAAGTTTGAGCGGATTTTTGATGGGTTTCAGGTTTTTCAGAAGGACGCGGACGCTGAACTCTCCCTTGAAGACACTTTCGTCCCCGAAAGGAACGCCGGCCGGAAAGATAGTTTTGACCACTTCCACGAAATCATTTTTTTTGAGCGTGATGGTGAAAAAATTGTTTTTCAGATCGGTGATGTGATAGCCGGCCGGGACCTGGAAGCGGAAATCGACTGTTCCTGATGCCGGCGCGACCCTGGCGACGATCCGCGGCTGCACCGCCTCCTGTCCGCCGAACTGGGGCCAGACAGGGCGCAGCAATGCGAACAGCAGGCAGACGGCAAATGATATTTTCTTTTTCATGGGGTTTCAATGGTAGCAAAAAAACGCCTGCCGGTCAACCGACGGACTTTGTCGGCATGTGGTTTTTGTGCTACAATCGGCTTGTATGCGGAGGTCCAATTGAGAAGAAAAAAATATGTTTTCTGGCTGGTGTTTGGGATTTTTTCGATCATCGCTGCGGCCAAGACCGTGACGGTTGAAAGCCGCTGGCAGAAAACGCCTATCCAGATCGATGGCGATATCGGCGACTGGATGGCGCCGTTGTTCCAATCGGAAAAATCGGTTCAGGTCGATTACGCCTTCTGCAATGATGCGGATAATCTGCATTTGGTCTTCATTTTCAAGGAACAGAAATTCCTGAGTTCCCTGGCCCAGACCGGATTCACCCTCTGGTTCAATGACCAGGGCAAAAAGAAAAAGAAGCTGGGGCTGCGCTTTGAGAAAAAGTCGCTTGCCGCCGCCGAATTGATCTCGGTTCTAGAGAAGAAAAGCGGTCCCTTGCCTGAAGAAAGGAAAAAAGAGATCCTGGCCAAGCCCGCCTATCTGGTCAACCAGTTCGTCGCGATCGATGGCGACAATAAGGACCAGACCGGCATGATCTTCAAGCAGCCGCCTTTGCCGGAATTTACCGCCCTGTCCGCATTCGGGCGGTTGGCTTTCGAATTCAGGATACCCATCGGCCTGGGCAACGGGCTGAATCTCGCCCCGGGCAAAACCGTAATGGTGGGATTCGATTGGGGCGGCTCCACAAAGGAAATGCGCAAGGCGCTGATTCAGGACGGTGGCTATGAAGGTGGCAGCGAGCACAGTATTGAAAGCCTGGATCTCGATCCCGAAGCGCAGGAGCGCGGCGGCAGCGGTCTGCCCAGCCTGCGCGGCCCCAAGCATTATGTCTTTTGGTGCCAGCTGACCCTGGCTGCCGAAAGCAAGTGATCGTTATTTCCTGATCGGCGGGCCCGGAAGGCCTTTGGCCGCACGCAGGCGCGAGCGCCCGATCAACTGGCCGGCGGCGGTGCGCACGTCGACGCGCAGGATCGAAGCGGCGCGGATATTTTTCAAGGTGCGGAAAGTCCAGAGGCGGAACCCGTTTTCGCGGCCGCCGCTGAGATTGATCAAAGGTGAAGCGTAAACCAGTTGTCCATCCAGATACCAGCGGTGGCTGACCCGGTCCTTCAAGCCGAGCGGGGCCCCAATTGCGCTCAGGGCGAATATCTTTATAGGGCCGCCGCCGGGGAGTTCGCTCAAGCGTTCGCTGAGCCGGTTGTTCTGTTCATCCCAACCCAGGCCGAAACCGCTTTCAAGAAGACGCAGCGGCGCCGGCGGGATCAGCGGTCGGCCGATCTCGCTTATCCCGGCCAAAAGCAATGCAGCGGCCAGTATGCTCAGCAGCCGGTCGCGGGTTTTCACTCCGCGCTGGGCCAAGCTGAAGGAAGCGAATCCGACCAGGGCCAGCAGGGCGCTTACGCGCAGGGCGAAGAAATTTCTAAAATTCCACACCACGGGCAGCATGACGTTGATGCAGGCGAACAGGTTGAAGGCGAAAAACACGGCCGGCAGCCACTTTTTTACGGTCAGGTAGCGGTCGTAGATGATATCCATGGTGGCCAGCAGCGCTGAAACGGCAAGCAGCAGCACGAACAGCATGTTGCCCGCTCCCCAGGTGGCGCTTAAATAATAGATGGGCAGAATGAAAAACAGCAGCTGCTGGTAAAAATTGCGCTGGAAATAGTTGATCAGCAGGCGCAGGCGCCGCTGCCAGCGTTCCGGCATGCTGCGCAGGCGGGCCAGCAGAGGCAGGGCCAGGCTGCTCAGCCAGATAAAAGCGATGTGGAAAATGGCAAGGCGCAGGTAGGTGAAATTTTTGGTGCCCAGCCACATCACGCCCACACCCAGGAGCAGGGAGTAGGAACTGTGAAACCACCAAAGCTTGTCCTGGTGCCGGTGCAAGAATCCGCTGAAAAATCGCTTGATCGCTTCCATTTGAGGCAATTGCACATTTTATATGAGTCGGTCGCATTTTTCAAGTGCTGCGTCATCCCCCCATCCGTTTGCCGTATGCCGTTTTTTATGGTAATATACGTCCCTGATGCACCTGTAGCTCAATGGATAGAGCTTTTGACTACGGATCAAAGGGTTGGGGGTTCGAATCCCTCCAGGTGCGTTTTTTTTCATATTCCGGCTGCGAAAACCATGGAAAAAAATGCCGCATATTTCATGAAAAAAGCCCTGGCCCAGGCCGTTGCCGCTGAGAAGCGCGGCGAGGTGCCCGTGGGCGCGGTGCTTGTGCGCGAGGGGCGGGTTATCGGCCGCGGCGGCAACGCCCCGATCGCAAGCTGCGATCCCAGCGCCCATGCCGAGATCGTGGCCTTGCGCCGGGCCGGAAAAAAAACGGAGAGCTACCGGCTGAACGGCGCCGAGATGTATGTGACGCTCGAGCCCTGTTTGATGTGTTACGGAGCCATGGTCCAGGCCCGGATCGCCAGGCTGCATTATGGCGCGGACGATCCCAAGAACGGGATCTTTTCCAGCGGCGTATTTGACAATGTGAAGCATGTATTTAACCACCGGATCGCGGTCGAAGCCGGGCTGCTCTCAGGGCCCGCCTCGGCCCTGTTATCCGGCTTTTTCCAGGCGCGGAGGGGTGCCGGAGCGGTTGAACGGGACGGTCTCGAAAATCGTTATGGGGGGTAACCCCCATCGTGGGTTCGAACCCCACCCCCTCCGTTTAGTTGAACTTTTAATAACCTACAAACCTACGTTTCCAAAAACTCTAGTTTTTAAAAACACTCTCAGGGGTGGGATCTGCGAACGAAGCGAGCTCACCCCACCCCCTCAGAACAATCCTTTCAATATAGCAAGATTTTGGACGATGCCTGAGAGAGGGCGGATCGCGATCCGCCCCTACACGAAGAAGCGAGGCAATATCAAGGTCGCCAGCGAGCGGGCCCGAACGGACCGCTCGTGCCATCCCACTCCCTCCGCCATATTTACTTTCTGACAAAGAGAAATCTCTAATGGATTGGCAAAAACAAATTTAAGTCCAATTATTTTCGTCTGGCGGACAGGAACATCCAGATCGATGTATATAGAACGACAGCGCAGACCACCCATTTGAGAACGGTCAAAGGCAAGGATTTGACAATGAAGGCGGCTATAAACACTCCCACAGTGCCGGCGATCGTCAGCGCGATCGCAGCCTTGCGATCGTAGGCATTCTCCTTGACGAAGCGGGCACTGCCGGCGGCCATCAGCATGGCCGTAGCTGTCATCATGATCGGAAAGGCTGTCAGCGGGTGCATGCCCAAGGCGTAGACCATGGCCATGCATGGGGCGTAAAAGCCAATGCCGATGGTTTGCAGGGCGCCGAGAATGAAGCTCATGATTACAGTGAAAACCAGCTTCCAGCCGCGCAGGCCGATCGCCTCGCCGCCCAATGGCATGAATCCCAGCAATCCGGCCAAAATGATCAGGGCCACTACCAGGAGGCCGATGCCCATTCCGAGTTGAATCTTGGGGCGCGACATCCTAGCCACCACGCCGGCGCCAAGTACAGCCCCGAGCGGAGCGGCGATCGACATCGAGACCAGAGTGATCGGTTCGACTCTGACCGCGGTCATAAAAATGAATGCCTGGGTTACCGTGGGGATGGTGTCGCCGACATTCATCGTCCCGGGAATGATCCGGTCGTCAACCAGATTAAAAAACTTGAAAATGGCGGTCTGCTGGGCAAAACTTCCGATCCCCAGGGTATCGAAAAAGTTGGTAATGAGCCCGGTGCCCAAAAGTCCGGGCCATGGTTTGTCGGAAAATGTTTTTTGATTCTTGCCGACATCGGTCAGGTAAAAATAACCAAAAAGAGTTGTCATCAGACCGAGGACTGTTTTTAGAATTATAGCCATGGTTTACCGGTCCATGGGAAAAATACGGCAGGATTCAAACGTAGCGGAGATACGCTGGTTACGTAAAGAAAATTCGATTTTATTCATAAGGTAATCTTAGCAATTTTAAAATAAAAGCCAAACAAATGGAAGAATAAATTTCAAGTTTGTTTTATTTTTGCAACAATGAGTCCTGGATTTTTTGAGCGGTTTTTGTCAACGATAATCCACCCAAAGCGGTGCAGCGAAGCTCGCGGGGCAAGCTTCTGCCGACCCGGTCAAATGCCTGCAGAACCTCGTCCAAAGGGATCAGATGCTGGTAACCGGCGAGTGCCATATTGGTGCACGCCAGGGCATTGGCCGCGGCCATGACGTTTTTGCCCAGGCATGGCGCCTCGACGCGGTTGGCGATCGGGTCGCAGGTCATGCCAAACGAGTTTTGCAAAGCCAGCGATGCCGCTGCCAGCGCCTGTTGCAAATTTCCTCCGGCCAGGTGAACCAGGCCCGCCGCGGCCATTCCCGAAGCCGAACCGCATTCGGCCTGGCAGCCTGCGTCCTCAGCAGCAAAGGTCGATTGATCGGCGATGAACACACCGATCAATCCCGCGGCCAGCATGGCCTTGATGATTTCTCCTTCTGTCGCTGCCAATAAGCGGCCGGCTCCAATGATTGTGCCCGGCAAAGTACCGCAGGCTCCGGCCGTTGGCGCCGCCACAATCACCCCCAGCGAACTCTTCATTTCCATTACCGCTGACACATAGAGAATGATGCGGTTCAAAACCGGGTCATCCAGTAATTTCCCCTGGATCATTTTTTCTTTAAACAACAAAGATTGGGCCGGCAGTATCCTGTCCGCATACTCGGTTCCCCGCAAACCGGTATCTATGGAATCAGCCATGATGCGTACAATCACCGCCATTTTTTCAAAAACTTCCGCAGCCGAAATGTTTCCGCGCGCCATTTCATAAGCCATGGCCAATTCCCAAAGCTGCAGGTTCTTATCCTTATTGAAACGGATCATTTCCCCACAGTTGCGAAAAGGGACTTGGATGTCCCGGCGTGATATTACTGGCAAAACCGGTTTTAAGACAGCGACACGAGCTACCGAAGCATGACTTTTAATTTTGTTTATGGCCATAGTATCAATGGGTTTTGTGGTTGAGATATGAATGAAGGGCTGGCGGCAGTTTTTCAGCGATATCTCTTCCGCTTCCAGCCAAGCGGCAAATTCACCAACCAAATGTTCTTCAGCGGCCGGCACGAAGACCAGTGTTTCCCAAAAATCGCCCTGCATGCTGACTGCGGCTCCGTCAATTTCGACAATCTCGATCATGCCGCCGCCAAGAGACAAGGCTGTCACCTGATGGGTGCATTTGTTGTTCTTGAGCGTGATCCGATAGGTATTGGGGTGTTCGGCCCCATAGGCAACATGGTTGACCCGGATTTTGATCCCGGCTTTCTTTATCTCCTCCTTGTACTTCAATATCCTTTCATCGTCAGTATCATAATCCAGAAATCCACTGTACAATCCCATGTCCGTACCTTGACTTTCATGGGTTGTTACCAGCGAACCTTTGGGGTCATACTCGATGAGCACTTCATGGATAACATCATTCAGCAGGTTTCTCAGCATGCGGCCAATGCGCAATGAACCGGCGCAATGGGAGCTTGATGGACCGCGCATGACCGGTCCGATGACATCATTAAAAATGCTCAGATACTTTTTTCTCATGTTTGCAGTATGCCATACCACCAAGCAGTAACCAACTGGCCACACGATTTGTGTTACGCACGGGAATTACAGATTTATCTCAAAGCCGCAGCCTTTTTCCCTGGCTTTGTTGTAGATAAAATCAGCAACAACGATGTCAAAGAGGGCCATGCCTACCGATTTGAAAAAAGTCACGTTGTATTCATTGGCCACATCAACGATCTTTCCGCTAATGACCAGGTTAAATGGCAAAATCTGTTTTTCCGCAATCCAGCCCTTTTCGAGAGGCGTGATAACGTCACCCGTTTCCTGCCGTGCATGTTCCGTGTCGAGCAACAAATATTTGAGGTTTCTGAACAGGGCTTCCGGATATTCCCGCATCTCCGGCTTATAGGAACCGATGCCAACGAAATGCCTGTTTTGAAACAGAGTGCGGTCGTTCGGGAAAAGGGGCTGTTCGCTATTGGTTGCGGTAATGACAACTTCGGATTGCCGGAGAACAGCCGATGGCGATTCTGCGCTTATGATTGTGACGCCGGGCAGTTCAGCGGTCAATTTTTCGCCAAGTATATGGAGTGCTTTTTCATTGTGATCGTATAGATAAACATCGGTGAATTGGTGCACGCTGCAGGCGAACATGGTTTGGTTGTAACCCTGCACGCCGGCCCCGATGACGCCGAGGTGGGAGACAGCGGTTGCGGCCAAATATTTGATGCTCAGGGCGCCGACGGCCGCCGTGCGCAAAGCGGTGATTTTTGCCCCGTTCAGTATGGCCAGAGGCTCTCCCGTGTCGCCATCGTTCAAAACGACAATGCCAAATAATGACGGCAATTTCTTTTGCAGATTTTCAGGTACAATTGAAACAAGTTTGGCACCAAAGCAAGAGTCGGTAAAACAGGGCATGGAGAGCAATGTTTTGCCTTTGTATTCTACCTGGGTTCTAACTGGCATCTGAAAATCACCGGAAGCTTGGATACGAAAAGCCGCCTCTACCACAGTGATCAATTCACTGCGGTCGGCAAGCCGAGCTATTTCTTCACTACTTAAAAATAACATGCTCTGCTTGCTGGTAAACCAGTGGAAAAATCAAGTTGGTCATGAAGGTATTTTAATGGAATTTCAAAATATAAGTCAAACAAAAAAAAGTGATTCGCGGGGAGATCACTTCGTTGTTCTGGGTCCCGGAGGCATATGCAGGTTCAGGAAATTGGTGAGTGTTTCGTAAAGGTGGAGCGTTGTTCCCTTTCCTTCATAGATACCGTGTGAACGGTTGGGGTAGGCCATCATGGTGAACAGTTTATTGTTGGCAATGAGCTCGTTGACCAGCTGTTCGAAGTTCTGGTAGTGAACGTTGTCATCGCCGGTGCCGTGGACGATGAGCAGGTTTCCCTTGAGATCCTTGGCGAAGTTGATGGGTGAACCCTCCCTGTAGCCTTCCTCGTTGTCCTTGGGCAGCCCCATGAATCGTTCCTGGTAGATGGTATCATAGAGACGCTGATCGCTGACAAAGGCTACGGCCATGCCGGTTTTGTAGAGATCGGGATACTTGAACATGGCATTGAGGGTCATCTGGCCGCCGCCGCTCCAGCCCCAGATTCCGACACGCGAGGAATCCAGATATGGTTTTTGAACCATGAGCGCCTTAACTGCTGCAGCATGATCGGCCGGGGCAATGATGCCCACTTTGCGGTAGACGCACTTCCGCCATTCACGGCCGCGCGGAGCCGGCGTGCCGCGCGGGTCGATGCTCACGACTATGTAACCCTGCTGGGCCAGCATAAGATGCCAGAGATAGGTCTTTCTTCCCCAGCGGTCGAGGACGGTCTGGCCGGCCGGTTCGCCATATATATGGATAAAAAGAGGATAGGCCTTTGCGGGATCGAAATCCGGGGGCTTGATACTCCAGCCGTCGAGAAGGATGCCGTTGCCGATGTCCACGCGGAAAAATTTTGTTGGCTTGCGTTCGAGGGCGCGGATCGTCTCAATGAGCGCTTGGTTGGACGCAAGTATCCTGACGGAAGTATGTTGGGGAAGTCGCACCAGATCGGTAACCGCAGGCGAATCGAATGTCGAATAGCTATGGATAGCCCATGCACCGTTGGGAGATACCTGGTACGAGTGGCTACCGGGCTGGTTATAAGGTGTTAGTCTTTCGGCTTTTCCTTGGCCGTCCAGCCTGGTCCGGAAAAGATAGCGCTGGGTGGGGTTGTCGGGAGAAGCCATGTAATACAACCAGCCGCCTTTGGCATCGATCATTTCCACGCTGATTACGTCGAAAGCGCCGGGCGTCACCAGCCGGGCGCGGCCATCGGCTCGGGAGACGATGTAGACATGCCGCCATCCATCCCGCTCGCTCAGCCAGGTGAAATCGCTGCCGTTTTCCAGCCAGCGGAAATCATTCACAACATCAACCCAGGCTTCATCGCGGTCAACAAAAACCGGCCGGACATTTCCCGTCAAAGCGTTGCCACACAGGACCTGGTTGGTGTTCTGCAGACGGTTGAGGTGCTCGATGACAAGCTCTTGGGAGTCCTCGGTCCAGAACATGCGGGCAATGTAGTTGTCACGTGCATCACCCGCAACCTTAAGCCAGACCACGGGGCTGCCCAAGGCGTCGACAATGCCGACCCGGCAGGCCGAATTCATCTCGCCGACTTTGGGGTATTTGATGGACATGACGCCGGGATAGCGGGAGTCCGTGTTGTTGATCAGGAAGTAGTCCTTGATCCCCGAACTGTCAAATTGCCAGAAGGAGATGAACTTCCCGTCCGGACTCCATCTGAACCCGTCCCGGATGTCCAGTTCTTCTTCATATACCCAGTCGCCGGTGCCGTTGATCATGGTCTCGGAACCGTCAAAGGTCAGTCGCACGATTTTTCCGCTGGCGATGTCCTCGCTATAGAGGTCATTTTTTTGGACATAAGCCGCTTGCTGTCCCGAAGGAGATATTTTGGCGAACTGCAGAGTCGATAATTCGAAATCCGCCCCAAGCTTCCTGAACTTTCCGGAAACCAGGTCCAGGATCCAGAAATCACCCCTGGTATTCCGCCTCCACACTCGCTTGCTGTTAGTGAAGACAATCAGAAGCTTCCCATCCATTGACCAATTATAGTCCTCGATGGTCAGGGGGGTTGCGGCGTCCTTAGGAATAAGCTTATGAGCGGGAACAAGAATTTTTCTTTTGCCAGAGACTGCGCTGTAAAGGATAATGTCCTTCGCACCCTTAACGCTCCCCGAACTTTCCAATGTCGTGTAGGATACACCGTCCTTCATCCAGCGGGCAGGACCGAAATGTTCCGGAGTAAATTCCTGACTATCGAAAATCCTTTCCAGGCTCAAATGCGGGTCCAGAGCTTTCTTTTTGGTCGGGTTGGAGGTATTCGCAAAACATGAAACGGCTGCAAAGGCCAGGATGAGTACATTGAATCTTTTTTTCATCGTTTGTTTCCTTGAAATGGACCAGGAAAGGCGCAACTGAGATTTCTCATGATCCAATCATATCACAATTTCCTCCTGCACATCTTCTGGCGAACGCTTGATTTTAAAAGTGGAAAAGGGTACATGGTCTTCTTTCACGGTGCTTGACTTCTTTGTTTAAGCCGCCGGCGAGCGAGATCAAGCTGAGCAGGAAGAGGTTGACGACATCCTGACCGATGATCTGGTTGTTGATGACAGCGGCGGACTTGTAGTGGATGGCGCCTAGCAAGAGCGGGCCCTGGACGGCCAGATAGATCAGCAGCAGTCCGCTCACGACGGCCAGCAATCCGACCAGGATGCGTTCGAACTCATTGCCGAATGCGTTGTCTTTTGTCATATATGCGCCTCCGTGCTTTTTCGGGTCAATGGAAAGTTCCCGGCCAATATGATTTTCCCATTGATATTTTAAAACAGCGCGCCCTGGATTGCAACGGGGCTGTTGCTTTCAGGCGCGCATCGGGGTACAATGGCAGCATGATGGCTCGATCGAGATCCTCGCTGCTCCGTACCCGGCGCATCGTCCTGTTGATCATTCCTTTTCTCCTGCTGGTCGCCTTCCTGGCCGGGCGCTATTTCTCTTTCCGCAAAACCGTCGGCGAAGTCCCGGGCTCGTTCCGTGACCTGACCCTGTCCGAAGCCCAGGAAGTCCAAGTGAATATCAACCCCGGCGATTTCTGCGCCGGCGTGTTGGAACGGGGAGGCATGGATGGGCGTGAAGCAGCGCGGCTGATCGCCGATGTCCGTCCGTTCTACGACCTGGCCAGGATCCGCAGCGGCCAGGTGCTGACGTTTTTTTTCGAAAAAGGCCTGCTGCGCAACCTGATCTATCCCATCGACCGCGACTCCTTTTTAGAGGCCTGGCGCGACTCCGGCGGCGGGTTCCGCGGCCGCGTCGCCGCCGTGCCCTACGAGACGCGTCAGGAGACCGTGTGCATCAGGATAGAAAATTCCCTGTATGATGCAACCCTGGCCAGCGGCGAAATGATGGAGTTGTTCGAACCGCTTTCACGAATGTTCGAATATGACGTCGATTTCAACCGCGACATCCAGCCCGGCGACACCCTGGCCGTGCTGCTGGAGAAAAAATATCTCGACGGCAAGCTGGCCGCTTACGGCGACATCCTGGCCGCCGAACTGCTCAACCACGGCAAGAGCATCCGTGTCGTGCGCTACCCGTCTCCGGGCGGCGGCATGGGTTATTACCATCCCGACGGCCGCTCGACTCGGCGCATGTTTTTGCGCAGCCCGCTGCCGTTCGTTCGCGTTACTTCGCGTTTCGGCATGCGCCGCCACCCGATACTGCGCTATTCGCGGCAGCACAACGGCACCGATTTCGCCGCCCCCTACGGCACGCCGGTGCGGACCACGGCCTCGGGAGTGGTGAGCGGGCGCGGCCGCGACGGCGGCCGGGGCAATTATGTGACCATCCGCCACGCCAACGGCTTTGCCAGCCATTACTACCACCTCAACCGTTTCGCCGGCGGTTTGCGGGTGGGACTGCGGGTCGATCAGGGGCAGGTGATCGGCACGGTCGGCAGCACCGGCCTTTCCACCGGGCCGCACCTGCACTACGGACTGCTCAAGTCCGGGCGCTATCTCAACCCGCTGCGGCTGCAGTCGCCGAGCGTGGCCCCGCTGCCAAAGGATAAGATCGTCGAATTTCAAGCATATTGTTCCCTGGTCTTCACCCCGATCCTGCGGCCGCAGGCAAGCCCGCTGCCGGCCGATACCCGGATCCAGGCAAATGCCCTGCCTCTTTCGACCAAGGAATTCCGCGACCCGCGTTAGGCGGGGCAACTATTTTTTCCGGTACATTCCCGCCATGCGGGCGATGGTCTCGGAGATCAGTTGCCGCAGTGCCGGGGGCTCCAGCACCTCGACGTCGGCAGCGAAAGGGAGGAGGTCGCGGATGATCTCGCGGAAATCGGCCACCGGGAATTTCAAAATCAGGCTGCCGTCCTCCTGGATCTCGCTCACCTGGCCGGGAAACCAGACCTGGTCGCGGACTGTGCGGGCGCTGCCGGGACAGAAGCGCAGCACCACCGGGGTGGCCGGGCCGTCGAAAAATATGCCGTAGCGCCTTTCGATCTTCTCCTTTACTTCCAGTGCGGCCGCGTGCTTTTCCGCTTTTTCAGCTAGTACTTCGGCCCCGTGCATCCTGGAGAGGAGGAAATCGCGCATGCCCCGCTTCTGGCGGCACCAGGCGATGAGGTGCCAGTTGCCCATGTAAAGGAGCAGGTGCAGGGGATCGACCGTCCGTTGGCTGGTCTCATCCGTATAACCCGAGGCATACGTGATGGCCAGTTGCCTCTCCCGGCTCAAGGCCAGCAGCACGGCCGAAAAAATCGCGGCTTCGACCCGGCAGTACCTGACGTTTTTCAAGGAGATCCTGCTTTCGAGCCGCGGCAGGTCCAGGTCGATGTTCTTGCCGATCTTTTCTAAAAACGAGTCGAGCTTTTTCTTCAGGTCGCGGTCGGGCATGGCCGCGGCCAGACG
>Ga0307378_10004904_pt1 | contig 18835 bp, 12 predicted proteins | sample UN1MG_FD_202238 | JGI IMG/M metagenome (GOLD analysis project Ga0307378, IMG submission 202238) | Soil microbial communities from Risofladan, Vaasa, Finland - UN-1 | ecosystem: Environmental > Terrestrial > Soil > Coastal area > Acid sulfate soil | place: Finland: Risofladan, Vaasa | collected... | reverse complement strand
TTTGAAAACACCATGTCTCTGGAGGGTTTCCAGATTCATTCTCAAAGCATGCCACTTCATGTTCTTGGCGATGGCTTTCCACTGATTTTCAGACAATTCCTGACTGGTCAACATCAACCATGGAATATCCGGAACAACATCCGTCTCACCCTTTTTGAAGTCCTCAAAATCTCTCAGGACTTCAGGCAGGTATTTGGCACTGACATTTCTTCCAATGATGTGTCCAAGCAGAGCTTCCCTCTTCTTGTCTTCCGCATGAGGGTGAACCATCTTGATAATGTCGGCCAATGAAGGCTCATTACCAATGCTGGCGTTGATGATCTGCTTGTCAGTAACAGAAGTTAGCCAATTTTGGATCAGCTTCTTAGGTCTTGATCCAAAACTCGATCTTCCCGTCTTGCCACTCCGGACAATCTGGACGAAATTCTGGAGCATCTTTCCATTGTCCACGACTTGGTTGAAAGTCGAAGAGAAAAGATCTCTTTCTTTATCAGTTTTCGCCCTTGCTGCAATGATGGCAAGCAGCAAAGCTGGAGTATCCTTCATGAACGCCTTCTGACGGGCGTAGACGGCACATTTCGCCAAAAATTCCACGCTCAACTTGGATGAAATATTCAGAATCATCTCAAGCTGTTCAGCACCACCAGCGTAGTAGGTATTTCCCAGACATCCCGTTGAGACATACTGGGCCAAACCGTGTTTTGGCGGGAATGAATAAGCCTTTCCGCCAGCTTCATTAATAGTGTCCGTCTTAGGGACACGAACGTTCCTTGAAGCTGGGGAGCCGGTCTTACTTGCTTTCCCATTGATATTTTTGGTAGAGAACAGATTCTTGTTGGCCATGATTGGCCTCCTTTCAACATTCTCACGCTGTGCGTGAGACAAAAGCTTCGAGAGATATTCTCGAAGCAAGTTCAGTAGTCTCAATGATACGCTAAATTTGTTTCTTGTCAAGAAGGCTTTTTTATCTTCTCGTAATAATTCCCCCAATTCTTCCTAAACCATTCTACGACAACGACTTATTAGAACTAATCCGTTTGTAATTTCTCGGCGTCTTTCTGATCTTTCTTACGGATTTCACTATACTTACAAAGCATTTGATCCCCTTCTTTCTTTAGTTCGTCAGGAAGAGGCTTGCTTTCTCTGCACTTTGGGAACTTCGAACAACTTAAGAAGGCATTGGGTTGTTTCTTTCTGGAAGCCACCCGTATGACCATTGGAGCTTTGCACTTATCACATTTTATATCTGTTGATTCAGCTTTTAACTTTCTTTGAGGGAGACCTTTCTTTCCCATCTTCATTGTGAAGTCACATTTTTTATCGTGGTAATGTTCACAGCAATAATAGGGGCCAAATCTCCCAGTTGCTTTAACTATTTTCCCTCCACATTTATCACAGATCAGACTGGTCTCTTCACGTTGACTCTTAAGGGTTGAACCATCTGGATTTTGAGAATGACCACAGCCCTCAGTCGGGCATTTAAGGAAGTAACCAAAACTGCCTAGAAGTTTTATAAGTTTGGTTTGGCATTTCGGACAATCAACATTAGTTGGCTCTCCTCCTTTGGTGGATGTCATTTTCTTTTTAGCTTCTTTCAAGCTTTCTTCGAATGGCTTGTAAAAAGAAGAAAGAATATCGATGTATTTTTTTGTGCCTTCTTCAATATCGTCCAAATCCTTTTCCATATCCCTTGTGAACCCAAGGTCCATGATTTTCGGGAAGCCTTGAATCAAACTGTCTGTTACAGTCATTCCTAAATCGGTGGCTTTAAAAGGAGCCTTACCACCATGGCCTGCCTTTTCTACGTATTTTCGATCTTGGATTGTTTGGATAATCGAAGCATATGTAGAGGGTCTTCCAATGCCCTCTTTTTCCAAAGTTTTAACAAGCGAAGCGTCCGTGTATCTTGGTGGTGGCTGAGTCATATGTTGATCTGGGGAAACATCTTGTATCTTTACTTTGGTTCCAGAAGTAATGGGTGGAAGAGTATTTTCTTCATCGTCTTCACTTTGGTAAACGGCTGTCCATCCAGCGAACTTTGTCTTTCTTCCGGTTGCTCGGAAGGTAAATATAGGCTTATCCCCTTCTGATTGAATCTCGACACTCGTTGCATCATATACCGCAGGACTCATTTGAGAGGCAACAAACCTTTGCCAAATGATGGTGTAGAGTCTATGAGCTTCCTGTGGCAATTTCCCTTTTGCGTCTTCTGGCGTTAAATCAACATGGGTTGGACGGATGCATTCATGTGCCCGTTGAGCACCAGCTTTTGATTTGTAAAAATTACGTTTTTCAGGGACGAAGTTCTGCCCGTATTTCTGTTGGACAAGAGCAAGACATTCGTCTTGAGCTTCTTTGGCTATATTAAAACTATCGGTTCTCATATACGTAATTAAGCCAATCGGACCACTTCCCATATCCACGCCTTCGTACAGAGATTGGGCTATCTGCATGGTTCGTTTGGCATCAAACCCTAACCGGTTAGCGGAAGCCATTTGTAAGCTACTGGTGTGGAATGGTGGATATGCAGAAGTCTTTACTTCTTTGGTTTCGGTATTTGAAACAATATATTGTTGTTTTGCCTTGATAGTACCCACGAACAAATCTGCTGAACCCTTATCTTTTATTCTTAGAAAACTCTTGTTGGTTTCTGATTTCTCTACTTCTTCTGCCGAAGAAACAACTTTCGAACTATCAACCAGCCTAAGATTTGCTGATATGGTATTCTTTTGATCGAAAAACCGACCAGCAATAGACCAATATTCCTGAGGTTTAAAGGCAAGTATTTCACGTTCTCTTTCTACGATTATACGAACAGCAACACTTTGTACGCGACCAGCACTGATACCTCTTTTGATCTTGTCCCAAAGGATGGGACTGATTTTGTAACCCACAATCCTGTCTAGAACTCTACGGGCTTGCTGTGAATCAACAAGATTGGAGTTTATGCCTCTCGGATTGGCTATTGCTGCTTTAACGGCTTTTTCGGTAATTTCATTGAAGGTAGCCCGAACAATTTTTGATCTGTCATTAATAAGATCAGCTAGATTGGCGGCGATGGCTTCTCCTTCCCGGTCACCGTCTGAACAAAGGAATATTTTCTCTGCCAATTCAGCAGCCTTTTTCAAGTCCTTAACAACATTTGCTTTTTCTTTAGAGACTTCGTATTCAACTTTGAAACCGTTGGCAACATCCACGCCAAGTTTCGATTTGGGCAAATCCATGACGTGACCATATGAAGCAAGGACTCTGTAATCCCTGCCTAGGATTTTAGTTATGGTCTTGGACTTGGCGGGACTTTCGACAATGACAAGAAACTTAGCCATAGGGGATCGTGGCTCCTTATGTGTCAAACACTATACCTCAGATAGTGCTTTCGTCAATGGATAGACACGATCCTGCATCGTCTTTAAGTACAAGTACTTGTAGCTAAAGAACTTAATGGTCTAGGACTATTGCCTATTTTTTCAAGTTTGGCAAACGTATAACCAATTTTATCCTCTTCTTCGTAGTTGCTGTTCCAAGGTTGAGGGAAGAGGATAATGTTTCCACCGTTCATTGCAAAGGCAGTGCAATTTTTATCGCTGTCGTCAATAAGTACATGATCTATGTTAGCACAGAGGAATTTCGGAGAACCAATTAGAAAGTTTCGAGCCTTATGATCTCCGGTGAATCTATAAATCCATTCAAGTTTTCCAGCCAAACTACAGGGCTCAGAAGACGGACTTGTGAGGAAATAGACTTCTCCGTATTTTTTGCATTCTTCATAAAGACTTTTAGCCCAAGTATATTCAGGCATTTCTGACCAAAATTTTTGGCCAGCACCATTGATCTTTCCCCAAAGTTCAGTTTCGGTGACATTAAGCACTGTCTCAATATTATATTCTTTGGGAGGCCATTTTTTTGTCAACTCCTCTTCTGTAGTTCCAAAGAATCTGCAACTCGCATCAACGAATTGGCTCAAAACACCATCCATGTCTAACAAAATATTCATCCGGCTACTCCTTTTAAAACAACGGTCGTTGAATGTCCGTTTTTCCTTGAGAAACTTATTGTCTGACTGAACGTTGAAAGATCCCGTTCGTTATGTGTCACTACGAATATCTGATTGAAGCAGGATAATTTAGAGAGCATGGAAATGTAGTTTGGAGCTACTTCTCCATCCATCCCATCCGTTGCTTCATCCAAAACCATTACTTTAAGACCTTTTCCAGATCGTTCAGCTTGCAATGTGCTGAAAGCAATTCTGATGATTGCTTTTAACAATTTCTTCTCTCCACCGCTATACGTCGAAATTTCTCTGGGACCATTCCCGTCATCTACGATTATATCTATTACCTCTTGGGTATTTCCACTTTTACTGGTTTTTTGACTCTTAACTTGTATCTCCCATGAACCATCAAAGTCAGCAATTAATCTTGTCATAATATCTTCGAAATGTGGAATTGTTGAGTCAACAATGAGTTGTGGAATACCGTCCCTTCCAAAGGCCTGATTCAAAGTGTTTAGAACATCTGTTTCCGTTCTGACTGATTCAGTTGATTTTTCCAGAGTCGTTATCTCTGTCTTTTTCTTATTGTGTGTTTCCAATATCTGTTCTAGTCTACCCTGATCTTTGATCAGAGCAGAAATTTTGTCTTCGGTTTCTTTTATCTGCTTTTGGAGGTTCTTGACCAAGAAGGTGGTCGGACCTTCATCTTTTTCGTCGTCAACCTCTATTTCTTCTTTTTCTTTTTGAAGTTCTTCAAACTGTTTCCTGAGTGAAGCGATTGTGCCTTCTATTTTGGCGATATCAACTGAAGCTGTTTTGGCAATTTCAGCTTGCTTCTCAATCCCCGGTTTTTGGGCAATAATAGCTTGAATGGATTGGGCTTTTTTCCTCATTTCATCGGTTGGCCCAATCCCGGCAGCTTTGGTTTCTGTTTCTGAGATAGAAGCCGAATAAGCCTTGATTTGTTTATCTGCTTCAATATCAAACTCTTCTACTGAAAGTTCTTTTTCGTGTTTTGGTTCTTTAAGTTTAGCGAATGCCTCATTGGAGATTTCAGATATTTCTTTCTCCAGTTCGGCTATCTTCGTTTGGGCATCTACAATTTCAGATTTAGCAGTTAACCCGTCTTTAGCTAAAGGGCACGTGGTACAGATAGCTTGATTGGGGATTCCCTCCACCAACGCAGCCTTCTTATTTGATTTCTCAAGAGAAGATTTTAACCCCTGAAGTTCTTTCTCTTTTTCGGCTTTCAGAACCAGAAGACTATTCTTCTTCTCTGAATATTCTTTGTTGGCTCTTTCCCTTACCTGCCCCAAATTACGGGTATATACACTGTATTTGACAGAACGTTCTTCTATGGCTTTAGAATAAAGATCCTTTGTTTTGCCGACATGTACGAGGACCTGATTCTTTTGCTCGGTAATCTTTCGAGCTTCTTCCCTGAGTTCTTCTAATTCTTCTTCCGCTTTCTTGATCTTCTTTATCTCAGTAGCGAGAGATTTTTCGCTAGGAAGTTTTTCCAACTCTTCCTTTTTGTCTTTTTCTTTTTTGGCTTGCTTCTTGATCTCTTCTATCTTTGCATCGACCTTCTTGATTTTATCAAGTTGTTCGATTCTCTTTTTATTGAAGGCCTGAAGTTCATTCAGGGATTCTGTTGCTAGGGCCAAATTCGATTCTGCGTCCTCTTTATTCTTCTTGGAATCAGCTATCTTTTTGTTCGTTTCTGCAAGGTTAGAAATGTCTTGAGCTTCAGTGGAAATGTCACGGTGTAATTGCTCAAGTCTGAAAGTGGAGGTTTCTATTTCAGTATTTCCAGCAGCGGCTTTCTTCTTGGCTAAATCTGATAGAGTTAAGAACTTGTCTGTCCCCAGCAGTTTAGCAAAAACGTCTTTTCGTTCAGCCGGTCTAAGCTCAAGAATGTTACCAGCTTCTCCCTGCGAACTAAAGATGCCAGCCAAAACCAAGTCTTTCTCGCCAACTATTTGAGAGCATGAGCTATTGACTTCTTCTACTTTTGGACCTGCAATAGGATCTGGAGATCCTTCTTCATTTAGAAGGGCTTTATGAGAAAATGTTTTGCCATTTTTCATTTCCCTGTGGACGTTATATTTCTTCCCGTGACTAGTGAAATCAATTTCAACAACACCCTGTGCTGTGCAACCTTGGCTAATTAATGACGGCAAATATGGTCTGCTTGGGGTAGTTCCGTAGAAGCCCAACAAAATGGCTTCCATTGCAGTTGTCTTTCCCGAACCATTGTTCCCTTCAACGCCACATACTCCCTTAACATTGGAAAGGTCTAGGGTAGTTTCTGTGTGGCAGGTTATATTCTTTAAATAGACACGATTAATCTTTTCCAGAGAGCCTATTGAATCGACTCCCAAAGAGACATTGCTTGTTAATTCTTTTGCTTTGGAAATCAGAACATCCAAAGACAGTTTGCACTTATTGGCTTCCTTCCATACCTTCAAAAGATCATCAATTGAAGTATCACAATTAAGTCCATAACCATCGTCACGCTCTTCTTTTATGACTGGCTTTTTCTGGAATTCAACTCCTTCTGGAAGAGAAACTGGCTTTTGTGCGGCTGAAACAAGGACTTTATCGATATTTTTCCTGAAGAGTAGACCATCTAAACTATCTACTTTGAAGTACTTAGGTGAATGGCTGTTTTCGATAAACTGGTCTTCTTTTATCTTCCCGTCCTCGACAGTCAATAGACGGAAACCGGTACTATTGCCGCATTCTTTATAACTTGTCTGACAAAGTGTTCCCAGATAGCCGTCATTTGCGTTAGGAAGGCCTTGGATGTGCTGTCTGATATGAATGTGCCCCAAAGCATAAACATCAGCTTTTATCTTAGCCAAGTCCATTGGGGAGAATTCATATGAACCATCCATTTGACACTGTTTGTCGTTTAATTTGGCTCCACTAACCTCCAGATGGCCCAAAAGAATAACAAAATTACCCTTTTCTTTCTCTTTGGCTACGGCTTCTGTGATTTTAGGCACAATAAGCTGTCTGAGGTTTTTTACCTTATCTTCGGCATCTTCAACACCTTTTGCTTTTAGTTTGTATAGGACATGTTGGAAGTAAAGCCAAGGAAGGGTTGCAATAGACACATTTTTAGGACCACCAATACTTGACACGTCAACCAAAGAAGGTTGCCTGACAACTAACACATTGGGGATGGTTTCGATTGTAGCGAGAGCATCCTTATCCATCGGTCTTCCAATATCATGGTTTCCCGTTATAGCTAAGAATGGGATGCCTGCTGTATACAAAGGGTTACTGAAGGCGTGGTGGATCGTGCCTACGTCATGTTCTTTGGAATGGATATTAGGACAATCAAACACATCTCCGGCCTGTAAGATCAAATCAACTTTATTATTTTTGGCAAAAGATATCAACCTTAACCAAGCGTCATGAATGTCTTCCAACACTTTAGCTTTGAAATGGATGTCACCGAGTAGAATGATTTTTGGCATATAAAACCTCCTGACCTGATTCTACAAGTCAGGAGGTTGATCGAAATCATATTTTACTTTTTGGTTACGATGGCTAGTTGTCCACAAGCTGCTCCTGCCTTGACTTCGGCATTTGTAGCAATTGCGACAGCGTATTTGTAGCCAGCCTTCTCTAACTGTTTGGCAATCTTCTGTGTCTTTCCCATGGCAACCTCCTTTCTTTAAGCTATGTTACGAGCCTCAATGATTCCTTTCCCTAATGCGTTCTTGTCACTCACTGCGTTCCTATTTATTGGTGACAACTTAATGAAGAAATATTTTGGATCAAAAAACTTTTGAAGTTCTTCGATGTCAAAATCATCTTCATCAACCAAAGTGAGATTAAGAGTCGTCATCAAATTGCTCTGAGTCCTGATTTTTCCTAATTCTTCAATTGACATTTTTCCCCGCCATGGAATCAACTTATTTCTTCTTTTTTTGTCTAAAGAATGAAGACTAATTTGAAGAGTGATGTTCCCTTTTATCCAAGAGAAATCACTGTCTTTTACCCCAATGGTAGAAACATAGTGATGTATTTTCCCATTGTATCTTTTATCTAAAATGGCGATGGCTTGTTTTACATTTTCTAAATTCAGAAAAGGCTCTCCCATTCTAGTGTAATTAATTTTGAATTCTTTTGCAGACATAGGGTCAAATTCAGGGTTTGTATCAAGGATAAAATCAACCTGTGCTACTATTTCTTCCGCTGTTAACACAGCCCATTTCGGCATTTGTCCAGTAGCACAAAATTTACATTTACAGGGGCATCCATGCATTACAGAGACACCAATCATCCATCTTTCCAAACGGCTACCCAAATCAGAGTCTTTCAGTGTATTTTGTTTACTCCCAACGGCATCCTTTGTGTACCACGGAAGAAAGGTATCCGTAGTTTCAATAATCAATCCATCTTTTGTTTCCAATGCATATACTCCACCATTAGCAAACTTATTAAACGCTAAACACGTAAACATTTTGCACCTCTTGTTGCTCTGGCCCTAATTTCATCGAATGTATGTTCTTTCATTAACCTTCCTCTTCGGAAAACTTCCGAAAGGAGATTCATGGACTTTGTTGATCCCATTGGGACGGTCTTAAATTCTCCATCTGTTTGGATTAGTTCTAACCGTCCCTGTTTGGAGTTCTTTCCAGAATCCGTTTTTGGTTTCTTGAAGACAGGTTGCCATTGCATATCTCTATGGATTGCTGAACATTTAATTGCGAACTTAAAAGTGTCTCTGTTGCATTGCTGGAGTAAAGCTCCTCCCATTCCAAAGACGATATTAGAAGTGGCAAATTTGTTGTCTGTCATCCTTTGAAGAATGGCATTGATGCTATCGTAATTAATTCCATCTCCATAGATTACTCCGACCTTTGGATTGAGAACACGGAACCCTTTGTCGTTAGTAGTTCCTCCAAAACGTTTCCATAGCACTTCTAAAGTCTGAACAGCGATAGTTGGCGGGTCACCGCTATCTGGACGAACAACTAATTTCCCGTCTCTCTGTAGGATTTGATCCCTCAACTGTAATCCAAAAATATAATCAACGGCATGGATGAGGTCATAGCTATCCGAGACGATGCTAATGATTTTATCTTGAGGACATTTCTCTAAGAAAGTCCTATAAGCTAGGGTCTCATTTTCAGGTCCGTAAGCAGTTACCGTAGAGTGTTCTGCCGCCATTACACTGGCTCCACATACTTTTGAACCGTAATATTTCATTGCGGCACAAATACCGGGGAGGGTATCAGTTCCTAGGAAATTAACAAGGTGAGCCGCACCACCAATTTCGGCACTTTCTTCTGAAGAAACTCCTCTGTAACCGAAATCGTGCAAGAAAAATGGGTGGAAATCACACCCTGTTTTTTCTGTAAAACTCTGAATCAACTGTTTGATTTCCCAAGACAAGCTGGCTACTGTCGTTGGATACCAGACTTTAAGCAGAATACTTTCTACGAAATTTGTAATAAAAGGAATGTCTGGATCAGTATTTTCAATTGTCATGAGAGCGTTATGTGAGGGGACTACGGTCCCTTCGTCTACCGCCCTGATGTAAATAGGCAAACGTCCTTCGTGAATTTTAACAATTCTTTCCCATCCTGCACGATTAAAATACTCTTTCGTCCCGAAGAGGTTGGCACAAAATTCTTCCGCTTCGTCTATCATCGCTAAGGTAACAACTTTGCCAACTAAGTACTTCTTTAAGATCATTTGCAGACCAAAGAACAAAGTGCGTTCTTGTCCTGCAAACCCACCCCCACGGCTTTCCAAATAAGAGTAAACATATTTAGTACCCTTAGGGTATTGCAGCCAGTGAGTCTGCTTGTAGGCATCTGTTCTAAGAATGAAGTTTTCCATTTCAGTTTCCTTTCTCTTCTTTGACCATGGGCTTCTTGAAATGCTTTTCGAACAGCATCCTTGTCAGTCTACGATGTTCTGGGACAAGGTTCCGTTCAATGTATGCTTCTTTTTGCAAATCTTCAACTAATATCCATCTAATTTCACAAATGTCATCGTGAGCTTCTGGCTTGCCGAACATGTATTTGCAAACAAAAAGGCTTGTCTTGATTTTATCTATTTCGTTACGGTATCTCCAGTCGTCAACCAAAATACTCCCCAGATAAACTGGGTCAGTAATCTCAATGGAAGCCTCTTCTACAACCTCTCTTCTAGCATCAGCTTCGTAACTCGGTGAACTAGGATCAGCAAAGCCTCCGACAAAACGGTATTCCTTTTCTTCGGGTTTCCTAGCCATTAGGACTTTTGTTTCGTCCTCATTTAGGATTGCAACGTCCACACAGGCATACGAAACTGGGAAACGGTTATGGGCTCCCCAGATTACTCCTTCTCTGAACTCAGCAGATGCTTTTGTTTTTTTAGAAATTTCTTTTCTGATCTCAGATCCAGAAAGGATTCGGTCACTCTCTAATTCGGTAGTGGCAAATTTACCCACGTAGTGCTTTATGAAAGAATCTCTTCCTCCATAAAGAAGAACAGTGTCATTGGGTCCAATGATGTCTGAAATCTGTTTGTCTACGTGTTTGCTCCAGATTTCATCACTTTTGCAATCCTTAATATAAAGGACAGTGATATCCGGAAACTCTGCTAAAAGCATTTGTTTCCTTGATTCGAAATCAAGAGGGTTGTTTCTTGTGGATGGGATTGGAGCTAGCCCAAGAAACACAATTGTTTTAGGATGTGTTTGGGCAACTGTCTGGATTAATTCTTTGTGAATTTCATGTAGCTTTGGGACTTGAAAGCGTCCTATCAGGACGCCTACTGTGGCAACTTCTGCCTTGTTGGCAGGTTTAAGCATGGGGCACCTCCCTTTATCTTAATCTTCGGGTTTGCCGTATTCAGTTGTCTAGCATAAGGGCTCATCTTTATCAAGCCCTATCTGCTTAGTGTGTATCATACAACAAGTTCTCGGTTTGTCAACAAATTCCTCTAAGCTTGACAACTTTTTTCGGGATCGTACCTTTGGCAAAGCAACCTTACTGTATTATGGACTAAGGATCGAAGAGGAGATAAACCATGATTGAATGGTATGTTGCTAACTCAAAGCAGGAAAATTTTTGGGGACAGAGCAATGGTTTCTGCAATCCTTCCCCTGAAATCATGAACGGACAGAAAGTATCCTGCTTGGTATTTACTTACGAAGGCATGGCAGATGGGGGACGAAGCCTAATGGGGGCTGTTGCTTTGAAGGGAATCGTTGCAGGGAACGCTGTAGGAAAATACGGTGACTGCTACGCAATCAAGATGGCATATTGTGCCAAAGAAGATGATCCTGAGTTGGTTGTTAAACGGCATGTAAAGGCAATGACGGATAAAGAGTATGACTCGACAAAAAGTGTAGTAACTTTGACCTGTCAAAACATTTTTTAAAAAAAGGGAGTCTTTCGACTCCCCTAGGGGCGGAAAGGTTCTTCCGCCTTCCACCAGTCGGTCCCTCGACCGACGACTATCCAGCGATAACTTGTGTCTCTGCTAGGTCATTCACGGCAGGTCCAATTCTGTAAGAAAGTTTTTCCTTGTCTTGTTCCTTAGAAATAATCACTGTGTCTCCATTTTTGATTTTGTCTGCTAGGATTTCATCTGTCATTAGATCTTCAATGTTTTGTTCAACAGCCCTACGGAGAGGTCTTGCACCAAACTCTTTGTCGAAACCTGTCTCAACAAGATAATCTTTAGCAGACGGATCAAGGATGATGGTAATATTGTTTTCTTCTAGTCGTTTCTTTATTTTGTCAAACTCGATATCTACAATCTTAAAGATATCTTCTTTGGTCAAGCTTCTGAAATAAACAATGTCATCAAACCGGTTGACAAACTCCGGTCTGAATTGATGACTTATTTCTTCTTTCAATTGATGTTTGGAACGTTCATGAGCATCATCACTTGAAACTTTACTGAATCCGAGACTTCCATATTTAACCCGTTCTGCACCTATATTGGATGTCATAATCACAATGCTGTTCTTGAAACTTATCTTCCTGCCTATATTGTCAGTCAGACAACCATCTTCCATTATCTGAAGGAAGATGTTTAATGCTTCCTGATCTGCTTTCTCAATTTCGTCAAACAGAACAACACTGTATGGCTTTCTTCTTACCTTTTCGGTTAATTGACCACCTTGCTCGTGGCCGATATAACCGGGAGGAGCACCAATCAAACGGCTTACCGAATGCTTCTCCATATATTCTGACATGTCTATTTTTATCAGAAGTTCGTCAGATCCAAACAATGTCTCGGCTAGTGATTTGGCTGTCAAAGTTTTTCCTACACCAGTAGGGCCAAGGAAAAGAAGGCAAGCCACCGGTCTCTTTGGATCTTTCAATCCGGCTCTTGAACGCCTAATAGCTCTGCAAATTGTACTAATTGCATCATCCTGACTAACAATGGATTTATGTAATTCTTGATCCATGTTAATCAAACGCTTTTTCTCAACTAAACCTATCTGACTAATTGGAATACCTGTCATCACACTAACAACATCTCGGATTTTGTTTGTATTTATTTCAACAACTGGAGCATTATCAATGGAATTTCGAATACTAATTATTTTTTGACCTAGTTTATCTGCCCGATCCCTATATTCTGCCGCCAACTCAAACTGTTCATTTGAGACAGCGGCTTCTTTATCTTTATTTAGAATATTAACAAGATTATCTAAATCTTTTAATTCTCTCGGGTGAGAGCCGTTATCAATCCGTATCGACGCTCCTGCTTCGTCAATGATATCAATTGCTTTGTCTGGTAAAAATCTTTCGTTCATGTAGCGAACAGAAAGCTTAACAGCTTCTTCGATTGCTTCGTCCATAAGAGAAACCCCATGGAATTTTTCGTAATAACTTTTTAATCCATGAAGGATTTCGACGGTTTCTTCAACGGTTGATTCGTTGACAATAATTGGTTGGAATCGTCTCTCTAAAGCAGAATCCTTTTCCACGTATTGTCTATATTCTTTGAGGGTTGTTGCTCCAATACACTGCAATTCTCCTCTGGCTAATGCAGGTTTAAACGTATTGGCTGCATCTATTGACCCTTCAGCACCACCGGCTCCGATTAAAGTATGAAGTTCATCAATGAATAGAATAATATTCTTGTTCTTTTGAATTTCACTCAGAACTGCCTTGATTCTTTCTTCAAATTGACCACGATATTTTGTTCCCGCAACCATAGCCGCAAGATCAAGTTCAATAAGCCGTTTGTTTGAGAGAATTGTCGGGGCTTCTCCCGAAGAAATCATTTGGGCTAAACCTTCGACAATAGCTGTCTTTCCAACCCCTGCTTCACCGATAAGAACGGCATTGTTTTTTAGTCTTCTGGCTAAAATTTGCAGAACACGACGGATTTCTCTTTGACGACCAATACACGGATCTAACTTTCCTTCATTGGCTAGCTTCGTTAAATCACGGCCAAAAGAGTCTAACGCTGGTGTTTTGGATTCTTTTTTTGCTTCAGCCTTCGCCGCACCTTTTTTTATAGCATCTTTTTTATCGGACGATTCAGCCGGTTTAGGTTCCGCTTCTTCATCTTTTTCCAAGAATCTAAGAATTTCTTTTTTTACACTGGCTGGATTAATTTGAAGATTAGTAAGACTATGCATGGCTATGCCTTCTTCTTCACGCAGAAGGCCTAACAATAGGTGTTCTGTCCCAATATAGTCATGGTCAAGCTTTTTAGCTTCTTCAACGGCAAGATTGAGTATGGCTATAGCTCTGGGAGTAAAAGGAAGTTCACCAATTGTAGCGATATCGTCACTGGGTCTGGCGAGTTTTTCTACTTCAATCCTTATTTTTTCATAATCAAGTCCGAAATTCTCTAACACATTAAAGCCAATTCCTGTGCCTTCCTTAACTATTCCCAGTAAAATGTGTTCAGTTCCTATGTAATCGTGATTTAGCCTTTCAGCCTCTTTTTTGGCGCATTTAATGGCTTCCCTAGCTTTATTAGTGAATCGCTCGTACATGAAGTTATCGTGCCTCCGTTGCTAAGGGGTATTCTACAGACAACGGAGATAATTCAAGTGGATTAAGAGAATTTACAGAGAGATCTTACCCAAGCAATAGTTTCATCCGGCATAACGCTAATGTGTTTATCTACAGGGATGGCATCTGGGCTGGATGGTCCACCTTTCATATTCTGTTGGTCTACCCAATCATATTCAGAACGACGGATTTCCTCGTCCCGTTTTGTGGGATCTTGCAAAGAAGCTTGTTCTTTGGCTTTCTTTTTAGTTCGTGTCTTTTTTCTGTTAAACGGTTTCATACCTATATAATTAAACAGGATATGCAGTTAACCTTTATGTAAAATATAGGTAGGAGGACCTTATGGGCTGCAATTGTGGTTCACCCAAGAACAACTATAAACGTAATCATGTCGCTCGTAGTCAACCGACACATAATACACCTGTTGTGACTCCTGCTCCTCGACCAGTCCAAAGAAATGGCAATGGTTCATTTCCAGCAGGAGACTCAAAGAATTTTTGTCAAATATGCGGCTGGCTACTCAAAAAGAGCCGGTATATTGAAGTGAGAAGTAATACGGTTGTTGAAAGGATTCAATGCACGAATCCTAGATGCTCCACGAGAAGGTAAGGATTTTAGAATGGAATATCTATTTGTTTACGCAATAATTTTTGTGTTCGGCTTTATTTTAACATGTTTCGCTATTAACAATCTCACAGATATTTTAACAAGTATTGACTTTTTTATATTAAGCACTTTTAGACAATGGTTTCAAGACACATTTCCAAAATTAGGAAAAATCGTCATTTGTAAATACTGCCAGAGCTTTTGGTTAAGTGGTCTTATTTGTTGTTACGCTTCTTTCTCAATGTTGGGTTTAGGAGTTTTAAGTTCAATAGTTTCTATAATCTTATGGCTGTCAATGCACAGTATTATTCAGCTTATTGACGAATTTAGACAGAGATACTTAGATAGAGTTCTTCTGCCTCAAAATCATAATGTTATTCTAATATCAGAAGATTTAAATAATACTGAAAAGCCCACTATCCCCGAAAACACTCAGGTCATCCAAGAGGGAAACCCGGACTGAATAGTTAGTTCCAACATTCATCCATAAAGGAATTTTCCAGTCGAAAACCTCACTGTTCGGTGCAGTAAACGCCAGATTCATTACGAACAAAGAGTTTTGATAAAGATCAACTTTAACACTTGTACTTGGTAAAATATTGAAATTGTTCCAAATTACATGAAGATTTTTATTACGTTTTAATGTATAAAAATTGCCCGGAGAAACAACTGTTATTTGCTTTGGTCCATCTAGATCATATGGTCTTTGCCTTATTTGGTCTTTAATAAAAGTAACCTGAAAAGTGTTAGTATCATAAAAGTATATTTGTGTCAAAAACTGAAAGAGTTCCCTTATTGAGCCTGATAAAGGTGCTTTTCCATTAGCTGCAATTACAGTTCGCAAATTTCTCATGGACATCCACTCCATAATCACATCTATTTCTAGACTTATTGGAGAAGGATTTTGTCGTCTATCTTCAGGGTCAAATGTGTTCCCCACTAACATTACCATGGGATTGCCAGCATCACTTAATCTTTGTACAAGTAGGGAATAGCTTTCCCACAGTAAAGATTGAACAGGGGCATCTCCAAGCCATCTTCTCGTTGGTGGTGTGCCTTCGTCAGCATACTCAGCACATCCACCTTTTACTGGATCACTAACGGGTCTGCATCTAAAATCATAGATGACAGCCTGCCTCCCTGTACTTTGAATAGCTGTTTCTGCCAAATAAAGGAGATTCATTACCTCGTTAATATCTTGTCCAGAAATAGCATAAATATGACCAGATTTAAAAGTCTTTGCTATATCCAAAAATTCGCTGATGGTCATAGTTTGGTCCATTAAGAACTGGAAACCATAGTTCCAGTGTTTGTAAGCCGAATGTCATTAAACGATTCGTATTCTGACTTTCCATATTGGAAATAAACGTTTCCATCCTCGTCTAATTTAGCAACACGTCCTCTTCCAACTACACCGTACACAGGATCATTGACGAAATATTTTTCAACTATCACAAGATTTTCGTTTTCATCGATTTGAACATCAGATCCATATGTGCCATCTGAAGTGGGTTGTTCATAAACAACTCTTTGGGAAGATTTTTCAATTATCTTTACTCTCCCACGATATTTTTTGAGAATATCTTGTTCTGCCGTTATAGTTGTAACGGTGTCGTCAGTGGAAGTATTATTTGTGGGAGTGGTAGTAGCTGGCTGGTTGGAGTCACTTACTATTCCGCATACGGCTACGTATTGCTCGTTCATTTCTACCGCAGACCCAAGTGTTGAGATTGAGAAGTCAACTGAATTATCCGAATAAACAACTTCAGCAGTGTCAGGGATAACCTCTATAACCGAAGTTATATCTGAAACAGGGGTTCCTGTTGTAGGGTCATTCCCCTGACTAGTTACTAAAGGTTTGGCATTCGATATAATCCAGTTCCCAGAAGCTGTAATGTTAATTGAAATTGGCCTATAAATCCCAACTAGATATTGGATATCTCCAAGGAAAATGGGTAACCCACGTGGCGTTGTCAAAGCAGCATAATTGGTGCTGGATTTGTCTACCTTGTCTTTTACGGCTCCCGGCTGGATATCTAAATAAATCCTAGTATCACTGTAATTATTATTCTCTATGTAGTTGTTAATGGCCCCTGCGTGAGATTGTGAAAGCTGAATAACTGTTACATTTCCTGATTGGACGCCAGCCGAAGCACCTTGTACAAAGACAACCTTGTCCAAGGAATTAGAAAGAGTAACAGAAATGCCGGTTCCTCTAACTGTTATCTTTGAAAGATCCATATCGGCATAAGTTACATTTGTTGACCATGCAATATAGAGGAATTCATTCCTTTCATTGTAAGAACACTGAATGGGATAGAGACTGGTAACATTTCTTACATTGTTACTCACAAGGCATCTTAAAATGTTTCCGTTTTCATCAAAAAGAATAACCCTGTCGTTCAGTGTATCTGTAATTAGATAATTTCTGTCTTGTGTTCTTTGTGCGTGGAGTGCTCCATCAATCCCAGTCTGCCTTGAGAGAACAGTTTGCCTTATAGCTTGCATGGGCGAAATAAATAATTGATCCCCACTAATACCCAATACTGGTGTTCCAAAACGATCTACTTGTTGGACACTATTCGATATGCCATAAGTCCAATCCCCAACGTCCACTCTGCCTTTGATCAAAACTTTACCGGCAGCAGTACCACCATTGGGGTCAACAGATGAAACTACGACATTCTTTAGTGTTGTTGCTCTGGAGAATTCTTCTGTGGTGTCAATCGTTAAACCTGTTTGTTGACTACTTGTAATAAAAGAGACAGTAATTGAACGAACTACAGGGGATTGGGTAACAGTTGAATCCGCATTTAAAGCTATTTCAAGTTCCATACAGATGTTGTCTGCGACATCAGGGTTGTCTCCTGAATTAGTTATATAGGCAGAAAACGGAATTGAATTACTTTGGTCCATTTGGCTAAAATCAGCAGCCGTTCTAGCCCTAGCCTTGATAGTTCCACTATTCTCTTCGCCATCCCAACTGATAGCCGCCCATTGACTCTTTTGTGGAGTTTGAAGCCTAAATCTGATAAAGCCATCAGGATAATAATAGAGAGTATTTTGTAACCTAATAGCATCTATATTAACAACACAAGAAGATAGATTCCATCCCAAAGAAGTATCCGTGTAAATTCTCAAGCCCAGTACTTTGTCTCTTGTAATAGAAGTAATGTCTTTGACAAATCTCTTAAATCCAGTAGTTGTTTCGTTAGTATTCAAAAGGATAATAGGATCATTCAAAATAGTATAGTTACCACCAGAGTCTTTGGGTCCAAGCATATCTATTCTGATTTCTCCATGCTCTTCGCTGAGAGATTCAATATAGATTTCAAAAATATTATAAAGACTCCAATCTTGCTGCTGGTCAAATATTCTTGTCACTTGAACTCTGAAATCCTGATCCATAATTAATTTTGCACTATATGGACCATCAACTTTTTTAGTGTCATCACTAACAAACTTGTCTGTGCTCGTATTTCCTGAGGCTATTACTTCAAATTTCCAGTTTGGATATTCAGTGCTATTGGAGAAAACGTTGTCAAAACCATCTATTTCTAATTGTGTAAAAGGTCTAGATATTCGGAAGAAATCACCATTAGGATCATTTTGAGGGATGTCAATCCTGAGTTTAGCAAAAGAATTACTAAAATCTTGGAAAGTTTTATATGTAATATAATGAAGCTGACCTGATAAAGCAGGAACACCTTTGATAGAATGCTCGTATCTATCAACCACTGCTGTTGTATTGAGATAATCAATAAAAGAATCAGGAGTTATTCCCGGAACCATAACTAACATATTTGTAGTCTGTTGATCTACTTCATTCCAAATATGCTTCATGGCCATATACAGTTGTAGTAGATTAATTGTAGATAACTCACCAAGCAATCTTACATTCGGGTTACTCAGATTCCTAACAAAAGAGTCCAATTGACCATGGGTGAGTATCCCACTATGGAGAAGATCACTATGTTCTAAAACAGGTAGCCTTGATGAAGGTATTCTACCTGAAACTATCTTCGAAGCATCGATCCCTTCAATCCGGTAGCCCGGAAGTTGGTTCATTACTTCAGAGGAAAGGTCTATTTTAGATGGGTTCTCGTTGCCGCCTTTGTGTTTGTGTTGATTAATCAATGTTTTGATCTGCTCAATAAAACTAATGTCATTTCTGAGCGTCATGTCAATGATTTCAACAGCCGTATCAGAGGTAGTCACAGAACCCAAGAAAACTAAT